>Ga0137409_10001549_pt1 | contig 24861 bp, 22 predicted proteins | sample CZODoug1_16funga_FD_122059 | JGI IMG/M metagenome (GOLD analysis project Ga0137409, IMG submission 122059) | Vadose zone soil fungal communities from Angelo Coast Range Reserve, California, USA - CZODoug1_16fungal (Hybrid Assembly) | ecosystem: Environmental > Terrestrial > Soil > Vadose zone...
GTTTTCCATTTTCCAGCGGGCCGATCACGACCAGGTCGCACACATTGTGGCCCTTCGCTTCCCATAAATCGCTGCTCAACACCGTGATTCGCGGCGACTGGCGTTCCGTCTGCCAGCACGCGGACAGCAACCGTGCAAATTCGGCATCATCGGTCAGGATTAGAAGGTTCGCGTGTCGCAACGGTGAAAGGCTCCCTGGCGTCCGTTCGGAACGGAGAAGGCGTTTTTGTTTTACAGCTTTTCTGCTTCGTCCAGCGCGGAAAGCAGCCGTTTGGTGCTGATGCCGAGGTTCACGGCGGCTTCAGTGTCTTTTGCTTGCTTCGCGGCGTCCACGCGTTCTTGCAAACGCGAAATTTCAACGCGGGCGATCATGAGCGATTTCTCGAGGGTGGTTGCATTGCCCGTTTCTTTCGCGGCTTCGACCGCTGCCGTGACAAGCGCGCGAGCCACAACGGCGCGGCGCAGATCTTCCGCGGCAAATCCATCCTCGCTGACGAACGCCGAAACTTCCCAAGACGACATCAGGATCCGTGCCGCGCCTAGGCGAATCGTGGTCATCGAGCGCCCACGCGTTGGCGGCGCAGCGATCAGTTGCTCCCAAATCGCTTCCATGCAGGATTCGAAATCGAGGATGGCGGGAACGTCCGTGTTAACGGGCTGGCTCTTTTCCTTTTTCTCCGCCGCTTGAGCGACTTTGATTCGGCTCGCGCTCGTCTCCGCAGCTTTTGGCGGGGGAACAGCCTTCGGAACAATCTTCGGGACAGCCGGTGTGGATTTTGTGCTCGCAGGCTCGGCGATTTTCGGCGCAATCCGCTCCAGCGCCTGCTCGACGTCCGTGCGCAGACCGAGCAGCTTATCGAAAGCCTGATTTACAGTACGCTCGGTGTACGCTTTCTGAAATGGCTGCTTCCATTCGTCGGCCATCGTTCGAATCTTGCCGAGTGGCTCATTCGCGGAAAGCCCCACGTGTTGGCAATCGATGATGCGCACACCAGCCTGTTCCAACTGCGCCAGGCCTGCGCGAATCGCGATCAAGTCCGCATGAATCAGTTCGATTAAAGTCCGCCGCAGTAGGAAATTGAATCGGATGAACGCCAGCATCGCGGAAGGGTCATAAAACATTCCTCCCGCCGATTCTTTCACCTTGCGGCCTTGTTCGATGAAATTCGTTTTCAGCAGGTCGCGTAAACTGCGGAATCCGCGCAACGACTCGATCATCTTTTCGAGTGGCTCGCACCATTCCAAAGGAGTTGTGTCCACTTCACCCAGGACGCCCTTCATGACAATCGCGGCATCCTGCAGCTCAATCTGCTTGTGATAAATTTTGGCCGGCGCGACCAAAGCGAAATACTGGACCATCAAGAAGTCGACCTTGTCGCGGTCGGTCGTCGTTTTGGCGGTCTTTCTAAGGTGGCGAAGAATGAGCGCGCGCAGGCCGCTTTCGCTGGCGTTCAGCGTGGTCATTTGCAGCAGATGGCGCAACTGATGCACCTGCACCTGTTGGTCTAGCGCGTCGAGCCACTGCTGAATTTTTGCAAAGAGCGCCGCGTCCACGTCTTCGGGCAGAGTCCGCTTTTCCTGCGGAAAGGGAATCTCCGCTTCGAGTTGCTTCGCCAGCGCGAGATAGATGGGGAAAACGGCGCGCAGTTCATCCCATTGCGCCTGGCGTGCGCTGTCGGTTCGCGCCTTCGCCGGGGTCTTCGTAGTCGTAAGTGTTTTGTTCACGTCGTTGTCACCCAATGGCATGGCCCGCTTTGAAACCGCACGGCCACAGCCTTGACACCCTCGTGGTACTGCACTGCGACGACGCGTGCATCCAGCTGTCCCGCACTTTCATGCGCCCTCAGCCGGACGTCATCGTTGTACTCAAGTGGCAGTGCCGACCGAAAAATCGCATGCTCGCGTCCGCAGAACTCCACCACTGCGGTTTCGCGAAGCTGCGCGTTTCCCGAGCGGCTGGCCGTCACATCCACCGGAATGCGTACCGGTTGTAGTGCTCGAAAGAATTGCGAAAGCTGCGCTGCGCAGCCTTCATCGCTTTCGATGACCGTCACGTCGCTGATCGTTTTCACGCCGTTTATTGACGTGTGTCCGTCCCTGCGTGCATCGATGGACTCCCCAGACGAGCGGATTCCAGCGTGGACACAACGTCCCGCAGCAAATAATGCACGCCAAACGCCAAATACAGGCATTGCTTCAGCTCTGTGAAGGTGTTGAAACGAAGAGGCTTACAGTTTTCCGTTCGGGTGAGGCGCCGCTTTTGTCTCACCGTGAAACAGGCGCGTCTCACGGTTTTCGTGCGACAACCGCATTTTTCGTCTCAGCCTTTGCGTCTCACGATTGGGTTGCGGCCGACGCCTGTTCCGGCTCGCCCTTGACCGCAATGTTGTATCGCTTCAACTTGCGATAAAGCGTCGCACGGCTGATGCCCAGCATTTTTCCCGCAAGCGCTTTGTCGCCATTCGCTTGTTCGAATACCCGCAGGATGGTCATCCGCTCCATTTCGGCCAGGGCCGTTGTGGAAAGGGAAGCCGCCTCTTGCGGCGCAGGCGAGCTGGAGCCGCTTTGCTCGCTGCGAATCGCCGGAGGCAAATCCTCTACGTCAATTGTCTTGTGATCGCCCAGCGTAACGGCGCGCGCCACGCAATTTTCCAATTCGCGAACGTTTCCGGGCCAGTCGTAATGTAAAAGGCTCTTCATTGCCGCTGTCGTCACTTGAATATTCTTTCCGGGCGCGTAGCGATCAAGAAAGTGGTGGGCGAGCATCGGAATGTCCGACCGGCGTTCGCGCAGAGATGGTATGTGCACGGTCACAACGTTCAAACGAAAATAAAGGTCTTTGCGGAAAGTGCCGGCCCTATAAGCGGCCTCGAGATCGCGATTGGTCGCAGCAATTACGCGCACATCCACATTCACGCGGTCGTTGCTGCCCACCGGCCGAACTTCCTTTTCCTGAAGCACACGCAACAGCTTCGCCTGCATTTCGAGCGGCAGCTCTCCAATTTCATCCAGAAAAATCGTTCCACCGTTGGCGGCCTGAAAGAGTCCGGCTTTGGTCTTCGTCGCGCCCGTAAACGCACCCTTTTCGTAGCCGAACAGCTCGCTTTCCATCAATGTCGGCACCAGAGAGCCGCAATCTACGGCCACAAACGGCGCTTTAGCGAGTGCGCCGCGGAAATGGATTGCACGCGCCACGAGTTCTTTGCCCGTACCGCTTTCGCCGCTCACCAGCACCGGTGTCCGCGTGTCTTTAAGCCGCGAAATCATTCGCAGCACGTCCTGGATATTTGCCGATGCGCCGATAATTCCGTCGAGGTTGTTTTCTGTACTGACTCGCTCGCGCAAAAATTCATTTTCCGTAACGAGCCGCACTTTTTCCGACATTCGCTGGAGAAGTAGCCGCATTTTTTCCACGCGAAAGGGCTTTTCGATGTAGTCGTACGCGCCAAGCTTCATGGCGTCTACGGCGGACTCAATCGAGCCGTGGCCGGTCATGATGGCGATCTCCGTTCGCGGCAACATCGCTTTGGTCCGCTTCAACAAATCCACTCCGGATTGATTCGGGAGCTTTAAATCTGTCAGCACGAGATCGGGAGCTTCGGCCTCAATGCGGGTCATTGCCGTCTCTGCGCTTTCTGCTTCGGCGCACTCGTATCCGAGAGAAGTGCCAATGGTCATGCAAAGCCGCCGAATACTCTGTTCGTCATCCACTACTAAAAGCCGTGTTTTTAGTTCGTCGCTCATGGTTTTCCGAATGTTTTCTCCACCACAGAGATCAATTGCTGAACCCGAAAAGGCTTTTCGATGCACGGCGTCCCGCTGTTCGCGAGGAGGGCCTGCGTTTCACTGTTTGCCGTGTCTCCGCTAATCAATATGATGCGCGATTTAAGTGCCGGGCGGTTCGACTGAATCCAGGCATGAATTTCGGCGCCGTTCACGGCTCCCGGCATCCGGATATCGGAAATCACTCCGCCGAAGGATCTTTGCTGCAGCTGATCCAGTCCATCCGATCCGGAATTCGCTTGCACTACCGAATAGCCTTGGCGTTCCAGTGCGGCGCGCAGAAAAGCCGTCACGGACGGTTCATCCTCAATCAACAAGATCGGCAGAGACTTTTGTGCCGCCGCAGCTTTCATACGGTTGCCTCCATTGCGGCTTCGGTCGCAACGGGAAGTCTTACGAGGAAGGTGCTGCCTTCGCCGTTCTCGTTGTTCCAGCACTGAATTTCGCCGCTATGCGCCCGTACGATGCCATAACAAATGCTCAAGCCCAGCCCCGTGCCTTTTCCGGTGGGTTTTGTCGTAAAAAATGGATCGAAGATTTTCGCCGGGTCGGAAATTCCCGTTCCGTTGTCGGTAAGCGTTACTTCGACGGAATCTCCCACGCGCTTTGTTCGCAGCGTAATTTTTCCCCGCCGGCCCGCTTCCTGAATTGCGTCATATGCGTTATTCACGATATTCAGGAATACCTGCTGCAATTGCTGCGAATCGCCAATGGTTGCCGGCAAATTTTCATCAAACTCTTCGATTACCTCGACTCCGTGACTGGAGAAATCGTAACTACGCAGCTTGATGGTCTGTCGCAAAATGGCGCCCAATCGAACCGCTTCGCGCTGTACGGGGCGCTGCCGCGCAAAGCTGAGCAGGTCCTGCACGATATATTTTGTGCGCTGCGTCTCTTGCAGAATAATTCCGAGCGGTTCGTGCGCCGATGCTGGAATTTCGGGATTTTCCAGCAGAAGGTCCGTAAATCCGAGGATTGCGGCCAGTGGATTGTTCACTTCATGCGCCACGCCGGACACCAGGCGGCCGATTGTAGCCATTCGCTCCGCGTGTGCGAGTTTTGCTTGCAGCAAAGCCGCATCCGTAATGTCCGTCATCACAACCACGACGCTGTTCACAGCGTCCTGCTCATCCCGCATGGGGCTCAGACTGATGGAAAAATATCCGAGTGTGCCATCGCCGCGTTTTGCGCGCGCTTCCAGATTTTCCACTTGTTGCCCATGCGCCGTCGTTTCGAGCGCCGCTTCGAACTCTTCGCGTTGCGCCGCATCCACCAAGTCCACCAGGTGTCGCCCAATCATCTCTTCTTCACGATAGCCCGCTTCGTAACAGCGCCGGTTCGCATAGCTGATAAGCCCTGCTGTGTCGAGCACAAGAATCATGCTCTGCGTCGTGTTCAAGATTTTCTGGTTAAAATCGCGCTCCCGCTGCAACTGCGTCTGGAACATTTTCTGTTCCGTGACGTCGAGCATCAGCCCGCGCATCTGCGCGATTTTGCCGCTCGCATCGCGCACGCCGGTAATATTCTGCAGCGTATACAGCAACGTTCCGTCCCTGCGGCGCAGCGTTTCTTCGTAATTGCGCAGAACGCCTTTGGCGTTCAATTCGTCCAGAATATGTTCTCGCGCTTCCGGCGCAGGGTAGAGATACGCGCCGACATCGTTCCGCAATAATTCGTCGCGCGATTCGTAGCCGAGCATGCGTACCATCGCATCATTTACATCCAGAAATCGACCGTCGGGCGTCGCGAAAAAAAGTCCTTCCTGAATGCTGTCGAACAACTCCCGATACCGCCGCTCTGCCTCGCGCCGGTCCGTAATGTCCTTCAGAACGTGAATCGTGCGCGCTTCGTCGTCCGTTGTTCCACTGGTTCGTGAAGTTGATACGAGAAACACGCGGTCGCGCGCCGTAATAATGTGCTCTTCCCGCGATTGCTCCGTGTCCACGCAGAATGGGCAGGGAAGCGTCCCGGCGGTTTCGGCTAGCTGCCGCAGCGTGTCGACGGCCTCGCCGACCAGTGCTACCGGCGGTACGCCGAGATGAGCCGCCAATGACCGATTCGTCCGTAGAATGCGCCAGCGCCTGTCGTGCACGACCATGTAGTCCGTGATTGCATCAATGTCCTGAACCCAGTTTCGCTTTGACCGTTCCAGCTGCCGGAACCGGCGAAAGTTTTCGATCGCTAGTGCCGCGTGGCTCGCGAGTGCTTCCAGCAGCCGCCGTTCATGCGCGTGCAGTGCACGTGGAGGCCGCAGCAGACATACCGCACCCATTCGCTCTTTCGAACTCGATAGGATGGGAACAAAAACACCAGTTGAACTTTTTTCCTGCGGCAGGATGCAAACTTGGGCGTCTCCGTTGATTTCCATCGCTTTGCGCACAAGCCACTCGCGCGTCGGAGAGTTGGGCACGTCAGTCAACTCGGTGCCGCTGTAGAATTCCGCAGCATTTTCCTCGAATACAACCACGCCGCCCCAGTCCGCGTTGGCCAGCGACGCAGCGCGCGCCGCGAATCGTTTCAGAAAGTCCGGCAAATGCCGCGATCTTGCCGCGTCGACCGCAAGATCCATCAATTCTTCCGCTTGCTTGGAGTTTGCGTGCGGCGCAGCCACCTTGACGGTTCGCGCCTCAACAGGGACGCCGGTACTGGGTTTTGATCTGCGCCTTGGCATAGAAAAGGGGTCCGTCTCAAGATGAGCGTACCCACGTTCTACCCAGCTTCCGCAGATTCTCATTCTGAGTCAATCCCACTACCGGACTAGGTTGCGTATCAAGTCACTGGCCAGCGCCTCTTCGCTCGTGTCGCGTCTCAGCGTGAGACCTTACTGGCTTCGCCCAGGGAGGATGAGACAAAACCGCATTTGATCAACAAGGAAAACTTGTGGCAGGGAAGAGTCCAAGTCGAGCCCTTTCTGTTACTTGCAGAGAACTTTCGTTACCACGCCGCCTTTCTTTCATGCTGGCATCTGACGTGCCTTTCTTTTGCCGGGGTCGCTCCAACTCTGAGTGAGGAGTAGTGTCAATGAGATCGCGTTGGATTCGAATCGGTGTCGCCGCGGCAGCAGCCGCTTTGTTTACTTCTGGATTTGTGATCGCACAGCAATCGAACACGGACGAAGGCAGGCGCAAGGTCAAGAGCAAAACCTCGCCAGCCTATCCCGAACTTGCCAAGCGCATGGGCGTTGCTGGCAAGGTCAAAATTGAGGTCATCATCACGCCGGACGGCAAAGTGCGCAGCACTCGCGTCATCGGTGGTCATCCGCTGCTTGTGCAAGCTTGCCAGGATGCTGTGAAGGAATGGAAGTTTTTCCCCGCGCCGGAAGAGACCACTCAGGTTATCGAATTTGATTTTCGCGGTGCCAGCTAGTCAGGCTCTCGTGCCGGTTACCAGTCTCGCGGGCAGCACCGTGTTTAGGGAAAGTAGAGGAATTCTGCAATGACGATCGGAAAAAGACTTTACGCCGGGTTCGGCATGATTCTTGGCGTGTTGCTGATTTTGTTTATTGTGAATCTTTTCGCCGCAGCCCGCCAGGGCTCGGCGCTGGAGAGCGTTCGCACCATCGAAGCCGTTCGCTACCAGATCATGCAGAATAGCCTCAACCTTAACAACTTTCTCTTGAGCGGCGATCCCCGCGACGAAGAGAAAGTGAACAAGGGCATAGTTGATGCTGCGGACACGCTCAAGCGCGGCCAGTCGGTGGGCACCGAGACTCTACGGATGGCTCTGATCCAAGTCGAAAGCATAGATGCCAGCTGGGGTGACAATTTCGCCAAGCCTCTTCTCGCCAAGCGTCATCAAGTGGATTCCGGCGACGCCACCGTTTCCGATCTTCAGATCTTCTACCTCCAGAAAGACCCGGCATCGTGGATGACTAAATCCTCCACAATTCTCGATCAATGCAGCACCGATACGACAAAGTCCGCCGAAAAAGCGGGCAGTGTCAGCTTTTGGCTCACAACACTCGGAACACTCTGCGCGATCATCTTTGGCGGCCTGGTCGCGTACAAGACGGCCAAGTCCATCTCCGAACCGCTCACGCACCTAATTACTGTCGCGCGCGAAATCGGTGACTCCGGCGACCTCGATCAGAACATTGATATTCACCGCAACGACGAAATCGGTGCCTTAGCCACGACTTTTAACAATATGGTCGCGTACCTCAAGGAAATGGCCGGCGTTTCGATGGCTGTTGCCGAAGGCGACCTATCCGTCGAGGTTATCCCGCGTTCGAAGCGCGACACGCTCGGCAACGCGTTCGTTCGTATGTCTCACGGCTTGCAGGATCTCGTACGCACCACGCGCGACTCCGCCGGTCAAGTTTCCGCCGGCTCGAATCAAGTCGCCGGCGCCGCGGATGAATCCGCAAAGGTCAGCGTCCAGGCCTCGTCTGCTATTGAAGAGGTGACCAGCACGATGCACGAGATGAGCATCAACGTGCAGAACGTCGTGAAGAACACGCAGGTGCAAGCTTCCAGCGTCGCGGAAACGTCGGCGTCCATCGATCAGATGGTCACTTCGATCCAGCGCGTCGCGGACACCGCAAAAGTTCTTCTCGATATCGCGAATCGCTCGCGCGAAGAAGTCGTCACCGGTATTCAGACGATGGAGAAAGCTACAGACGGCTTGAACCGCACGAACAAGGCAATTCAATCGTCCGCCGAAATCATCAATGTTCTCGGCCATCGCGCCGACGACATCGGCAAAATTATCGAAGTCATTGACGACCTCGCCGAGCAGACAAACTTGCTTGCTCTTAACGCCGCCATCGAAGCTGCGCGCGCCGGTGAACACGGCCTCGGTTTTGCCGTCGTCGCCGACGAAGTTCGCAAGCTTGCGGAAAAGTCCACGCAATCCACCAAGGAAATCGCGGAACTCATCCAGAGCATTCAGCGCGAAGCTCGCCAGGCCGTCGAAAATATGGAGCGCAGCACGCGCATCGTCGAAGAAGGCTTGAGCCTTGGCAACGAGCTCGGCACCGCTCTCCACAAGATTTCCAACGTCGTCACCGAAGTCTATAAATTCTCACAGGAAATCGGCGCCGCTACGAACGAACAGTCCGTCGGCTCCGCGCAAATCGCGAAAGCAACTTCACGCCTCACCGAAATTACCCAGGAAATCAATTCGGCCGTTGAAGAGCAGGCTTCCGGCGCGCAAGCCGTCGTCCGCGCCATGGACAAGATGCGTGAGCTCGTTCAGCAGTCGGCTTCGAGTTCAACCGAGCTTTCCGCCGCCGCCGAGCAGATGCTCAAGCTTTCCCGTAACTTGCTCGACAGCATGGACCGCTTCGTTCTGGAACGCGCCAATCATCCTCGACCGCAGCGTGAATCGTCTTCTCGCCGCGGTCGCGACACCCAGCGCAATCAGGAATTGGAATACGCCGAACTCGCGCGTTCCTGAGAGTTCAAGGATCCATACATGGAAAAAGAACTCCAGGTAGTCGGTTTTCGCATCGGAAACGAAACGTTCGGAGTCCGTATCGGCTCCGTGCGCGAAATCGTGCGCGTCACCGAGATCACGACCGTTCCCAACGCTCCGGAAACTATTGAAGGCGTCATCAATCTGCGCGGCAAAATCATACCCGTGATGGATCTGCGCAAACGCTTCGGTTCTGGCGAAATTATCTCTGACAAAAGAAATCGCATCCTCGTCGTTGAGCTGGACACCAAGCTGCTCGGCCTCATCGTCAATTCGGCATCCGAGGTTCTCAAGATTCCGCCCTCGGAAATCGAACCTCCCGGCAGCGTTTTCGCTGACGGCGAATCGTCCTACGTTACCGGCGTCGGAAAACTAAACGGCCGTCTCATCATCTTGATCGACATTTCCAAGCTCTTGCATCGCCCGGAGTTCAAACGACTCGAGGAGGCTGCTGAGATCGTCGCCACACCGTCCTGAGCCTCTGGCGCCAGATCGCATTACGCAAACATTATGGCAACGCTTACCGCACCAATACAGCTGACTGAAGCTGAACTGAAGCTCCTGCAAACGCTTGTTTATCAGGAATGCGGCATGTTCTTCGATGAACGCCGTTCGCATTTCCTGAAGGATCGCCTGCAGCGCCGCCTCAAAGTATGCCAACTCGATTCGTTTTACAGCTATTATCGCCTGCTCACCAGCCGCGAGGGCAAAGCCGAACTCGCGCTGCTGCTCGAAAATCTGACGGTTAATGAAACAAGCTTCTTTCGCAATCGCCCTCAACTTGATCTGTTGCAGAAATCCGTTTTGGAAGAAATTCTCCGCAAAAAGCAGGAGCGCCGCGACTGGACGCTTCGCGTCTGGAGTGCCGGTTGCTCCAGCGGCCAGGAAGCGTATACCGTCGCCATCCTCATCTGCGACGCTCTGGCGTACTACTATTTGCGGAATCCGTTGCCGTTCGACATGCCCTCGCCGAAGCCGCTCATTCCTCCGCCGTGGAAACTCGAGATTCTCGCATCAGACATCAGCTACAGCAGTTTGCGTGCCGGCCAGGAAGGCGTTTACACCGAACAGCAGATGGAGCCGGTAGACTACACCTGCCGCCTCCGCTATTTCGAAAAGTCTGCCGACAAATATTCCATCAAGACCCAGTTAAAAGACTTAGTCCAGTTCGACTTTCACAATCTCAAAACCGAATTCCTTCCCCGCCGCAACGACATCATTCTTTGCCGCAACGTCATGATCTACTTCGATGAAGCTGAACAAAAGCGCCTCATCGACAAGTTTTACAACTGCTTGAACCCGGGCGGCTATCTGTTCGTGGGCCACGCCGAAAGCCTTTTCGGCCTTACGCAAAAGTTCCGCATGGTGCACGAAAACAATGGCACCGCGTACCAGCGCATTGAGGTGAATGGTTGAAGCGTCAGCCCGACGATCGCGGCTCCGAGCTGCGCGCTCTCTTCTTTGAGAGTGCCAACGAATTGCTGCAGGCGCTCAATGAAGCCGGCCTGGAGCTCGAAGCTCGTCCGACGGATGAAGAAGTCATTCGTAGCGTTCGCCGTGCTGTACACACCCTCAAGGGTGATTCGGCCGCTTGTGGCTTCAACCGGCTCAGTGAAATTGCGCACGAATTGGAAGACGTCCTTTCTCCGCAGGTCGGCAAGGCAAAAGGTACGGGTCTCGCCGAAATTGTTCTGGCTGCCGCGGATACGTTTGAAGCGATGCTTTCCGCCTACCAGCGTCAGGTGGAACCTCCACCTGTCGATGGATTGCGCGCGATGATTCGCAATCTGCTCGCAGGCCCTGCGGACAAGACGGCTGCCAACGTAGCCCACGCCGAATCCGGCAACGCTCGCTTCGAATGGAGCGAATACGAACGCCTGATGATTTCCGAAGCCTTGCACCGCGGCGAAACCGTTTACAATGTGGCCCTCCGCATCGATCCGAACAGCGCGATGCGCGCGGCCGCGTTCCAGCTCATTCGAAATGTACTGCACGGTTGCGGTACCGTGATCGCTCTCCGGCCGGAAGATAATGCTGCCGCTGCGACAGTCGAAATTGTGGAGGCAGCGCTTGCCAGCGGCGCCGCGGAAGACGTACTCCGCCAACGCTGCAGGATTCCTTCGATCGTCACGGAAGTCTGGGTCGAACGCGCCGCCGCAGCCAACGCCGCCGACCACGAATTGCTCGGCGAACTGCTTGAAGCGCAAGCGGAGAAAATTGCCGCCGCTACGACGGACCACGAAGACACCACCGGTGCGGGCAAGAATGGTGGCGCGAGCTCTGCCGTCGCGACTGTCGCCGAGAGCATGCTGCGAGTGGATGCGGCGCGTATTGACGCCGTCATGAACCTCGTTGGTGAACTCATCATCGGCAAGTCCATGTTGCACCGTGCGCTTTCCGAATTCGATCAACGCCACTCGCGCGATCCCGTCCGCGCAAAAATGGCCGATGCACTCGCTTTCCAATCACGCGTTCTTGATGAGCTTCACAAATCCGTGCTCAAGATCCGAATGGTGCCCGTCGAACAGCTTTTCCGCCGCTTCCCGCGCGTCGTTCGGGACGTCGCCAAGCACTGTGGCAAGGATGTCGCCCTCGAGCTGATCGGCCAGAATACCGACCTCGACAAGGGAATTTTGGATTCGCTCGCCGAACCGCTTATGCACATCGTGCGCAATGCCGTCGACCATGGCATCGAAGCCGCCGACGAACGGCTCGCGTCACAGAAGCCAGTCCGCGGAACGATTGTTCTTCGCGCCTACCATCAAGGCACTCAATTCGTTCTCGAAGTGAAGGACGACGGCCGCGGGATCGAACTCAGCCACATTCGCAAACATGCGGTCGAGAAGGGCCTGTACAAACAAGCCGACGTCGACCGTTTGCCCGACTCCGAAGTTCTCAATTTGATTTTTGAACCCGGCTTCAGCACCGCCAGCGAAGTCACCGAGGTGTCCGGCCGTGGTGTCGGCATGGATGTCGTCCGCACTGTTCTCGACCGCTTGAAGGGAACTGTTCACGTCTTCTCGCATCCCGGGAAGGGGACAACGATTCAACTTCGCGCGCCCCTCACGCTCGCCAGCATTCAAACGCTTTTGTTCCGCGTCGGTGGCCGCCTCTTTGCTGTGCCCCTGTCGTCAGTCGTCGAAATCACGCGCGTCACGGATATGGAAATTCACCGCGTAGATCAGCGTGAAGTGCTCCGCCTGCGCGACCAGATTCTCACGCTCGTGCGCTTGAATCGCCTCGACCGCATCCACGCCGTCGACGAATCGCCGGAAAAAAAGAAAAAGAATTTCGTGATTGTTATTGGCGCTGCAGAGCGCCGCTTCGGTCTGCTTGTCGACCAGATGGTAGGCGAAGAAGAACTGGTGATTAAGGCGCTTCCGAGCGACATCGTCGCCAGCGATTTGGTCAGCGGTGCCTCCATTCTTGGTGACGGAACAGTTGTTTTGATTCTCAACGTGCCGGCCGTTCTCTCGCGCCTCTCTCGCGCAACCCCACTAGGAGCGATCGCATGAGCGAACGCGTCCGCGTTCTCGTAGTGGATGATTCCGCGCTGATGCGGAAGCTGATCCCCATTATTCTTTCTCGCGACCCGGGCATCGAAGTTGTCGGGACCGCCATGGATGGCGCGTTCGCGCTGAAGAAGATTGAAGAGCTTCAACCTGACGTTGTCACACTGGACCTGGAAATGCCGCGTATGGACGGAATAGAGACGCTCCGCCTCATCATGCGCAGCGCGCCATTGCCCGTCATTCTCTTCAGCACTCATTCCAAAGAAGGCGCTTACTCGACTTTTAAGGCTCTAGCTTTCGGCGCGATCGACTTCGTCGCGAAACCCAAGGACGCAGCGGCCGGCAATCTGGACGCGATCGCGGAGCAGCTGATTGAAAAAGTTAAAGTCGCGAAGCGCGCCGGCGGCAGGCGCTTGCAGGTTCCGCCCATTGAAGAAAAGGCGCACGCCTCCAAAAAGTCCGGCCGTAATCCGATTCCTCCGAACCGGGTCATCGCCATCGGAATTTCGACCGGCGGCCCGAACGCGCTTCAATTTGTTCTTTCACAAATTCCCGGAGAGTTTACCGGCACAATCCTCGTCGTGCAGCACATGCCGGAAGGTTTTACGGAAATGTTTGCAAAACGGCTCGACGAATGTTGCCAGCTCGGCGTGCACGAAGCGCGCTCTGGTGATTTGCTTCTCGCTGGGCGCGTGCTTATCTGTCCCGGCAATCGCCACATGATGGTTCGCCACATGCCGCGCGGCGATATGGCGGTGCTGTCCGATGCGCCTCACGTGAACGGCCATCGTCCTTCCGCCGACGTTCTCTTTCATTCCGTCGCGCAGGAGTTCGGCCCGTCCGCTGTCGGCATCATCATGACGGGCATGGGTGAAGACGGTGCGGAAGGTCTCGGCGCCATCAAGAACGCTGGTGGCATGACAATCGCGCAAAGCGAAGACACCTGCGTTGTCGGCGGAATGCCTCGCGCCGCCATCAACAGGGGTTTTGCCAACAAAGTAGTTCCGCTCGACGCGCTGGCCAGTTTTCTCGTGACTAACTATCACGTAGAGCGTTCGCATTCCGACGAGCACGAAAAGAACGACAAGCACGACAGAAACGAAAGGACACCTGTTTCTTCCAATCGCACTTAACCGTGTGAAGGGAAGCCGGCTGTAGTCTGGCCGGATACAAGGAGAAGCCCATGGCACAATTCGCACCGCTACTTCGCAAAGACGACAAACCCGTTCGCTATCTCGTCGTGGATGATTCCGTCTTCGCGCGCAAGAATATTATCAAGATGATCGAGCTCTTCGGCGGCGAAGTCGCCGGTGAAGCCGGTGACGGCCTCACCGCCATCGCCGAGTTCAAGCGCACCGCGCCGGACATCGTGCTCATGGACATCACCATGCCACAGATGGAAGGCATCGAGGCCGTCGAGCGAATCGTGCGTCAGCATCCTGACGCCCGTATTGTCATGGTCTCCTCCGTCGGTTACCAGGAGAACATTCTCGCGGCGCTCCAGAAGGGCGCGAAACACTTTGTCCAGAAGCCCGTTAAGCCCGAAGTGTTGTACGAAATACTTCGCTACGTCTTGAGCGATGACCCTAGCGCCGCCGGTGCGCCCGTCGCTCTCGCAGGAGAAACTCGCTCATGAGAATGGAACTCATCCAGCCGTTCATCAACGCCGCGGATGCCGTGTTCGCTGAGTCGCTGAACGCTCCGACGAAAATCGGAGATCTGACGATGGAAGAGAACGCCTATCGCCGCAAGGGCGTTGCCGCGCTCATCGCGATCAAGGGTGACATCGAGGGCCGCATCATTCTCGATCTCTCGCCGGACGTCGCAGTTCGGGTCGCAAGCATCTTGGCCGGTTCAGAAGTTACCGCCAGCGATCAAGTCGTCCGCGAAACGGTTTGTGAACTCGCGAACATGGTGATCGGCAATTCCGTCACATTGCTGAACGACCAGGGATACCGCTTCAAGGTGTTTCCCCCGGAAGTTCACATGAACGACGAAGGTCTCGCTGGATCGCACGACACGGAAGCGCTGGTCATCGCCATCGAAACCCCTTGCGGCGAAATCTACCTGAACATTGCCATGCGCCATCTGGCCCGCCGTCGCGCCGAACGCGATGCCGCACCGGTCGCCAACTGATTTTCACTGGCGATTGTCGTCGCGAATTTTTCGCGTCACAATCGTCGGCGTGGTCGGTGTATTGAATAGCAGGCCGCGCACCGACACTGTGCTTCCCGCGGTCACCGCGCTTCCGGCAAAATCATCCATTTCGGAATTTGAAAGCGTCATCACGTTGATGCTTGTCACCGGCGGCGTCGCGCCCGTGAACAACGGTGAAAGTCCCGTCAGCGTGAACGAACTCGAACCCGGATTGCCCCCGACTGTCCCAGTCACTTGCGACGGCCACAAACGCACGATGTCCGTCGTCATCGTCGTTACCCCGCCGCTTGTTGTGACCGTTCCCGGACGAATCTGTACGTCTTGTCCCACGAGCAAGTCAGCGCCGCTCGCAAAGGTCGCTCCGCTGATGCTGAATCCTCCGTCGTCTCCCAATTCCTGCCTTCCAATTTGAAAGGTCGCTCCCGGGGCAATTGTTACCACCACCGGCGACCCTTCTGGTAACCCGTTCACTGTCGGTTCCTCGTTGAAAACTACCAGATGAAATTGTGTCGCGCTGTCTACGCTCGTAATCGTTCCCTTGATCGCTTTGCCGTTCGTTTTCTCTTCCAGCTCAACGCGCTTTGCCAGCATCGTCCCCATGCCGTTTTCGCTCAAGTCGACGCTGACCACCTGCCCTTGCTGCATGCAGCTGAAGTTAGCTGGGCTTGCCATACATCCCGAGTCGCCAAAATCTTCAAACACGGTGTTACTGTCCACATTGATCGTGAACGTTTGTCCGCTGCGTTCATTCGTCAACATAAATTGATTGCTGCCAAGGCTGCTTACCTGTCCGTCTATGTCGTCGAGCCTTTCCATCTCTTCGGAGTCGTCGCTCTCCTGGTGCGTAGTGACTTTCTTCACCGTGACCGTCGGCGAAATCGAAAGGTCCGTTTGTACCGACGAATTCACGTTGAAATCCAATTTGATTCCAACGCTGGAATTCGCGCTGACCATCAATGGAAACGGCGCGGCCGTAATCGTTGCTGTCGATGGATTGAAACTTGGCGTAATTTCGCAGGTGCTGTTATTTGCGCATGAACCGATAGTGGCTCCCGAATGATTCACGATCGTTAGCGCGGCATTCCCGAAAGTGAGCGTCATGCTTGCATAGGTGTCCGCCGGCACATTCGTCAGGCTCAGAAACGCTCGGTCGGTTTGCAGGTGCCCCATCTCGACCTCAGTAGGTGTAGAAAGCACGGAGACGGCCGCCTTGCTTGAATCGGAAGGCTGCAGGCTCACACCGGTGATCATCGCTTCAAAAAAAACGACTCCCACGCCGTTCGGCGGCGTATCTCCTATGGACAGCGTCATCGGTACTGCATTCGCGGCCGGTTGCGTCATTGACTTGCCTCCACAACCTGCCACCAACGAATACATGGACAAAGCAATTGCAAAAGCTAGCAAGGAAAAAAGAGAAAGTATTCGCCTCATGGACGAACCTCCAGCAAATTCCGGGCTCGAAAGGGAACACCCGTACGTTTTGGGGATGAGGAGGGCAGGCCGTACTGCTCCAATTATATGCCCGGCGCGCCGAATTGGTTGCCTATTTTCGGCTTTTCGCCGCGATATGCAGGCAGAAAGGGCCCCTAAAGTTTAGAGAACCATGCGTACCGCTCGTGGGAAGTTAGTCTGGAGGACGAAGGTATGCGGCGCCGTGGCGGTAAAGTCCAGCGCTCGGAATGTGTTGCGAAAATACAATGCGTATCGGCACGAAGATGGCGCCGGTCCCCGGCGTATACGGCACCGCCACTTCGAGACGCGTACCTTGGGGATATTCGTTCCGGCTGCGAAACGCGATGCCGCCTTTCGACAGATCTTCGCAGACCGCGACTTCTTCCTGAAACCCTCGACGCCGGATGCACGCAAGCACCCGCGCTTTGACGCGCGTGCGATTCCGGCGGGGAATTACGCGCTCCTCGAGAGGAGACCGCGTCCCAAGCATCGGCTCCGACGGCGCGTCGGATAGGACTTCCGTCCAAATGGATGGCGAATCGCAAAGCTTGCAAAGTCGCGCGATGCATTTGCGGACTTCAAAGGACTTAAGTTCCAATTCGTTCAGGTAAACCACTTCGCGGCGCTGGCAAAAACTACATTCCATCATCATGCGCGCGATAGCTTCGTCGGCTTTCCGCAGCATCGGGAATTCCACGTCCCAAAAGTCGGACCGCCCTTCCAGCAGGTGGATCGCGTAAAGAAATCCATCCGGTTCGCGGTCGATTTCCGCGACAACCCGGGCGCGGGCCGTTTTGGAAAGGGCGCCGTCTTCGATGGTGCGCTTGAGCGTCAGTTCCTGGCCCTGATCCAGCCGCTCGGTCAGGCGAATGACGCCGCCATTCCGGCTGATGAGTAAGGTGACGGCTTGTTGTTTGACGAGTACGCCGCCGGAGCCGTACCACGACGCCTCAATGGGCATGCGGAACGCTACGCGGTCGCTTTGGCGCGCGGATTCAGTGCGTGTCGTGGTCATCTCGTCAGGCGTAATGCCGCCTCTAAACAAGCCTAACATGAGGGTTTTTGCGGGTATTCGGCGACTCGGGCCGGTTTGTCGTTAGAACTAATAACAGGCAAGTGGATCGGGCGGTCGGGCAAGCTCGCGCCTCAGATATTGCCTCTTAGACGCCGCCGCTAAGGAAAATGGGCCAGGCCAGGTCAAGATTCCGGCAAAATAAAGAGGTTGATATAGCGCCAGAAAGTCGAGTTGGGTGCAGCACGGAGCCAGTACCGTGAAGAACGTTATAACCATGCCCGAACCAGGCTCGAAAAGCGGATCCCGAAACATGGCAGTGCGGGATCGTCGCTACGCCATCCGTTTTCCGTTTGCGGCGGACGTGTCTCTGATTGACCTCGAATCGGGGGCCACGACAAACGGCGTCACATCAGACCTTTCGTTTGGCGGCTGCTTTGTCTGTACCAGCAAACCCCTCGCCCTGAAATCTCGCGTACGCATCACCATGACCCGGAAAGAGCAGACTGTCGAAGCGCTTGGTGTGGTTCGCGCCGTGAAGCCCCGGATTGGCATGGGCGTGGAATTCTTGGATTTGGAACAGGCGTCTTATTCGATGCTCGAGCGCTGGATCGAGCAGAGCCGCCGCGAACGCTAACCCGCAATCACCTGATCCAGCAGCTGCTGCACGGCGCGCTGCGCCTCCAAAATAGAAAAACGATGGTCCATCGCTCCGGCGAGATCCGTGTTTGCAAACGCGATGCGCCCGAATGGCTCAGCGCGGAGAATATCCCGCGGAGCCGGCTTCCCATTTGTTCCGAAGAAAAAACCGGGCTGCGGGCTGAGGTAGGCGTGGCCCCAACGATTCAGGACGATTCCGGCGATATCGCGCGACGCGTCAAAACCTGCCTCGGAAAACATGTCGGTGAACTGCTGCCGGATGCGTCGCTCATAATCCCGGAAAGACGTTGCCAGCATTTCGCCGCGTCCGCGTTGTCCCTGCTCCTCCGCACTCAAACCGGGATACGAATAGAGAACTTTCAGAGTCAGCACCACCGGCGAGTCCGGGCTGATGGTCTTCGGCACATCCCCGACAGTAGCGAGTCGCCGAAGTTCCAGATAGTTTCCGACACCCGAACCAAACCACCGGCAACCCGTCATCCCGAGTTTGGCGAGGAACCGCCAGTTGCGCAGAGCGACGTTGGCCATCAAGCAGGGCGACCGGAAGAATTGTGCGTAAGCCTCGCGATGCGCTTGCGGTAGATCGCGGATAATGTGCATCGCCGTCCAACTGCCGCCGGCCATGACCACCGACCGCGCGCGAACGCGGAATAATTTTTCGCCGACGGCGTACACAATGGAAACAGATTCGGATTTCTCCGGCGAAGTGTCATGCTGGACGGAAATGACAGTTGCGCCCAAACGTATTTTTGCGGGCGAGTCTTTCGCATCGAGCGCCGCGAAGTTAACTTTGCCGCGAGTGACGCCCTCCACGGTCGCATCACCCGGGATGGACGAAGGAATCAGAGCCTTCACCATGAGCCGCGCGATCGTGGTATTTCCGCCCGGAAACATCTGCACCGCTTCGCCCTTTCCTTCGTATGGATGGAGAAGGTCTGCCGCGTAGTCGCAGTAAGCGGAGAGCGCATCGGCTCCGAGGCCAGAACCTCCGCCCAAATCGGGCGAGAGAAATGTCCGGATAAATTCCCGCGAGAGGTTGTACTGCCGGACGTAATGCTCTTCAAGCGTTATGGAATCGAGGTGGCGCGATATGTCGTCGCCTTCGTATTTCGGCCCGGCAAATGGTGACGCTTCCGATGCCGCGCCCGAATACCACCGGAACAGCTCCTTCTTTGTTGCGTCCGGCACCGGCGCATTCACGAATTTCTTGCCGACCGGATCGATTTGCCACACGCCGGGCTTCCCACCGAATTGCGCGCCAAAAAAGAATCCATACTGGCCGGTGCTCATTCCGGCCGCATCATAAGGCGTCCGGCCAATCGGCATTTCGGGTCCGGCCCCGCCCCATTTTTGATAATCGAGGCGCGGCTCCTTTAGGCCGATGGAATCGTAGAATTGCGCGAGAAAACTCCGTGGATATTGCGCAAAGTAAATCGCGGAGCCTTGATGGCCGACCAGGCGCTGCCTGTCCACCTCGAATTCATTCTGCTTGGCTTCACCGCCAAAAATCGGATGATTCTCCAGAATGAGCGTAGTCGCGTTGGCGCCCACGTTGCGCGCGAAAAATAATGCCGCGGCCAGTCCGCTGATTCCTCCGCCGACGATTACGCAGTCGAAATGCTCACCCGTGTCCTGAGCAGTTGCGATAGCCTTTTCGAAAACACCATCGCGAATTTTATGGCCGGCGCTTAAAACCTCCCAGGTGTTGCCGTTCGAAGTCGCATATTCGCCAACGCCTCCGAAACCGTTGAAATCGGCGGCCGCCGATTCATTTCGCGCTTGCGCTTCGAGAAGCTGTGCTGGCGACGCCGCGCAAAACAGCGCCGCGCCCGATGCCAACAGCGTGGACTCGAGAAAATCGCGCCGCGTAATCGCCGAGTCCATTCCCAGCGAACGGTCACCCGTGAATTCTTTCTCGAATGGCATGAGCGGCCGCTTGCCTACTGCTTCGTATCGAGCGGGTGTTTCGCCTTATCGTAAAATTCGTTTTGTAGTCGCAAGCTCGCGTCGTCGGCTTTCGCGGCCCGCAAAGCCTCGACAATGGACGCGACCCACCCATCCAGATTCCACTGCCCAAGTTCCGGCCGAGCCACCGACCCGTCGCCTGAATAGTGATCTGGAAACCGCCCATACCACCAGATGCCGGTGTACACATCCTCGGGAAGTTTTATATGTGCCTGGTCCGCTCCCGATTCCTGCTTCGCGCGGTCAATGTGCACCAGGTCCGGATGCGACACCATCGTGTTGGCCGTCTCATTTTCCCCGGCGTGATAATCGACGCCCGTGGATTTCTTCGCTGGACCGCCCGGGCGACTTCGCTCGCCCATCAGCGCATAGACGACATAGTCATGCGGCTTGTCGAGCTGCGATTGCGCGAAATAGGGAATCAGGCTCTCGTTTCCGCCATGGCCGTTGACGATAAGAATTTTCTTGCAACCGTTCCTCGCCATTTCATCCGTTGTCTCCTGCAGCAGCTTCAGCTGCAAATCGCGGGTGTACGCGATCGTGCCGGGTTCGTGCTTCGCCTCAAAAATCTGGCCGAAATAATATTCGGGAAACACCACGGCAAACTCCGTCGCCGCGGCGTGAAGCGACGCATACCGGACATTCAACAGGTCGGTGCCGAGCGGAAGATGCGGCCCGTGTTTTTCCAGAATGCCGAACGGCAGGATGCACACCCCTTTCGACTGAGAAATGGCATCGCGAAAATCCGCGGCGGTCAGCTCTTCCCATTTCGTGGAAAGTTTTGCTTGCGCGTTCGCCGTCAGGGCGGCAAAAGTAACCGTGGCAAGCGCCAGCGAGAGTCTTTTCAACATGCTTCCTCCAATGAATCAAAAGTCGTCGTGCGCAGTCACCGTTTCGGCGGCAACTGACCTTCCCAACGCGGGTCGGGATGAAATCCGGAACTCTTGTGCCAGTCTTCGCGCGCCAACCCGTCCAAGTCCCACACAACCAGCCCATTGCGAACGGTCATCTGGCAGACCAGCTTTGCAGGGAAAGAGAATAAGAGCAGGATCGCCAGTCTCTTCATGGAATGTGGGGAAGTCGCCTTTCGCCAGATTTGAATCGATTTACACGCGAAAGTATTGCAGAACAATGTCAGCCTGTCATCGGGAAACGCATCGACTAAGTAACGCGCAAGGAATTATCTCAGCGAATCGCCTGCGTTGGACAGTCCAACTTAAGCAAGAATCGGGTATGATGCGGCACGGTAAATGCGATGACCAACAACGAGACAGAACGCGCGCGCCTCACTGGCATTTATTCGAAAATGACCGACGACGAACTCGCCGAAATTCTCGGCGACGAGAAGTCGTTGACTGAGATCGCAAAAGCCGCCCTGGGCGCGGAGCTGTCTTCACGCGGCATCGCCTGGGAGCCAGCCAGCGGAGGCAAACAAGCGCAGGAATTCCCGGCGGATGACGTCGACGCAGCGCAACACTCGGAGCCGCTCGTCATGGTGAAAAGATTTCGCGACTTGCCCGAAGCCTTGATTGCAAAAAGTATTCTCGACTCGGCGCAGCTGGATTCATTCCTCGCCGACGAAACCACGGTGAGGTTCAGCTGGTTCTATTCGAACTTGATAGGTGGCGCGAAATTGATGGTGCGGCCGGAGGATTTGGACGAAGCGATCAAATTGTTGGCCGAAGCAAATCTTGCGGGCAGTGAGAGCCCGCAGGTTGGCTCGAATCAACCGGGAGAAGAGCACGAATGAAGACGATCAAGGGTCCCGCAATTTTTCTCGCGCAGTTTGCCGGCGATCAAGCGCCGTTCAACAATCTAAACGACATCGCCCGTTGGGCGGCGAATCTCGGCTACGAAGGCGTACAAATTCCCTCATGGGACGCCCGCCTCTTCGATTTGAAGCGCGCAGCCGAAGGCAAAGAGTATTGCGACGCTGTCCGCGGCGTTCTCTCCCAACACGGTCTCGTCGCCACGGAACTCTCCACCCATTTGCAGGGCCAGCTTGTCGCCGTCCATCCCGCGTACGACGCGGCATTCGATGGTTTCGCTCCGCCCAGCGTTCACGGAAATTCCGCAGCCCGCCAGGCGTGGGCCGTCGAACAACTGATGTTCGCTGCAAAAGCTTCCGCAAATCTCGGCATGAAGGCGCACGTCACGTTTTCCGGCGCGCTCGCGTGGCCCTATCTTTATCCCTGGCCGCAACGCCCCGCTGGATTGGTCGAAACCGCATTCGACGAACTCGCCGCGCGTTGGAAACCAGTTCTTGACGCGTTCGACAAAGTCGGTGTGGACGTCTGCTTCGAAATTCACCCCGGCGAAGATTTGCACGACGGCATCACGTTTGAAATGTTTTTGCAGCGCCTGAAGAATCATCCCCGCTGCAACATCCTGTTCGACCCCAGCCATTTCGTCCTGCAGCAACTCGACTATCTCGAATTCATCGATCTCTATCACGACCGCATAAAAATGTTTCACGTAAAGGACGCCGAATTCCGCCCGAGCGGCCGCCAGGGCGTGTACGGTGGTTTTCAGTCCTGGATCAATCGCGCCGGAAGATTCCGTTCGCCCGGCGACGGCCAGGTCGACTTCAAAGCAATTTTTTCAAAGCTCACGCAGTACGGTTTCGACGGTTGGGCCGTACTCGAATGGGAATGCTGCATCAAGAGCAGCGAACAGGGCGCAGCGGAAGGCGCGCCATTCATTTCGCGGCACATCATCGAAGCGCCGGAACGCGCCTTCGACGACTTCGCCGCTTCCGGCACTGACGCCGCGGCCAACCGAAAAATGCTCGGCCTCAAATAAAAGGTCTTGCGTATTGTAGGGCCCGCTTTCCGAAGCGGGCCGCCGCTGTAGCGTAGGCTTCAGCCTGCGTCTCAACTATTCTGTGTGCTTCTCGCTCGCCACCTATAATAAAACGGCACGCCCGCAAGAATCACAAGCAAGCCGAGCGACGAACGTATCGGTCGGCTCAACCACAGGCTTACGGTGAGCGCGATTGCCGCTGCCAGAAAAACAAGCGGCGTCAAAGGATAGGCCCATGCGCGGAAGGGGCGTTCGAGCGCGGGTTTCGTCCAGCGCAGTCGAAGTAATGCAATCGCCGTCAGACCCATAAAGATCCAAAGCGCAAAAACGAATAGGGAATAAAGCTGCTCGTAGGTTCCGCTCAGAGCCAGAAGCGTCGCCACCACTCCCAGAAAAAGCAGTGATCCGCTGGGCGTTCGCAATTTCGGCTGCAACCGCGACGCGAAAGAGAAAAACACTCCGTCCCTCGCCATCGCATATGGAATCCGTGCGCCCGTCATCACGACCACGTGCAATGCACCCAACGCTGATATCGCCATCGCAACCGTCAGCGCCCGTGCGCCGCTTTGTCCCGCAAATGTCTGAATGGCATCCGAAGCCACATGCTTGGAGGCAGCAACGGCGCCAAAACTCAAGACTCGAAAATAAACTGCATTCGCCACCAAATACAAAACGCCAATCGTCCCGAGCCCGATCAAGATCGCTCGCGGAATATTCTTGTGCGCGTCGATCACTTCTTCGCCGAGATGCCCCAGGTCATTGAAGCCGTTGTACGCCCACATCGCCGGAACCAGCGCCGCAAGAACCGCAAGAATCGTCCCAACGGGTGACGCATGTCCCATCGGAACGGCCGTCGCTGCATCCGCGACGTGTTTTGTGCCAAACAAAAATCCTCCAACCACGATCAGCACGACCGTCCCGACCTTGATTGATGTCAGCACCATTTGAATTGCGCCGCTCATCTTCACGCTCAAGTAGTTGACAGCTGTTACCAGAATCACGACGAGCGCTGCGAGTGGTTGCGCCATCGTCACCGCGAACTCGCCGCCAAACAGGTGAAGCGTAAACAGCGGCGTCGCAACGGCAGGGAACAGAAAACCCACGAACCGCGCAAATCCAGCCGCAAGGGTGGCCATCGCCACTGGCCGCTCCAGAAATGCGCTCATCCACCCGAAAAGAAATCCCCACAGGGGTCCGAGCCCGTTATTCAAATACGCATACGGCCCGCCCGCTTTGGGAAATGTTGCGCCGAGTTCTGCATAACAAAATGCTCCGCAGAGCACGATCAGCCCGCCCACAATCCAAGCCGCAAAAACCAGCGATTCTGATCCGACAATCACCGCCATCGCGCTGGGAACCAGAAAAATTCCGGAGCCGATCGTGTCGCCAATCACCACCGCGACCGCCGCCCAAAGTCCAAGTCCACGGAGAAGTCCGGGCCGTTCGCTCGTATTTTGTGGTGACGCATTCATGAAGGTTGCGTGAGACTACACGTTGCGGATGGAGTGGTCAATCGCCGGTCCACACGTTTTCGCGCTATCATCGGTTCGTTGTGAGGTCGCAAATGGCCGCTCCGAAAATGCTATTGCCCGCGCTCGCTTGGGATGAACGCTTCCGCGTCGAAAACGCCGAAGACCTGATGACGCCCGCGTTGCTCCTCTATCCCGACGCAGTCGGTGCGAACATCGACGCAATCGTCAAATCGTTGAGCGGCGACGCAAGTCGTTGGCGCGCCCACGTAAAAACCGCCAAGCTCGCTTTCACCATGCGCATGCTCGTCGAGCGCGGCGTCACGGATCATCTTCCTTCTGGAGATGATCCCGACGAGGGCGCCCACCGCGCCGATGACCTTCATCAGCCGGGCAGGTGATCTGCTCCAGTCGCGTGTCGTCGGCAAGTGTGGCGTGCTTCTGGTTATGTGGCGTCTCCAGCAGCCAGAAGGCGGTGCTCATCGTCCCAGCCATGGTATGTTCTTCCACATATTATGCAGTTGCTCGAATAAGCCTTCTGGCTTTTGCTGTGCGTTTTTCCGTAGATACTCCTTCCATTGCGCGTTCCAGTTGGTTGGTGTCGTATGCAGGCCATCCGGCCTCAAGCGATGGA
>Ga0137409_10001551_pt1 | contig 24841 bp, 24 predicted proteins | sample CZODoug1_16funga_FD_122059 | JGI IMG/M metagenome (GOLD analysis project Ga0137409, IMG submission 122059) | Vadose zone soil fungal communities from Angelo Coast Range Reserve, California, USA - CZODoug1_16fungal (Hybrid Assembly) | ecosystem: Environmental > Terrestrial > Soil > Vadose zone...
CGAGGATATCTTCGTGGACTGGGGAGACACAGAGACTTATTCCCTGAAGCTGGGCCGCGGCGAGTGCGTGGCATGATGGGCACGGTTTATCTCATTGGCGCGGGACCGGGTGATCCCGAGCTGCTCACCTTGAAAGCAGCACGCCTGCTGGCTTCTGCCAACGTGGTCCTGCACGATGCGCTCGTCAGCGATGCTATTTTGGCGAAGATTTCGCCGGCTGCCGAGATCATTAACGTGGGCAAGCGCGCCGGCCAGAAACTCCTTACCCAGGATGAAATCAACGCGCTTCTGGTTTCGTATGGCCGGACGCGTCCGACCGTTGTCCGGCTGAAAGGCGGCGACCCATCGATCTTTGGCCGCGCCGGGGAAGAAATCGAAGCCCTTCGTAAAGCCGGAATTGAATATGAAATTGTTCCGGGCATCAGCGCCGCATTGGGAGCAGCGGCGGCCGCGGGAATCTCGCTCACGGATCGCCGTGTGGCCTCGCAAATTCTACTGACAACATTCTCGCGCGGAATCGACGGCAGCGCGATGGATTGGGGCTGCGTCACCAGCACAACGACGCTGGTTCTGTATATGCCCGGCGCAGATTACGCCGAGGTTTCCGAGCGCTTGCTCGGAGGCGGGCTTCCGGCGGACCTTCCGTGCGTGATCGTCTCGCATGCCACGGATTCTCAACAGCAGGTGCGCTGGTCGAGCGTCGCGCGGCTCGCCAGCGAAGAAAAACTCCCGGCGCCGGCTCTGCTGATCGTCGGCCGTGTGGCTTCACACGACGTTGAGAATATCAGTGCACAGTTCTGGAGCACGAATCGGAAAGATCCGGCTTGGCACCAAACATCGGTGAGCTAAATCGCCAGGAGCATACGTATGAGCGCAGAAGTGGAAGCAGGGAAAACTGAAAGCCGGTGGAAGCTGTCGCTCGACACCTGGGCTGTGCTGGCGGCTTTTCTTTTGGCGCTGCTGGTCCGCGTGGGTGCGTTCAAGCACATCCCCTGGTGAAGATTCTTACAAAAATGGAGATAGCGAAACATGGCTGAAGCAATCACGGTTCCTCAGGTTCGGCCGGTCCAGCCGGCGCTGCGATTTCTGCGCGTAATCCCCGGAGTTCTGCTGCTTGCCGCCGTCGGCTATGCGGGCAAACTGCTCGAGCAAAACGTCGGCGCCTACGCCAAGGCGCATCACTGGACGTTTCCAAATATCGAATACGTCCTGTGGGCCATCATTTTGGGCCTGTTGATCTCCAACACGGTGGGTGTCCCGGAACTTTTCCGTACGGGCGTCGCCACCTACGAATTCTGGCTGAAGGCCGGAATCGTGCTGCTCGGCGCGCGGTTTCTTCTCGGCGATATTTTGAAGCTCGGCGGAGTCAGCCTCATTCTCGTGGCTATTGAAATTGTCGGTTCCCTCGCGTTCATGACTTTTCTCGGGCGCCTGTTCAAGCTCAAGCCCAAACTCACGACGCTTCTTGCCGTTGGCTCGGCGGTTTGCGGGGTCAGCGCCATCATCGCCACTAAAGGCGCTATTGAAGCCGACGACGAAGATTCCTCGTTTTCCATCGCGGCGATTCTCGCTCTCGGCGCCCTGGCTCTTTTTACATTTCCGGTGATCGGGCACTTCCTTCATCTGAGCGATCGCGCCTACGGATTGTGGGCCGGCCTCGCCGTGGACAACACTGCCGAAGCCACCGCTGCGGGCGCGCTGTACTCCGACGCCGCGGCGAAGCTCGCCGTGCTCGTCAAGTCCACGCGGAACGCGATGATCGGATTCGTGGTTCTTGCCTACGCCATATATTGGGCCAGCCAGGGGCAGGCCAAGGCCGTTGGAAACAAGGCGGCCTTCCTGTGGCAGAAGTTTCCGAAGTTTGTGCTTGGTTTCCTGTTGATCTCCGTGCTTGCGACCTATCACTTCTTCAACAAGGATCAGGTGGGAGCGCTCGCCAATCTTTCGCGCTGGGCGTTTCTTCTCACTTTCGCTGGGGTTGGCCTGCGCACCAATTTCAGCGAGATGCGCAAGCAGGGCCTGCGTCCCTTCGCGGTCGGAGCGATCGGCGAAGTCGTGATCGCGGGCTTCACGCTGGCTCTGGTGTATGGTGCGGGGAAAATCTTCGGCTGGTAGGCAACGGGCACGAAAAAGAAACACGGCCCTCGGTAGCAGGACTCCACAAACTTGAGCCGTTTTATTTGCCGTCAGGATGGACGGAGTGCGTATCCGGCACCATCCGAGGCATCAGAAGCGGCTAGTAGGTTTTGTAAGGCAGGAATTTGCCGCTCATAACGATCCGGACGCGATCACCCTTGGGGTCAAGTTCGCGCTGGATTTCCATGTGGTAGTCGATCGCGCTCATGATACCGTCGCCGAACTCTTCGTGGATCAGGGCCTTCAGGGTTGTGCCGTACACGTTGACGAGTTCATAGAATCTGTAGATGAGCGGATCGGTGGGGACCGCCGTGGGAAGCGAGCCCTTGTAGGGCACCTCTTGCAACAGAGTCACTGCTTCTTTTCCGAGTCCAAGCAGTTTGCCCACTGTCTCGGCTTGTTTCTCGGTCATTGCCATCTGCCCGAGTAGGGCAGCCGTCGTCCATTCCTTACTCTGGCCCACCTTCTTGGCAATATCTGCCCACTTGAGACCCTTGGCAATTTTTGCGGCGACGATAGCCTCGGTCACATCGAAGCGATTCATGTCAGATTCCTCCTGAAAGCGGCCAGGGCCCCGATTTTATCTGAGTTTGCATGCGCGTACGGGGCGAATCTGCGATTCAATCGATGGGAAAGAGTGTTACAAGCCGAGGACTGTCACCAGCTCCCGCACGGACGCCGACGACTTTTGCAACGCCGCGTTTTCTTCCGCGGTCAGCTTGATCTGAATGATCTCTTCAACGCCCTTGGCGCCGAGTTTCACGGGCACGCCGACGAAGAGCCCTTTGATTCCGTACTCTCCTTCGAGGTACACGGCGCATGGCAGAATTTTCTTCTTGTCTTTCAGAATTGCTTCCACCATCTCCACTGCTGCGGCAGACGGCGCGTAGTACGCTGAGCCGGTCTTCAACAGATTCACGATCTCCGCGCCGCCCTTGCGCGTGCGCTCGACGATTGCGTCGATGCGTTCCTTCGGCAACAGATCGGGGAGGGGAATTCCGGCCACCGTCGAATACCGCGGCAGCGGCACCATGTCATCACCATGCCCGCCGAGCACAAAGGAGTGCACGTTTTCGACGCTGACCTTGCATTCCATCGCTACAAACGTGCTCATGCGCGCTGAGTCCAGCACTCCGGCCATGCCGAGAACGCGCCTCTTCGGGAATCCGCTGACCTTGAGCGCCGCCTGCGCCATGGCATCCAGCGGATTCGTCACCACGATGATGATGCAATTCGGCGAATGCTTTACGATCTGCTCGACGACGGCTTTCACCACGTCGTAGTTGGCTTTCAGCAAATCGTCCCGGCTCATCCCCGGCTTGCGCGGAAACCCCGCGGTGATTACGACCACGTCGCTTCCCGCCGTCGCGGAGTAATCGCCGGTCGCCGTAGAAATGCCGACGGCACGCGAATCCGTCCGCGTGATCGGTCCGGATTCCATCATGTCCAGCGCTTTGCCTGCGGGCGGCCCGTCCAAAATGTCAGTTAGTACCACGTCGGCCAGCTCCCTATCCACGATTCGCTGCGCGGTGGTCGAGCCCACAAAACCGCCTCCCACTACCGTCACCTTTTTTCTGCTCATGCTGCTCCTTGTCTCCGGCAAAATTCTTTTCAGCGAATCTTCTGCGCTCTCTGCGTCACTGCTGTAGAATATTTTTTCTAACTACCGAGCCACAGCAGCGCCCTTCATATTTTCAATGATCGCGGTGGCGAACGCGGAAGTTCCCACCTTGGTCGCGCCCGGCATCAGGCGCTCGAGATCGTAGGTTACCCGCTTCTGCTGAATCGTGTGCGCGATGCCGCCCTCGATCAGCGTGGCCGCTTCCTTCCAGCCCAGGAACTCAAACATCATCGCGCCCGAAAGCATCACCGAACTCGGATTGATCACATCTTTGTCCGCATATTTCGGCGCCGTGCCGTGCGTCGCTTCAAAAACGCCAAATCCATCTCCAATATTTGATCCCGGCGCCATGCCCAGCCCGCCCACCTGAGCCGCGCACGCATCCGACAAATAATCTCCATTCAAATTGGACGTCGCCAGCACGCTGTATTCATCGGGCCGCAACAGCACCTGCTGAAAGACGGAATCCGCGATGCGGTCGTTGATCATCAGCTTCTGCTTCCACTGTCCCTTGCCGTGAGTCTTGTAAACCGCGTCGAGCGTCTGCTGCACTTCGCTATAGACCGTTTTCTTGAAAGCATCCGTGGCCGACTCGAGTCCCGGCTCGATCAACGCCGCATTCTGCTCCACCGTGAGTGACGTATTCTTGTCGAGGTTGTCCACGATCCAGCTTTCGCGCTCGGTGATCGTCTGCGTTCGGAACTCTTCGCGCGCCAGGTCATAGCCCCAATCTCGGAACGCGCCCTCGGTAAACTTCTGGATGTTGCCCTTGTGCACCAGTGTCACGCTCTTGCGCTTGTTTGCCAGCGCATACTTGATGGCCCGCCGCACCAGCCGTTTCGTTCCCGTAGGGGAAATCGGCTTGATCCCCACGCCGGAGTCCCAGCGAATCTGCTTCTTCCCATCCTTCAACATCTCGTTATTCAAGAATTCCAGCAGCTTTTTCGCTTCGGGCGAGCCGGATTTCCACTCGATCCCGATGTACACGTCTTCGGTATTCTCCCGGAAGATGAAGACATTCATTTTTTCCGGCTCGCACACCGGAGAAGGCACGCCTGTAAAATAGCGGACCGGCCGCTCGCAAGAATAGAGATCCAGGATCTGCCGCAGCGCCACGTTCAGGGAACGAATACCTCCGCCCACGGGAGTCGTCAACGGCCCCTTGATGGCCACGCGAAAATCGCGGATCGCGTCCACGGTATCGCCCGGCAGCCACTCCTTGAAGGTATTGAAAGCCTTTTCGCCGGCGAAAACCTCGAACCAAGCCACTCGCCGCTTCCCTCCGTAAGCCTGCTCCACCGCAGCATCGAACACGCGCCGTGACGCTTTCCAAATGTCGCGCCCCGTTCCGTCCCCTTCGATGAACGGAATAATCGGCGTGTCCGGCACTTGCAGCTCACCGCCGCTGAAACCGATCGGCTTGCCTTCGGAGGGGATGGCCTTCCCGTTGTAGGAATTCTTCATGAATACGGCTCCTTGGAATAAGTTCGACTGCTCTACTGGCGCACAAGGAAAGGGATGCGCCGCGCCGCTACAGCCGCGCTACAACCCGGCAGGCTCGGGTGAACTGGAGAAGATATCACACTCACACAGGTGGAGAGTATAATCGCGCTCGATTCAGGATTCATAAAAAAGGAGAGAAAACCATGATGATGGATTGGAACCAATACCATAAGGAAGTCGGCGCCCGAATCGGTGACCTGATGAAGCTGTCGCCGGATACGGTTCGCGGCTATCAAACGCTCAGTGCCGCCAATTCTAAGACCAGCAAACTCGGTGAAAAAACGCGCCAGCTCATTTCGCTGGCCGTAGCGGTGACAACTCACTGCGACGGCTGCATCGTCGTGCACACCGACGCGGCGCTGAAAGCCGGCGCCACGAAGGAAGAAATCGCCGAGGCGCTCGGAGTCGCTGTCGGCATGAACGCCGGCGCGGCGCTGGTCTACTCCACGCGCGTGCTCGATGCCGTCGAAGCAAAATCGGCGCAAGTCCACGGCGGCTAACCAATTTCTTCACTCAAGAATGTGCGCTTGTAGGGGCGCAGCACGGTTGCGCCCTTGCCGCCCACGCCGCCCAATCATTCCAGCTGAAACTGAATACTGACCACTGATCACTTTTCAGTCGTAATACTCCTGCCCGAGGTGCGTAATTAGGTCCTCGCCCTTCATCCAGCGAAGCGTGTTCTTCAGCTTCATGGACTGAATGAAGAGATCGTGCTCGGGGTACAGCCCCGGCGCAGTCATCGGCGACTTGAAGTAGAAGCTGAGCCACTCCTGAATGCCGCGCATTCCCGCGCGCTGCGCCAGGTCGAGGAAAAGCACGAGATCGAGCACGATCGGGGCGGCCAGAATAGAATCGCGGCAGAGGAAGTCCACCTTGATTTGCATCGGGTAGCCGAGCCAGCCAAAAATGTCGATGTTGTCCCAGCCTTCTTTGTTGTCGCCGCGCGGCGGGTAGTAGTTGATGCGCACCTTGTGGCACATCTTGCCGTACAGCTGCGGATACAAGTCCGGCTGGAGAATGTATTCCAGCACGCTGAGCTTGGATTCTTCCTTGGTCTTGAATGAGCCGGGGTCCTCAAGAACCTCGCCGTCGCGGTTGCCGAGAATGTTCGTGGAGAACCAACCTTCCAGTCCCAGCATGCGGGCTTTGAAGCCCGGCGCGAGGATGGTCTTCATCAGCGTCTGACCCGTCTTGAAATCTTTTCCGCAGATAGCCACGTTGTGGTCGTGCGCGAGCTTCTGAATCGCGGGGATATCCACGGTCAGGTTTGGCGCACCGTTGGCAAAAGGCACGCCGCTAGTCACCGAGGCCCAGGCGTACAGCATGGATGGCGCGATCGCCGGGTGATTGGACTTCATCGCTTCGATAAACTTTTCCGGCGTGGAGTGCACTTCTTCGGGCTTGACGAAGGATTCCGTCGAACCACACCAGCAGGTTACCAGCCGCGAAGCGCGCGAAGTCTTGCGGAAGTTCTCGATGTCATCCTTGATCTGTAGTGCCAACTCGTACTTGTTTTTGCCCTTCTTGATGTTGGGGCCATCGATCAGTTTCACGAAATCGTGGTCAAACGCGGCCTTCATGGGCTTGATGGTGGACAGGAAGGGCTTCACCTTTTCCAAATCCTGCGGATTCAGGACGCCCGCATTCGCCGCGGACTCGTAAGCGTTGTCCTTGAAAATGTCCCACCCGCCAAAAGTTAGGTCCGTTAGCTTGGCGAGTGGAACGAATTTTTTGATGAGCGGTGAACGTGCGTCCGTGCGCTTGCCCAGGCGGATGGTGCCAATCTGCGTGAGTGATCCCACGGGCTGCGACTTGCCTTTGCGGACGAGCTCGACTCCGGCCATGAAGGTCGTGCTGACAGCGCCCAAGCCTGGAAGCAGTACTCCCAATTTTCCCTTGGCGGGCCCGATTTTGGAAGGCTTTTCCATGCCGCTCCTTTTATTGAACGATCGCCATGCGATCTGCAGAAAATGAACTTAGAACAAGAATTGCCGCAGCGGAAGCGTGCTGCGTCCCCAAGCAAACAAATAATGATGAGGGAAGACCTCAGGATTTGCAAATCGGAGCCGGAAAAATCACATCAGTGCGGCTATAGAACCGCAGGCGCGTGTCTCGAAAGAAAGCCATCAGGCTACTGTAGACATTCAAGACAATCCCGCCTCGATTAGTTATTACCAGGAGCCGCCACCAGAGCTAAAGTGGGACAAAGAACGCAGAGGGCCTGCGCCCTCGGGGAGTCTCGAATGAAACCTGCAAATCGATATGTTGTGTTGGCCATTGCCTCGATCGTCTTCGCCATTGCCGCTACCCTTTTCACGGCCGGAGTGGGTGCCCAGGAGGAAGGCTGGCAGATCCAGCGCGCTGATTACGGTTTCAAGAACCAACGCAATGACGTCAGCGATATTCTCAAAGACCTCATCGAACGCGGCGGCGTGAACGGCAGAGTGGCGGTGAATAATCAAACCATGGGCGGGGATCCTGCCGTCGGGAAAGACAAGTCGCTGCGCATCTTCGCGAGAAATCGCAGGAATGAGGAACGCGAATTCAATTACAGAGAGGGCGGCTTCGTTGAAGCCCGCATGTTCACTGTTCGCCATGATGATCGGGACGATCACCCTGCGAACTACGGCAACCGCGATCGGGACGACCACCCCGCGAACTATGGCGACCACGATCGGGATGCCCGCCCTGCGCATTACGGCGACCGAGATCGGGATGACTGGAATAGCCTCAAAATCATCGGTGGTTATTACGGCGTGCAGGGAAGGACCGTGAACGTGACGGAGGTCCTTCGGAGCAGAATTCGCGAAGGCGTGTTGAGTTTTGTCGTCACCAATAGCGCCTTGGGCGGAGATCCAGCGATTGGCGCGGACAAGATTTTGATCGTTGTTTACCGCTATCAAGGCAAGGAGAGCGCCACGGCCGTGCGCGAAGGGTACAGCCTGGCGATTCCGTAGCGTTTGGCCATCTAGCCAAACTTCTCGCCATTTTCATTCGTCGTGGTGTCTTTGCGGCACACTCCACACGTCCAGCGCTGAACGTCAAGCGCCTGAAAATCGGGCGGAGCCGTCAGGACCGCTTGGGAAAGCGGCGGAGCTCTTGGATCAGATAGACAACCACGGCGAGATTGATCACCAGTGCGAGTACTTTGCCGATGCTGGCGTGTTTAACGAGTTCGTAGACTTCGATCGGGAGCAGGGAAGCAGTACTGATGATCGTAAGATACTCTGCCCAGCGCTTGCCCAGTGCCAAGCCGAGGCCTTCCGTAAGAAAAATGGCTGAATAAATGAAAGTGCCTGCGCTGAGTGCTTTCAATCGCTGGTCGTCCACAATGGACAACTTCGCAAGAAGAAGCCGAATATAGTGACTGTGGGGATCCACCTGGAAAATATTGATCCAGTGCTCCGCCACCGCCGCGACGTCTTTGTGAAGAAGATTGAGCGCGCCGATGCCCAGTGCGAGCAGCGCCAAACTTTTCAAGAGTTTGTAGACGGCGATGATGCGGAGGCCACGGCCATGAGCTCTTTGTCCGGTCATTTTTCCCGGCCACGATTGTATATCAAGAAGCAGGCACTCCCCTGCTGCGCGCGGCGAACCAAGGGCAATTGTATTCAGTCTGGGCGAAGGATCGGACTTCGCGGCGCACGGTCGCGAATGATTTCTAGCGCCATCTCTTCAATCGCGGCCAGATCTCGGCAAGCGACCCGAATTTCGCGCCACGGCAAATGAATACGGTGATCTCGCGTTCCATCGCGTAGGGATTGTCGGGGGACTTGCCCACATATTCGACGTGTTCGAATTCGCTTTCCAGGACTTTCCTGGAATCGTCGAGAACGATCAGGCAATTTCCAGAATATCCGCGCGGGCCCCACAGAAAATAAGTCTGGTGGCCGCTGAGGGCGGGAGGTAATCCGTAGCGCCGTCCCAGAAAGTCGATGGCGCCCGCCTGCCCGTAGTTTTGCGCGAAAATGCCACAGCTCGGCCGTTCTTCGGGAGAGAGCCGGCTGTAGGCCTGATTTACAGTGGCCACGATTTCCTCCCATCCGAATTGATCGGCGAAATGCTGCGGGAGGATCGCGCGAATGTGGCTATGCTCGCTGCGAGGCACTTTGAAAGGCAGGTGATCCATGTACGAAATGAATTTACCAACGGGGAGGACCGGCATGACAACTGGCGCGAGCCAGGCTCCTCCTGCGAGAACCAACGCTACGAGCGCGGGCTTCAGCCAAACTTGGCGCGATCGTGCGATGAAACTCTCGATCACCACCGCGCCAGCTGCCAAGTAGACCGGGTAGATTGGCCCGAGGTAGTAGTTCTTGCCCTTGAGAACGACGAATACGGTAAAGGTTGCCAGATAACACCAGCCGAGAAACCGATACGGCTTCAGCCGGGCGGAGAAGAGAAAGGCCAGCACACCGGTGATCCAGATCGGCGCGAGGATCGGATGAACGATGAGAATTTGTTGGGCGAAATAAGCCGCGGGAGAAAGGACCACGTCGCGGCCGTCGGCCTTGATGTTGTGCATGAGTTGCGCAAAGGGCCAGTGATTCTGAACATTCCAGAGAAAATTCGGAAGAAAAACGAGAAAGGCGAGCGCGCCGCCGAGCCAGATCCATTTCCTGGTAAAAACGCGGCGCTGTTCGGCCAGCAACAGTCCAACCACGATGCCAAAACCGAGCACGGCAATCGAGTATTTCTCCTCAAGACCAATGCCTGCGACGATGCCAAACCAGAGCCAATATCGCGGATCGTGGCGCTTGATTGCCAGCATTGCAAAATAAACGCAGCCCATCCACAGCAGAGGCTCGAGGCAGTTCGTGGTCATGACGCTGCCGTCGTTGAGATAGATGGGCACAGCGATGAACGCCAACGCGGAAAGCACCACCGCGAACCGCCGGCCACCGAGTTCTCGAGCCATCATGGCGGTCAGAATGACGGCGGCCGAGGTTGCCAGCGCCGGTATGAACCGAATACTCCGAAGGGAGTCACCCAGAACGAGGCGGGAGATCTTGACGAGGAACGGCACCAGGGGAGGATGATCCACATAACCCCAGGCCAGATGGTCCCCGCAGGCCATGTAATCGAATTCGTCGCGGAAGTAGCCATACTGATTGTTGAAGTAGAGATGCAGCAGGAAATTCGCGAAGGCGAGAAATAGGGCGACGGGCATGCCATCCGCGAGAAAAGATGTTCTTTCCTTGCTGAGAACGGGCGCTTGCTCAGTGGTAGCTTTCATTTGAGTATCTGTGGATACGCAAGAGCGCTGAAAACGTTTCGCTCGTTCGATTCCTTTAAGGGAGCGTGAAGGCGATAACGTAGTCGCCTTGCTTCGTGCCGAGTTTCCCGTGGCCGCCCGCGGCAATGACCACGTATTGTTTGCCCTTGAGCGTGTAGGTCATGGGAGTGGCCTGGCCGCTGGCCGGGAGTTCGAATTTCCAGAGTTCCTTGCCGGTTTCGGAGTCGAAGGCGCGAAGATAGCTGTCTACGGCTGCGGCAGCGAAGACCAGACCGCCGCCAGTGGCGATGGGCCCGCCGAAGTTAACGGTGCCCGTGGACATGCCGGGCATATAGCTTCCCAGTGGCACATCCCAAACTTTCTTTCCGGAAAAGAGATCGACAGCGGCCACCGTGCCCCAGGGCGGAGCGTTGCAGGGAGGTCCGCCAGGCGAAAGGAGCAAGGTGCGAAACATGGCGTAGGGCGCGCCGGTCTGACGGGCGAATTCGCCGTGGAGGCGGTCTTCATTGCTCGCGGATTTTCGCTGGTCATCGAACTCGTCGCGGGGAATGAGTCTCACATAGACGGGGATGCGATTGGTGTTCATCAGGAGGAGATGGCGTGCCGGGTCGTACGCCGAGCTGCCCCAGTTCACGCCGCCGACGCTGCTGGGAAAAACGATGATGCCTTTGACGCTGGGGGGTGTGAAAACGCCTTCATTGCGCACGGTTTTGATTTTCTCCGCGCACCACTGACGGTCTTCGCCCGTTTTGCCCCATGCACTTTCTGGAGAGAGTCCTTCGGGTACCAGCGAAATTTCAGAGTGAGGCTGCGTTGGATAGGCTTCTTCGCCGGGGATGTCGCTCTTGGGGACCGGGCGTTCTTCGACGGGAATGAGTGGAGCGCCAGTGAGCCGGTTCAGCACAAAAACCTGTCCTGTCTTGGTCGTGATTGCAACGGCTGGGGTTCCATCCTTCCAGGCGAAAAGCGTGGGTTGCGAGGCAACGTCGTAATCCCACAGATCGTGGTGAACCACTTGGAAGCCCCAGACGAACTCGCCGGTGGAAGCGCGCAGGGCGACGACGGAGTTGGCCCATTTGTTGTCGCCCTTGCGGATCCCGCCGTAATAATCGGGACTGGCGCTGCCGGTCGGGATGAAGACGAGATCGCGCTCTGCGTCCACTGAGATAGTTGACCAGGCGTTTCCCGCGCCGGTGCGAGGCGTCGTCTGACAGGCCCAGGGCGCGATGGAGTCCCATGTCCACCGGAGTTTCCCGCTTCGCGCATCGAACGCGCGAACGATGCCGCGCTCGATGGTGACTGCGCGATTGTCGCCGATCGAGGAGCCCGTGATGACCAGGTCTTTAAAGATAGCGGGAGCCGAAGTGACTTGATAGTTGCCGGGGTCACGCAGTTTTACGCTGCTCGTGAGGTCGATCTCGCCGTCCGATCCAAAGTCGGAGCAGGGCTTTCCGGTAGCACCGTCCAGGGCGATCAAACGTGCGTCGAGGGTGCCGATGAAAATTCGAAGGGCGCACGGTTGAGCGGCCCTGGCGCGCGGTTCTCGCCAGGCGGATACACCGCGCGAGGTGACCTCTGAAGAGCCGTAGGGCAGCTCAAGCTTGGGGTCAAATTCCCAAAGCTTCGCGCCCGTCTCTGGATTCAATGCGATCACGTGATCGTATGGAGTGCTCAGAAAGAGTTTTCCATCGAGGAGGATGGGCGTGGCCTCAAACGCGGCTTTCTTGTCGAGTTCCTCATCATGCGGCAGCGCGCCGGTGCGATAAGTCCAAGCGGCTTTGAGTTGAGCAACGTTTGTGCGGTCGATCTGCGAAGCGGGGGAGTAGCGCGTGCCGCCGCCGTCGTTACCGTAGTTAGGCCAGCCCGCGTCGGGCTTGGCTTGCGCCCCAGCGTGCGAGACGAGCCCAAGGAAAAGGAATAGGAGCAGGAGCCAATGGCCGGTGCAATCGAAGTATTGGTTTTTCATGGAAGGAGTGATACCCCACCAAGCGGGAAGGAAGCAACGGAGTTGGGATGAGCGGGCCTGGCTCAGGGACGAGGGGGTGCAGCGCTTCGTCTCTCAACCAACTCGAAACAATGACCTATGAAGATGCTGGGTAGCGTCGCTCGGGAGGTGGAGTGTTCGCTCCACCTCCACCGCACGACTTGATGGATTCACTTTTGACCCGAGTTCGGATTTGTACCGTGAACTGCCGAAGAGTCTTCGCCGGTGCGGACCCCCGCGATGAAAGTACCCCAGTTGGCAAACGTCTTGCGCGCGCCGCCGGGGATCATTTCAGTCGCCATCCAGATCGTGCCGTCGAGCGAGACCGCAGCCGCGGAATAGTCTCCCCAGCGCGGCCGGTCGAAGAAGTAGGCCGAAAAGCCATCCTGCGGAAGCACCCCCTTCGAGAGTATGTGGATGGAGTCGCCCCCGAACGACCAGAACGCGGCGCTGGGAAAAAAGTCCTCACCCGTTAGCGTGAAGACCATGGCCGCATGGCCGCCTGCCGTAACGGCAACTGCCGGGTAGAGGAGGTGCGAATGTTCGGGACCCGCCACATATCCCTGCGAGGAGATTGCCGCCTGCAAGCCTGTCGACGGGTTCTTCACATCGATGACAAACCACGCCGCGCCGTCGAGCACCGGCGAGCCGGGGTTCGTGAGGGCGGTGCCGACCGACGTCCACAGCCTCCCTCCAGCAAACATCACCTGCTGCATGCGCACGTCGTTGCCGTCCAAGTTTTGCTCGTTGGCGGGACCAGGGGCTCCCCCGCGCGCGGCTCGCTCGGCAAGTGGCGTCGAGCCTGCTTTCTGCGATGCCGAGACGGGGTAGGCGTAAACCTGGCTGGGAAGTACGGCGAGCTGGAGCGTTAACTTTGACGGGTTGGTGTCGATGGCTGCCGTGTTGCCGAGAGCCCAAACCGCAATGTGCTCCTCGAGGCGCAACGCACCCATCGCCTGGACAAAGTATTCGGTGCCCGCCTCGCCAGGGTCGGTTGGCGGAGAGAATGACGGCTGCACGCTGAATGCGAATTCCATGCCAAGAGTTGCGCTCAGCTGATCAATGTGCACTATAGGCGGGGAGGCTGCTAAGTGCGCGAGAGCCGACTTTGACAGCATGTAAAGCTGTGCCCCCTCAAACGATTGCTGGCCGAAAGCATTCGTACTCAAGTAGAGGCCGTTGGCGTCGGCGCCGAGGAGCGGCTGGTCGCCGAGGCAGGGGCAGTCGCCGGTCAAGAAGTCGCTGCCGTCGTTGGTCGTATCGAGCGAGTACACCACGAAACTGCCGGTGGGGATGCCTGTAGTACTCACGGCGATCAATAGCTGGCTGCTCGTTATGTTGCCCTTAGCATCAAAGAAGTAGCCGACGGCAGTGACGAACCAGCGGTTGGTGGCTTGGTCGTAGAGGCAGCGCGGGTCGCTAACATTAAGGGCTTTGGGGTCGCTCTCCGGAAGCTGGCCGAAGAATTGGTTGATGGGTACAACGCCTGAAAGGAGCTGGCCCTTGTCTGAATACACAGCCAGCGCGCCGTTCACCGCTTCGAGAACGTAGCCATTGCCGACGGCAAGCCCCTGATCTGGTGGCTCGGTGCTGAGGCCGGAGTTGACAGCCGCCTGTGTGAAATTGGATATGCCAGCGAAGCCCCGCGCGCCGGATTCGTTCTCGGCAATGGGCAGCCCCCGCACGTTGTTTGGGATCTCCACTGGGGCAGCGAAAGCGGCCGCCGCGCGCAAACGGCTCGCGCGATCCGCCGCGAATGCGTGCAGCATCTCCCGGCGGCGCACCTCTCCTGCCGCGTCGCCTGGCAGGTCTAAGCGATCCGTCGCGTCGGCCGTTACCGCGCCAGCCACTTTCGTAAAGTTCGTAGTGCCGAGCACGTGCGCCTTGGCGGCGCTTAGGCGACCGATCGACTTGCCCGTCTGGGCGAAGCCCGAACCAACCGCGAAAAGGCCGAGAATCACCACGCCTGCCCAAAGCGTACTTCGAGAGTTGTAGCGCATCATAAAGTCCTTTCTATTGGTCACACGCGAAGCTCTTCGTGGGAACGAAGAGAATTGCAGCAAGAAACGCAATAGGCATGTCAGCTTCCGGTGCCGATCGATGATGTTGTCCGACGGCACTATCGGAACAATCGCGACAGACTTCCGCCCCCGGCGCGAGTGCGCAGACTATAGAGGAATTGTCTGGCTTGACGCAAGCAAGAATTCGTTCATGTAAGTTATAAGTAAGGACTGTACTGGACGTGGCGGAAGTAATGGCACTTGAATAACTGGGTAGCATCTTTCGACACCATGGAGAGCAAGGAAAGGAGGCCTACATCTTTGACAACTAAGGGCTTGTCTGGAGAGATTCCATTTCACGCCCACCCCCACCACCACTACGAACCATCATTCTGGTGGATTGGCACCCTCGGAACGCCCGCGGGGAGTCAGTTCTGTACGCAATGGAGGCGCGGGGGCCTTCAGGGGAGCTTGAGGAGTTCGGGGCGCTGCGAAACGTAGCGGCGCGACCAGCGAAGTTCGGTGTTGTCGTGGAGCACCACTTTATATTCGCCGTGGAACCACGGCAGCAGCTCGCGGATGGCGTCCAACCGCACCATCGTTCCGCGGTTGATGCGCACGAACAGCTTGGGGTCGAGTGAATTTTGCACCGCGTCCAGCGTGCTGCGCAGCGTGTGTGTTTTATTCCCGCAATGAAGCAGCACGTAATTTCGATCGGCTTCGACCCAAGAGATTTCCTTAACCGGGACGAAGACCGCTCGTGATTCTTCCTGGACGAGCAAGCGATCGGGAAGAGACTTTTCGCGCTGCAGCTGTTCCAGCATCGACCCCAGGCGGGAAGCAAATCCGTCCACCGATTGTTCGCGCTGAATTCTTGCCCTTCCGAGAGCTTCGCGGAATCGCTCTTCGCTCACGGGTTTGAGCAGGTAATCGAAAGCGTGTACCTCGAAGGCGCGCAGCGCAAACCGATCGTGTGCCGTGATGAAAACGACGCGCGGCAATGCAATTTTCGCTGCGTCGAGCGATTGAATTACCCCAAAACCATCCAACCCCGGCATTTGCACATCGAGGAAAACCAGATCGGGGCGATGTTTTCTTATTGCCGCGACGGCCGCCTCACCGCTATCGGCTTCGCCAGCAATCTCCACCGCGGACTCTTCGCGGAGCAGGCGGATAATCTTGCGCCGCGCCGGCGCTTCGTCGTCGACGACCAGGACGCGGAGTGAGTACTGCGAGCTCATTCGGAAGCTTGGGAAATGTGTGCCGCGGTGTGCAGGGGAACGCGCAGCGTCACCTCCGCTCCACCACTTGGCCGGTTGGAGATCGAGAATTGCTGGCCGTCGCCATAGAGATGCGTCAGGCGGTCGCGGATATTCGAAAGTCCCACGCCGCGGCCGAATGCTCCCGAGGGATCTATCTCTCCGAGACCGGAGCCGGTATCAGAAACCTGCAGGATCAGGCTGCCGTTTTCGCGATGAGCCGCGATCGATAGATCCATCGCGCTGCTTCCCGGTTTCATTCCATGCCGAAGCGAATTCTCCAGCAGCGGCTGCAGGATGAGTTGCGGCACAAGCGAACTATGCAAGGACGGATCGACGGAATAGGTGACGCGCAACTTGTTTTCGAATCGCTTCTGCATCAGGTCGAGATAGAGCCGCGTGATTTCCAGTTCTTCAGCGAGCGGAATCTGATGCGCGCGCGAAGCCTGCAGCGTGAGGCGCAGCAGGTCGCTGAGCTGCGTGATCATGGCGTCGGCCGCTCGCACATCCTCGTACATCACCGAAGAAATCGTGTTCAATGTGTTGAAGAGAAAGTGCGGCTGTAACTGCAGGCGCAGATTCTCTAGCTGCGCTTGCACCAGCTTGGTCTGGAGTTCAGCGGCGGCAAGTTGCTGCGCCTGCGCGATGCGCAAGCGTTGGTAGAAAGAATACAAGCCCACGATAGCCGTGAAGCCGATCAGGTCGTTCGAGAATTCCATGGGGTAGCGATAAGTCATGATGCCGTAGTCGTACGGACCGAGACCCATGAGGGGCGCGAGGAAGTGACGGCTGATGGCCATCATCGTGGTGTGGACTGCGGAGAAGAGAACGGCAGCAGCCAGGTGGAAGAGGCCGAGCTTCAACCAGCCTTTGCGCTCAAAGAGGTAGACTCGCGCGAAGCGGAAGACAAAAGGCAGCAGAAGAAAAACGGAGTACACACCGGTGCCTTCCTCCAGAACCCGCATGTAGAAAGTGCCGGGATGCTGCCGGGTAAGATCGTCGAGATATTTGTAGCCGGTCAGGAGCACCGCGATGAACGTGTACACCAGAAAGAGAACAACCCAGGCGAATGCGCGCCGTGGTCGCGTTGGAGGCGTCGCGATTGCGTTGGGGTCCGTGCCAGCCATATTCTGGCTGTGATTATGCTTTAAGCGAGGCTCCGGCGGGAAGAGTTCTTGCGCGATAACTGTTAATGGTGAGCCGTGATTCTCCCTGAAAGGGGATTAGTGGCGGCGGGTCTTGGAGAAATCGATTGAACTGATAAATGTGACCGCTACCAGAACAGCTAGTGCGACTACAATAGCGAAGATGATCACAACACTCTCCCGAAACACCAGGAAAGGGAAGTGCAAGTCGGACGCCAAAGATACGCCAATGCCACGTCATTTGTTTTCAATGGGTTGCAATACAACGCGTGTGCAAAGAAGTCACCAAATAGGGACAGCTGTAGGCTGTCTTTTGACAGCAACCCAGTACTGGGACTACGGTGAACCGACGGGCTCTCGTTTCCCCTTCGCGGGGTGAGCTGCCTCAGCTCTTGCTCAGCCGGATCGAGCCATCACCTGTGTGAATGGTCAGTGGCTGGCCGCCGCCGTTCATCTTCCCGTGAATCTGCGAGTTGCTGAAGGTTCCTTCCACCGTAACAGGTATACCCAAGCTGATGTGGCCGTCGCCGGTGCTGGCATCGATATTCGTCTGGAAATCAGACGGGAGCACCAGGTCCACGCTGCCGTCACCCGTTCGAATCGTCCAGCTCGAAACCATCTTGGAACCGGGCAGAACCCGCGTGTCCACGCTGCCGTCGCCCGTCTTGACGTTGAGCGCATCGAATCGGCCGGCAATGCGGATATGGCCATCGCCTGAGTCTGCTTCCACCTTGCCATCCAGGTCGCGGGCTTCTATGGAGCCGTCTCCTGTGCGGAGGCGTATTTCACCTTTGAGGTTCTCAACAGTAATGCTGCCGTCGTTGGTGTGGAGATCGATCGTGCCGTTCAGCGAGTTGGCCTTCACCGACCCATCGCCGGTATGCACATTTACCGTCCCATTGATGGATTCGGCCAGTACGGATCCGTCGCCAGTTTCGACCTGAAGGTCGGCTTCGCGAGGCATGCGGACCTCAATGTGAAGGTGCCGCGAATTGCGGCCAAAGGAGAAGCCCCAGTTGCCGGTGACACGCGCGCTCAGCTCGACCTTGTCTCCATTTTGACGGGAGTCGACGCGGAGGTTCTTTCCCAACTCGTAGCCATGGTATTCGACGCGAAATTCCACTTGTTTCGAATCGCCCGAGGTAACCCGCACGCTGCCGTCATTGGTTTCCACGCGCACGTTGGCGCGCCCAGTCACGGCAAAAGACTTGGTGACTTCTTCGGCGCGGGCCGCGACCGCAGAAGCAGCCAAAAGGGCCGTGCAGGCAATTCCCAGCCGAATCGTGGCCAAGCGGTGGGGAAGCGGGTTCATGGCAAAGACCCTCCCTAAAAGATGGCGTACTGTTACAAGATACGATAGTCCGAGTAGAAATGTTCCCCAGTAGCCCATGGCTTCTTTGCGGAAGTGTCTACGGGGCAGTGTCGTCGCTACCGGACGGCAGAACCTTCACTGCCACGTCGCGGTCGAGCTGCTCATCACGGGCGCGGTAAACCACACCCATTCCTCCGGCGGCTACTTTCTCCAAGACGCGGTAGTGGCCGAGTGTCTGGCCAATCATGAGGGGGGACCTGCTTTGTGGGGACCATGTTAGGTCGGCAGGACTGGCAAGTCAACGCGCCGGCTCAGGGCGGCCATTTCCTACTCCGCTTGTCTCGTCCTTTGGGACATAGGACGACAGCGACACCCACGGACCGGCGACGATTACGTCTTTTGAGAAGACCTTATTCGCGTTGACGAATTTCAGGAAACCCTGGGGGTCTTGGAAAAATTTTAGATATTCAGCGTCGGATACTCGCAGAACAGAGACTTGAGGGTACAATTTCTCACCCTCCAGTTGCCAAACCCTTAGCACCTGCACGCCGTCTGGTAGTTTTTCCCACTCCAGCGGAGCCAGTTTCTTTTCCTCCGCCTGCTGCGCGTTGGTTGGTCTGCTTGGGAGCAAGAACGAGACACAAAGCACCAGTAGAGCTGCGAATACGATTCGTTTCATGGTTTTTTCCCCTTTAGTTAAATTGACGGGAGTCGGGAGGGACCTTTGGCTACCTTCTATATTACCCGAACGGCAAAGTCAACAATCTAGCGGTTCGCTTTGGCCGCATGCCTTTTGTGCGCGGCTCCTGTCCTTGGACGGAGGGCCTGAAGGAATTCGGCAGTCGGCAGGGTATTGATTACATCTTTCTTCTCGAGCCAGCCGCGGCGGGCCATGGTGACGCCGTAGCGAATAAAAGAGAGGTTGGCGGTGTTGTGGGAGTCGGTCGAGATAACCACTTTTACGCTGCGCTCCTTGCACATCCGGAGATAGACGTCTTTCAGGTCGAGGCGGTCAGGATATGAATTGCACTCCATGGCCACGCCGTGTTTGGCGCAAGCTTCCAGCACCTTTTCCATATCGTAGTCGAGGGGATCGCGCCGGAGCAGCAGGCGGCCAGTGGGATGAGCAATGATCTGGGTGTAGGGGTTTTCGATCGCGGCGAGCATGCGCTCCGTCATGGCCGCACGGTCGACGCTGAAATAGGAGTGGATGGAGCAGACCACGACGTCGAGCTGCGCTAGGATTTCATCGGAGTAGTCGAGCGATCCGTCTTTGAGGATGTCCACTTCCGCGCCGGCCAGAACGCGGATGCCCAGGTTTTTGTCATTGGCTGCGTGGATTTTCTTGATGTGCGCGGCCATGCGCTTTTCGTCCAGGCCGTTGGCGACCGTGACGGCTTTCGAATGGTCGGTGATGGCGATGTACTGGTGGCCGAGGTCGCGCGCCGCTTCAGCCATTTCTTCAATCGAGTTCTTTCCGTCGCTGGCCGTGCTGTGCATCTGGAGGTCGCCCTTCATGTCTTTCAGTGTGACCAGATGCGGCAGTTTGTGATTTTCAGCGGCGGCTATTTCGCCGGTGTTTTCGCGCAACTCGGGCGGGATGAAATCCAGCTTCAGTTTCGAATAGATCTCTTCTTCGGTGCGCCCGGCCACGCGCTTCTCACCCTTCAGAGTAGCCAAAGCGTATTCATTAAGGGTGAGCCCCATGTCATTGGCGCGGCCGCGGAGGGTCACGTTGTGCTCTTTCGACCCGGTAAAATAAAGCAGCGCAGCGCCAAAATTTTCTTTTTCGAGTAACCGCACATCCACCTGCAACCCATCTTGCAGCGTGAAACTGACCTTGTTTTCCCCATGCGCCAATGTCTGATCGATGCCCGGAAATGTAAGGATGTGCTTGGCCAGCGCGTCGACGTGCTTCTGCGATGTCTGGCCGTCAGCAAGAGTGACCAGTAAATCCAGATCGCCGACTGTCTCTTTGCCGCGTCGCAGCGAGCCTGCTGGTGTGACGGAATCCGCGGCTTTGCCTGCTGCTTTGATGTGCGCCGCAATGGCGAGCGCCGCAGCTTCGGCTCTGTCCAAATGAAAGCGGCCCGACGATTTCTTGAACACTTCCACGGCTTTCAGAATGTTTTGCTCGCTCTTTTCGCCAAAGCCCGGAAGGTCGCGGAGTTTCCCTTCTTTTGCAAGCTTTTCCACATCTGCCACCGTGCCGGCCTTGAAGTTGGACCACAGGAAGGCGGCCTTCTTCGGCCCAAGGGACTGGAGTTGCAGCAGATCCAGAATGCTCGCCGGATATTTTTTCAGCAGCTTCTTGCGCAGCGCGTAGTCGCCGGTCTTCACAATTTCCTGCAGATGTTCGACCATGCGGTCGCCGATGCCAGGAAGTTCTTTTAGCTTTTCCGGTTCCTTGACGAGTTGCTCGATCGATTCGGGCAGGCCGTCGATCAGTTCCGCGGCCTTTTCATAGCTGCGGTACCGGCCGATGATGGCGCCGTCGATTTCCAGGAGTTGCGCGGTTTCACGGAGAATGCGGGCGATCTGTTTGTTGTCCATGCCCGGAGATTATAGAGCCATCCCTCGCTCCAAGAAAGGCGAAGGGATCCACATTCGCTCCGTCCCATGGGTGATGTCGCAGGGCCACGTTCCCCCTCCCCAGAAAGAGGCTCTGGACATCCCGACAGTAATCTTTTAGGTCACCTGTTTATAGCGCTGTAGTACCTTAGAGGGCATTCCGCAACACACCCGGTGCGAAGCCCTACCTGGCTTCCCAGGCAACGTCAAAGAACGACACTTTCTCAGCGCAGGCGATTGTCGTTCCTTGTCGCTTGCCCTGCCATAGCAAGCTCCGTAGGCTTCACACCGGGTTCAGGTTTAAACCCACAAAAAAGGAGGATGTTCACTATGAGAAGCCTTGTTAGATTCCGTAGGTTGTTATTCATACTCGGTACTGTAGTCGTTCTCGCTGCAGCACTGGTTGGCACGAAACTCGCCACCAGTCCAGTGATGGCGCAAGTGGTGACACCAATAGACGTGTTCGTGTTTCACTGCGCCCTGATACCGAACCAGACGCTAGAGACTTCCAACCTTGGGTCCTTTAACCTCACTTTCACCGGCCCTGGCAATGTGTTCACAAGTCCCAGTGACTGCTCCAAGGTGATGGCGGATGCTCTCAAAGCGGGCTATCGCCTCAAGTCTGCGCTTGCTCTTCCCAACGGTGAGCCTGAAGGCACGGGCGCCACAGAGTACGTGTTTGTCCGCGGTGGAAACCAGTAAAGAGCCAGTCGCTTCTTTAGGAAGAAGAAACAATTAAGCGATGGCTCGATCGGGAGTTAGGGTTCTGGGCGAATGCAGCAAACGGGGAAACCGTAATTGAGTTGCAGCAATCGCCCACTTCTCCCCAATTTAGTGGCAAAGGAGTTTTCGGTGAAAGACAGCGGCGGAAGTAATCACATTGAAGTGCAGGCCTTCCTGATTCTCGAGAGAGTAGCGGACTCGAAGGAGTTCATTGTATCGGTTCTTCTTCAAGCGGATGGGCAATTCATCGGGAGAACTTCTCTCGGAACTGTGGCTGAGGGGCAACAAATATTGCTTTCCTTACGCTGGGACCAGCCGAAGCAGTATTTCGTGGCCAGTTCGCAGGCAGGGGAGGGCGTGCCAATCCTGTCCTTCATCCCGTTTGCATCGCCTGTGGCGGCCAACGCCATCGTTCCCCCGGATTTCTCGATGTCGAAGAACTTCCTGGTGAACTCGGGTGTGAGCAACAAAACCGAAGCCCATAAAGACAAGACCTGAAGACCGGTTTGCTCGGCACGCCCAGTTCGTTAAGACGATTCCTGATTGGTGTATGTAAAAAGGAGAGAGGTCTGAATATGCGCAATGCTGCGTTGGTGTGTTTTCTGATTCTGATTCCGTGCCTAAATATAAAAATGGCCGGCAAAGGGCGCTCTCTGCCGGCCAAATGAGTGCTCCCTGCTTCAGCCACCGGCCTTTGAGACGTTGGCCGCCTGGGGACCTTTTGGTCCCTGAACAATTTCGAATTCGACCGGGTCTCCTTCTTGCAGGGTGCGATAGCCATCGCCGGCGATGGCGGAATAATGTACGAAGACGTCGGGGCCATCATCGCGCCCGATGAAGCCGTATCCCTTGGAATTGTTAAACCACTTCACGGTTCCTTGCACTTCGCTTGCCCTCCTGACAGGGACTTCGAGATTTTGCACCACGACGCCAGGCGAATTACCCTAACGTCGTTAAAGATACGAATGGCGCGGAGTGTACCAGAATCGAATGACCAGTCAATAGAACAATCGTCTTCCTCTGCTAGAAAAAAGTAGGCTTATGCCAATAAATTAATTTATTAAAGAAAATTTATCTTCTGACTCGGTTTTGCAGGGAAAGGAACCGGAAATAATAGAGAATCCCGGCGATGGTTTTGGCGTCTCGAAGCTTTCCGCCACGGATCATCTCCACCAGTTGCTTACGGCTGTAGGCACGGGAAATTATTTTCTCATCTTCTTCAGGTTCCGCTTCGCCTGCGGTCAGGCCTTCCGCGAGGAGAATGAACATGCGTTCTTCCAGGAAACCGGGGGTTGGGAAAACGTCCAGGAAGACTCGAAAGCGCTTTGCGCGAAAGCCTGTTTCCTCAATGAGTTCGCGGGCCGCGGCCTTTTTCGGAGTTTCGCCGGGATCCATGCGGCCGGCGACCAACTCCCATAGATACTGCCGTGCGGCGTAACGGTACTGCTGGATGAGCACGATTCTCCCGTCGGGGAGAACGGGAAGGACCACGACCGAACCCGGATGGGTAATGACTTCCCGTGTCGTTCGAACACAGCTCGGCTCGATAACCTCGTCGCGGCGAATCCCGAAGACCGGGCCTTCATAAATTATGGTGCTGCTGAGAACTTTTGCCTTCTTCGCGCGCGGCGTACCTAAAAATTTGTTCATCTTTATTTTCCTTGCTCTGTTCCTCGTGCCACATGATACCGGGAAACCGGAATTTCGCCACCTCCAGAGGGCGCCGGTCCTGTTTGCTTGGGGAGACGCGGTGCGCCTATACTCGGCGATTGGGATCACCGTGGAAGGGTGTACAGGCTGAAGCCTGCGCTACTGGATGGCGATAAACACGATCATTGTGGATGACGAGAAACCGGCGCGGGACGAGCTGGCTTTCCTGCTGAGGGGATTCCCTGAGATCAATGTGATCGGGCAGGGCAAGAACGGCGTGGAAGCCGTCTCACTGATCAAGGAGTACTCCCCGGACCTCGTGTTTCTGGACGTGAAGATGCCCGGGCTGGACGGGTTCGGCGTGTTGAAAAAGATCGTCGAACGGAAGATGAAAATGCCGCACGTGGTATTTGCGACTGCGTTTGACGAATACGCCGTGCAGGCATTTGACGTGAACGCCGTGGACTACGTGCTGAAGCCGTTCGACAAGGCGCGCATCGCCAAGGCGATTGCGCGGGCGCGAAAGATGCTGGAGACGCAGACTTCGGCCACGGAGCGGCTGGAGCAACTGGTCAGCCAGCTAGGCGCGGTGAAACAGAATTCGTCGCCGCCAGTAAGGCTGCTGGTGAAGTCGCAACAGAAGTTGTTGCTGGTGGACGGGGAAGATTTGGTGTTTGCATCGATTGAGGATGGGATCATCTCGATGATGTCGCGGGACGCCGAGGGAACGTCGAATTACCGGACGCTCGAAGAGTTGAACGCGGCGCTGGATTCGGACTCGTTCTGGCGGCCGCACCGCTCGTACCTGGTGAACATCCACCACATCAAGGAAGTTGTGCCGTGGTTCAAATCCAGCTACATGCTGAAAATGAACGACAAAAAGCACACCGAAATCCCGGTGAGCCGCTCGCAGATCAGACGCATGCGCGAATTGTTCAATCTGTAGAGCGGAAATCGCCTCATGAATTTGCTCGGCACTATTCTTATTTACGCCGCTCTTCTTGCGTTGTTCTGCCGAGGATGTGCTGGGCTAAGTCCGAAGTGATTTCACGAATTGGAGTTGAGAACTTCGCTGACTTTGCGGGCAAGGGAGTTCAGTTCAAAAGGCTTTTCGAGGTAATGGTCGCGGTGTTCGGAAACGCCCCGGCGAATGGCGGCATCGTCGGTGTAACCGGACATGAATAGAATCGGAGTAGCCGGACGGGAGAGTTTCAGTCGGTCGGCCATCTCCCGGCCGCCCATAACCGGCATAATGACATCGCTAATTACGAGATGAATTGGGCCCTTATGAGACTTGGCTTTCGCTAGGCCTTCGGCGCCATTCGCGGCCGTGATAATGGCAAACCCGGCGACGCCGAGATAATCCGAGATGAGTTCCCTCAAACTGGGTTCGTCTTCAACCAATAGAATGGTGCCGCACGCAGGCTTCAGCGGCAGAACCCGGTTCTCTATCGGGGAAGCAGACACTGGTTCATCTGTCGCCGGAAAGTAAATCTTGAACGTCGTGCCTTTGCCCGGCGCTGAATCGACTTCGATTTGTCCGCCGCTCTGCGAAACCGTTCCATAGACCATGGCGAGTCCAAGTCCGGTTCCTTTGCCGCGTTCCTTGGTTGTGAAGAAAGGCTCAAAAATCCGCGCAAGGAGTTCCGGAGGGATGCCGCTTCCCGTATCGCTGACAGTCAACAGAACACCTTCGGTGAT
>Ga0137409_10001555_pt1 | contig 24795 bp, 43 predicted proteins | sample CZODoug1_16funga_FD_122059 | JGI IMG/M metagenome (GOLD analysis project Ga0137409, IMG submission 122059) | Vadose zone soil fungal communities from Angelo Coast Range Reserve, California, USA - CZODoug1_16fungal (Hybrid Assembly) | ecosystem: Environmental > Terrestrial > Soil > Vadose zone...
TTGTCGTTTTGCCAAAATGGGCGGCGCAGACCGTCCCGCTCTGGGTGGTACACACCTATGCCTTCGAGTTGCGGAGAGTCGCCACCTACCTTGGAATCGAGTCGCCCGAGCGAGAATGCGGGAAGACCACCCTGATGACGTTGCTCAGCCGATTGGTCAACCGGCCCGAGGTCGCCTCGAACATCAGCGCGCCTGTCTTCTACCGCGCCATCGAGGAACTGCGGCCGACGCTGCTGGTCGATGAGGCGGACAATTTGCTGCCCGGGAACGCGCAATTGCGCGGCATTTTGAACGCCGGTTACACCCGATCGTTCACGATTTACGATCAGGATGACACCGTGCGACTGACCCGAAACTCCATTCGCGATTTGGGGATGGACGATAAACAGTTGACGCCCCGGTCGGTGCAATCGACGATCAGCGCGGCCAAGAATCGCGGCGAGGATGCTGAGAGCTTCGCGGCACGCGCGCACTTCATTGACGAACGTCGCGCCTCAATTGCCCGGGTGTTTCAGCTTTACGAAGAGCGACTGCACAAAAACAATGCGCTCGATTTCGACGACCTGCTGATCAAGACCGTTCGCCTTTTGCGTGACGTTGCGGAGGTGCGTGAGCGATACAACGATCGATTTCGCTACTTGCTGGTTGATGAGTATCAGGACACAAATCAGTTGCAGTTTGGGTTGATTCGACTGCTGACTGAGAAGCAGCAGAACATTTGCGTTGTCGGCGATCCGGATCAGTCAATCTACCGCTGGCGCGGCGCGGACATTACCAACATTCTCAAGTTTGAAGAACATTTTCCTTCGGCCAAGGTGATCCGGCTGGAAGAGAATTATCGTTCGACGCAGAACATTCTCGACCTCGCCAGTGGCGTCATCAAGCACAACGTCGAGCGCAAAGAAAAAGCGCTGTGGACGCAGAATCCGGCCGGAGAAAAGATTCGTTACTATCAGGCCATGGATGCGGACCCTACCATTCGGGTGTTCAATTGTAACATGTCACAGGAGTTGATCGATCATTATCTCGGTAACAAGGGCGGACAGGAGGGAGAAGTGATCGAGTTCCACACGGTCGAGTTATACGCGGACTTCGGGGAGGTTGTTCATAAGTGCCGATTCGTTCGGGGTGGACCGGTGCCCCAGCCCAAGTGGGAGGAGACGGCAACCGAGTATGCGCAGAACTTCACCAATGCGGAGTTGCGAATGCATTATAGGTGTCTCATCGACTCACCGAAGGGACTAAGCCGACAGGAGTTAATCGCCGCGCTTCGCGGCTCATAATTCGATGAACATGCCTATTCAATCAGATGACCATCGTGCTCTGTTCGTTCCAGTTGGCTCCCGGGTCACGCTGACTGCCGAATGTGCAGCTAATCTAGCATCACGGACAGACCCAAACCGCAAAGGCACGGTCATTGGTCACTCTCGGGATGGATCGTGCTGCAGAGTTCATTGGGACGGCACTAAGCGGTCTGGGGCCGGGCTTGTTCACCATCATTTCTTGGAGGTTCATTTATGAGTGGCGGCATATCCTGTCACTGTCCGGAGCTGCGCAGGCCGGTCATTGATCGAAACTGGGGCGTGATTCAGCGTCATGGCAATGCGTCGGCCTTTAATGGTTACAAATGGCAGTGGAGCCGATATTCGTGTGTTAAATGTTTTTCTTGTGGCATGGTCTGGCGAACTAATGCCGCGTATGTAGCACACCTACATAATTTGATCTTTGTTGATGGTGACTGGAAACGGCCTGTCCGGGGTGGGGAGTCATCATGACCTCCCGCCCTCACTGTCCGGATTGTGGATCACGGACCAAACCGTATCGCAAGACTTACGGGCATCACCGCAAATTCGGTCTGTGCTGGGAGGAGGGTTTCCGGTGTCCCCGCTGCGGCCGCGTGCGCATTCCGACCGGCGCCGTCTTCCCGGACCGGGCCGGGGAGCTGGAGCGCGTCCGGGGCGAGGGAGTGGTCTTTGACGGGTCGCTGGGCACGGAAGCGATCGGGTCGCTTACGGATTGACAACCCGGATCGTCTGTGATTTGATTTTTGGTGATGAACTCGACGACCTTTAAAAACCGGCTGCCTGACGAGCTGGTGGCGGATATGGTGCATCTTCCTCAGAATCCGCTTCGTCCCCTATTTGGCCCGCTTGGCTCTGGCTTTGCCCGGGTCAACTTTCCCTCCGGGCAGGGCAGGCGGGAATGGCCGTGGATCTGGGCAGTCATTCCAAGCGCACACAAGAACGAGACTGCCGGAGTCCGTGTCATCAGCCCGGAGGCGCATAACCTTCTCATCAAACATGATATCATATGAAACACGAATTTAAGATAGTCTCTGGTCATGTTGCTCATGTGGAGCGCACGGTGTCCGAGCTGCTCAACGATGGGTGGCAGCTGTCGGGGACGCTGGCTGTGTATGGTATGTCGGATGGGCTCTTAATGGTTCAGCCTCTGGCCCGGGGTGAACTGGAGGATCATGAGCGGGAGATGACTCGCCTTCAGTTCGTCAACCGGGTGTTACATCATCTCATGAGTCAGCCCGCTCCACCACCCGAGGCGACGACTCCAGAGCAATGGATGGGTTATTTGCGGCAGGAGTTTTCCAAACAGTGTGACGCTCTCAACAAACAAATGGGGCAAGGTGTATGATCTCCCCCTTCCACGTCGGAATTCTGGCTCTACTCGTTTTGGTCAGTATGGGTATGGGCCTTTTGAATCTGATCGAGGTCATTGTAAAGCTGTGGTATTGCCGGTCGGTCAAGGGTCCACTCATTGCGTCATTCCTGTGGGCCGTGCTGACTGTTGTAATCAGCTATTATATGGTCTGGGTAGAAGTCAAATGGGACGGCATCCCGCTCCCAAAGTAGAAAGCGAGTCAGTTATGAAGTTATGCATATCAAAAATAATGGCAGCGCTCGTGGCGCTGGTTCTGTTCATCACCTGTGAGGTCAAGGCTCTGCCTTCGTGTAAGTGCACCACCAACTGGGTGGCCATCCCTACGGTTCTGAATGCGAACCTCACCGGTCCGTGGTGCCCGGCGACAATCGGGCCAACGCCCGGACCAACTGTCTGGATTTGTGTGACGCAATGCGTTTGCATGATGAATCTGGTCATGGCGAGTCCACCGACACCACCATGGCCGTCTCCGCTGCAAGTGTTGACGAATTACCCGGCATCGCCCTCTGGTTCTGTCATTCTCACGAATGCGTGGTCCATCGTCCCGGCGGCCATGCCTGACCCGCTGGCTCCACCGGGGGCAATTCAGCCGAACTATTTGCTGTTAGTTTCTTACAAAGTGATGCAATGCGCTAATCTGTCTGGACCGTGGACGGACTCCGGACTGTGTGCCACATCGTGGATTAGCGCGTATACATGCAACACGGCGTATTATTCTAACTCCGTGCCGATGCTCACCAACACAGTGCCCATCACATCGGGCGGCCTGTCCATGGGCAGCGTCGGATTCAACATACACCCGGACCCGGCTCACCAGCAAATGTTCTATCGCATCCAGTGAACAAGACATCGCCAACACTAATCGACGGGCTGGCCCGGGCGAACGAGGCGCCGGGCACGTTTAAGATTCCCACCCGGGCGCAGCGCCTGACCGCCCGGATTGGCCAGATGGTCAAAATCGGGCTGGAGACGGAGCCGGACGAGGTCGGCTGTTCGGGCGAGCGATTCTGGGTGGTCATTACCGGGTCGACTGACGAGCATGGCGATCTGGTTTATGTTGGGGAGCAGGTGGGCGATCTCATCCGGTTTCCCCAATTCCTCAACCGTCACCGCTGGGTCTTTAAGCAGGAGAATATCCTCGCCGTATCATGACCGACCCATGGATTAATGGCCGTCCGGTGTTGGTGGCTGATTATCAACATCGGGCAGTTGTAAAGAGACTGGGCGTAATGCTGGCGGAGGAGTTGTCTGGTCTTAGGCCGGATTTTGCGTATTATGCCATTGAGGATACAGATGGCACTCTCTGGTCGGGTGAAGCCATCATTCCGGAACTAATTCGCCAGTTTTTCCTTATATGACTCAGGCCGAATTAATCGGGTGTGAGAGAAAGCGTAGTCGCTGTGCCGTGTCATGAGAATCGTGGCTGTTCTCATCTACATGGTTGTGATTCTGGCTGGGATCCTGTGCATATTCGACAAACATCCAGACCCACTTCTCATTGCGTGCGCCGGTGGCTACCTGATTGGGTCAGCATTGGCTCAAATTCAGAATTTGTTCTCATGACTCAGGCCGAATTAATCAGGTATGAGAGAAAATGTAGTCGCTGTGAATCGAATGCCATGGCGCTGGCATGGCGGAACCGGTGGAAGTCGTCCCGGGGCCGCAACGCTCGCCATACTCGCCGCATTCTATATTGGTTGCGAACCAGTAAAAGATGGAAAATGAAACTATCATGACTCAAGCCGAGCTAGACTCCCAGCACTTCACCACTGCCTTCTTTCCCCGGGCGAGCAAGGCGATTAGCATTGTCGAGATGTATTTCGTTTACATCATTCAGCATCGGGAGATTGGTCATGCGATCATCCTCTTTGATGGCCATCGGGACCTCTACCATCGTTATTGTTTCGCTGGCAGTGCCATGGCACGTTATTGGTTGGGCTATGTCTGGGAATCACGTAGTGATCAGGTCGCTCCATCTATTTCCGGACCCACTTCTATCGCCAGCCGCCCGTCCACAACCCCGGACGCGGCTGGCGGTGGGTCTGGAACCGAGTATTGGGGTGAGCGGGTGGAGAAGCTTCCATGAAGGCGACCATCTGGATTTTGTATATTATGATGTGGCTGACGGGCGTCGGCCTGCCCATCTGCGCTGCCGTGCTGGTGATGTCTGGTCGGATCATTCTGGTTGATTATTTCATTGCCGCTCTCGCGGTTTGGGCGGCTGGTTATCATATGGTCTATCTTGTCAAGAATCCACCGTGGAAGATGTATTTATGAAACAAGACCCGGTCTTTGAATTGGAACCGCTGAGCAAGCCGCCTCCTCATTTCCTGCTGGTGAAGGGTAGCAGTTATTGGTCGTGGGAGCTCGCAGAGAAAAGATGGAGCCCCAATCCGGGCGTCTGGTATTGGCACACCTTTGTCAGGTTCGAGAGTTATGCCGACGCCGTCCGGGTGCTGGACGTGCTCCTCAACAGCAAGTTATGAGCGACCCATTATCACTGGAACAGACCTTGCTGGAGGCCATCCATGGTCTGGAGCTGGACCCGGTATACGCCAGACTTTCAGCGAAAACCAAAAACCACACACAGGCTAAGATCGTGCGAGCCTACATCGCCGGTCGCGATGAGGCGGAGCAGCGGTTCGTCAAGCAAGCCCGGCTGCGCAGGGTGAAACCCCCCGCGTAGGTATTGACGCGGATCTCCCAGTATGGTATATTTTTACGATCGCGGGCAATTCCGTCCGTGGTCGAATAGTGAAGGACAACAAAGCATGAGTAATGACAAAATCAGTATCGCCCAGCTGACCTCGATCGAGTCAGCGACGGGTAAGATCGCCGAGGTGGACGGCAAGACCACCGGCATCCTGTCCATCCAGACCGGGGCCGGTGAGATCGAGATGACCCTCGACGAATGGGACGCGCTCTACCGGGGAACCGTCAAGGTCTGGCCGGGACTGTCACCCCTGAAGGCGAAGGTCGTCGCCGCCCGGCGGAATGAGACGAAGCTCGCCAAGGAACAGGAGCGCAAGGCCGAGGCCGATCGGAAGGCCGGGGAGAAGGCCGCCGCGAAGAAGACCCGGGCCGACAAGCTGGCCGCTGAGAAGAAGGCCAAGGCTGACAAGGCGAAGGCCGCGAAGGACGCCAAGGTTGCCAAGGACAAGGCCGCTGCCGAGGCGAAGAAGAAGGCCGACACCGCCAAGGCCGCGAAGGCCGCCAGCGCGAAGAAATAACAATATGGGCGCATGGTGGAATAAGACACAAGGTGAAACACGCACGCAACTAGTGTGTGAAAATGTCGAAGACAACGAGGCGTTGGAATCACGCCTACACCTAAGCATACTAGTCAAACTTGTTCAGACTGAAATTGTCTGATGCGCCGCCAATCACCAGCAACATCAACAAACCAAGGCAAAATACGACATATGGAAGCAAAGCTAATTATTGACGCCAAGAAGAACGTGGCCATCATCGAGATCCCGTTGCAGGCCCCCCGGACGTCCGCCACGGGCAAGACCGTGAACATCGCGGAGGCCCGCAACCAGCAGACCACCGTGGTGCATGAAGGCAAGGCACTGAAGATCAACTGTCAGGTTTACTACAAGCCTTAAGCGGACCGCACAGACCATCGGCAAGGGGCCGGAGCGCTTGACAAGCCTCCGGCCCCTTTGCTATGATGAAATCTCACCGCAAGGGTCTGTCTTGTGGAGTTGCCGGGGCGCTTCGGAGGTTGGAACCTTCGGGGCGCCTCTTCTCGTAGGCAGATCGGTCGCGACCACCCGCCGCCCGGAGGCCCCCACGGAGGGATTGACACGCCTCCGCCTTCGTGGTTCAATCGTCCTCAGATGAAATTCAGACCGACGAGATTTGGGAGCCGATGGCGTGATGATAGTCGTCTGAGTTTCATCACCCCGCCGCCGTCATCCGTCATCGGCATCCCTTCACAACACAGACAGACACCTAACTATGAAACTATGCGTATTCGGCGGTCATTATGGAAGCGAGGGCAAGGGCTCCGCTGCGGAATGGCTGATCCCCAACTGTCGGAACATTGATCTGCAGAACCGGCAGCCCGACCGGCGGCTGATCGCCATCGGGGAGAATTCCCCGAACTCCGGGCATACCTGCAGTCTGGGCAAGACGCGGAACATCCCGGCGTCCTCCTTCTTCGCGGATGAAGTCCTGCTGGGGCCGGACGCGGCGGTCCATCTGGCCGTGCTCCATATGGACCTCCTAGCCATCCGCAATGCCACCGGCAAGGCGCCCCCGGTCTTCATCCACGAACATGCCGCATGGGTCTGCGACGCGGACGTGGTGAATGAGCAGAAATCCGGGGTGGTGGCGAGCATCTCCTCCACCGGGTCCGGATCGGGCTGGGCGCGGACGGTAAATAAGCAGTTCCACCGCTTCCCGGACGCGGTCATGAAGGACCGCCCGCTGGACCGGGTGCGTGACGACGGGTTTCAGGTTGTCATCCTGAATCGTGGTGAGTATCTGCGTAAGGTTCAGTCCTACACCTATGAGGATTGCATCTTCGAGTGCTCGCAGGGGGCGCTCTTGGACGTGAGCTGGGGGATCTTCCCCTTCGTCACTTCCCGCACCACCCTGCCCCGGGCCGCCATCGAGCGCAATGGACTGGGGACGCTGCTCTGGAATTACGCCGGGGTCTACCGGACTTATCCGATCAGGACCGGCGGGCCGTCCGGGCCGACCGGCGGGCAGGAGATCAGCTTCGCCGACCTTGACCAGCCGGATGAAATAGCGACCGTCACCAAGCGGACCCGCCGGATCTTCGAGTTCTCCCGGGAGGACTTCGAGCTATCGGTCAATCTGACCCGGCCCAATCTGGTTATGTTCACTCATCTGGACTACATTCCAATGCATCCGGAGATCCTCCTAGGATTTCGCGGCTGGTATCGGGAGATGACGCACGGTCAGCCACTGGGTTACCGGGTCGATGGGCTCTTCCTCTCTGACACCATCGGCAATTTTGTCAACCATGGAGCGCAGGACCTATGATCTCAAAGTTCTTTGCCTTGCAATACGAGCTTCCATTGCAGGACGATGACCGCCAGAACTGGGTGGCGTCCACTGGGAAGCAGATCATGATGGACTTCATCGAGAAGGTCGAGCGTGGCCGCAAGGAACATGGCGTCGATCTGGGCAACATGCCCGCCGACCAGCTCTTTGATGAAATTCAGGCTGAACATATTGACGCCCTGTGTTATCTGACCGAACTCAAGCGGCGGCTAACCGGGCAGGCAGGACATGTGGTCATCGGCCGGGGCCTGCTGGTTCAGCTACATGCTGCAATTGAAGCCAGCGCCAAATTCGATATAATGAATGATGATGAAAAACGGGAACTTGAACAATTATTGAAACAACTTTCTAATATTTTATATGGAAAAGTCGGAACAGAGTAGCAAGGGCAGGTTCTCCCTGCTGGGCACGCCCGTCATGATTGATGGGCTCAAGGCGGAATATCATGTCAACAAGTGGACCCTTAAGCGGAAGCAATGCCCGTTCGACGCCGGGATGGACCTCTATTTGGACCGATCGGAACCGCAGGTATCGCCCATGAAGTGCTCGACAATCTTTCGTTGCGGCACCTGCATTCAGATTACTTTGATTCCCGGCATGTATGGTTTCATCGTCGAGCGATCGTCTTCCATGGCTAAGCTGGAAGGTGGGAGCGTCAAGGTCGGCATCATTGACCCCGGATACACGGGCGAAATTTTCGTTGGTATTATTGCGCCATATGGCTGTGAACATTATGTGCTCGACGCCATAAAGCAGTTACAGAAAGATGAAGTAGCTGTGGCGCAGATGATCTTTCATCAATACGCCATGCCAATCTGGACCAAGCCGGACCCGGCGCTGATCAGGCAGATGGGACGGGGGACGAACGGCTTCGGTCATACCGACCTGATCGGCACATAGTGTGTCATATTTGATATGCCAAGAAGAGTTGTTTTCCGCGACGCCCGAGGCAGGTTTCTCAGCGGAACGCAACGATACTCAAAGGATGTTGCCATGATTCAGGTTGTGCGCAGGAAGGAATACATCATTGTGGCGGAAAGGCCACTCCCTCCAGAGTCGCTGGCCGACGTGCTGTCCCAGCCGGAGTTTGAATCGCTGCCCGAGGCGCTTAAGTTCCGGAAGTTGTTCGAATCCCGCAAGAAGTATAAGGCGTGGGACATTGCGGACCAGATCGACCAGACCAAGGCGGTCCGCCGCAAGAACCTCAAATTCACCATCGTCCTGCAGGATGGCAGGCAGAAGCGGGAGGTGCAGTTCTATCATCAGATCAAGCGGAATGCCCAGTCCTCGTATTCCATCTTCCGGCGCATCAATGAGGAGATCGGGCTCGAAGGTTATTATCTTTACAACAAGACGCCCGGCGGAAAGATTCTGGCTGACCGGACCGGGCGGCAGGTGCATCTGGTCGGAATCAAAATGGAGGAGGTCGTGTGAAGAATAACGGGGTCAGTCACGCGCTGCCGGATGGCCTGAAGGTCAGAATCCTGTCGTCGCGCCACCCGGACGTGATCGCGGGCACGACCGGGCTCATTGATGGGATGAGGGAGGGCGGCTATTTCATTAAGATTGAAGGGGACTGGATGATCGCCGGGAGCGACCGGGGGGCGACCCGCCACGGCGTCGAGTCCTGCTGGTATCCGGGCAACGAATTCATAGTGGTATGACACATAAACAAAGACGGGAACACAAGCTGGGCAACGTGATGAGGTTTATCCGGAATAACCGGGCGGGCCGTTTCGTGGCCAAGGGTGTCCTCTTGGTGGACAATGTCGCCGGATTTGGCATCAAGCGCCGGTTGCTCCGCTGGACCCGCCGCTGCGAACAGGGAAGGAATGACGCGTGAGCCTATCCTCTGAGAAGATGGAACCAATGTCGGACCGCCAGCTGGCCGCCGTCATCGCCGGTCTGTTTGGCGCCGCCGTGATGGGAGGCATCACGGCGCAGGAGATCGCGCAGGTCATCGATCACTTCGCAGAGCACCGGGAGGAGTATTTGCAGTCAATGAGGATCATTCGCGAGCAGAAAGATAACCAAGATAACTAAATGATTACAGCTATCATACCAACACGCGGCGACCCACTCCTGCCGGACACTGTCCGCAGTCTGGGTGGCTATTGTGATGAGATCATCATCATCGATGACGCCAGCGAGGTCCCGGTGAAACAGGCAGACTTCGGAGCTGAATCCGGAGTTCAGGTGGTCCGCAACGAGGCGCGCCTTGGCCCGGGGCCGTGCCGGGACAGGGGAGCGAAGCTGGCCCGGTCGCCGTGGCTCCTCTTCTGCGATTCACACATGTCCTTTCCGAGTAACTGGCATTATCTGGCCAGCCAGCATCTGGAGGGTAGCGACGTCTCGGAGCTGTGGGGGGCCGTCTGGCACCGGGACGTGATTGATAACTCATGGTGGCACGACACCCGTCAGGTGGCGGGGGCCGACAGTTACTTTTGGAGGCACGATGATAAATCCCGGTTTTCTTTTATGGACCTACTTCCTCGTCGTCCTAAGCGTGAGGTCAATTACGACGTGCCCTGTGTTCTGGGTGGTTGTTATTTCATGCACGAGGAGTGGTTTAGCAAGATTGGTGGCATGGCTCCTCTGGTCGGCTATGGTTCAGAAGAGACGTGGCTCTCGTGGTCTACTTGGTTACTGGGCGGGCATGTGCGGATTATGGGTGACCTACCTGTCATACATCATCATCAGACGGCTACACGAAGCCGTAAGCCGCTCATACCTGAGTGGGAGGCTAACCGACTGGTCGTCCTTAAGCGAATTTTGACCCCGGACGAGTTCACCGCCTTTTGCTCATGGCTGCCCATCACAGACTCGGTCAAACACATTGTTGGCAGTCATAATTACTTCTTTGATGGGCTCCGGGAGCAAAACGTCCTGTCGCATCATGAAGTCTGCGAAGCCTTCGCGCTGCAGACCGTGGACGAGGCGCTGGAGCTGATGGAAGCCTTCTATCTGCAGGAACACAAAAGCAACTATGAGCGAGATTGAAAAACCGCCAAGACGCCAAGGACGCCAAGATATTAACTCGGTGGTGATCGAGCTGACCCAGAGTGTTTTTATCTTTTTGCCTCAGTCGCAGCGGTTTATTGTGGTATCCAAGCTGGAGGGCGAGTGCTACTCGGGAACGTTCCGGAAACTAAGCGAGCTATTGCAGGCAGAAATCGTGAAGCGAAAGATCCGACATGAGCGCTGAGTCTGACACGTCCGCCGACGGCCTGATTGACGACCAATACACTGATTGGTATGGCTTCGACACTGAGAATGATGACAAGGGGGTGGTCACGCTGGCGGCGCTGGTCCATGAGTCCGGGAGCAAGTCCGTGTTTCAGGGAGCGGGCCGTCTGGTCGAGCTGGTGGAGAAGGGCAAACTGGGCAAGAAGCCGGTGGTCATCTGCCACAACCTCGAATACGACCTGATCAATGAATTCGGTCGGAAGCAATACACGGAGATGCAGCTCAACTACCTGAAGGGCCGCCTCATCTCCGCCCGGTGCGGCAGCGTCCGGTTCCTCGACAGCTTCAACCACTTCCGGATGTCGCTCTTGGAGATCGGCAAGTCAATGGGCATGAACAAGCTGGCCATGGACATTCACGACCCCGAGTATGTGTCACAGGACGCGTGGATCTGTCTCAAGGTCATGACTGGCGCCCGCGACTACATCGCCTCGCTGGGCGGCAAGATTGGAGCCACCAGCGGCAGCAGCGCCCTGTCGGTCTGGCGCTACATGACGGAGGATGAATACATGACCGGTCCCATCGACACACCATGGCTCCGCAAAGGTTATTACGGGGGCAGGACCGAGATTTTCCGGCCCTACACGGAATGCCCGCCGCACCGGAATGAACTGGGTCACATCTCCTACCATGATCAGGAGACGATGGCCAGCGAGTGGTGGCCGTGGTCCTTGGAGGAGCTGAAGGTCATGGAGGTCAAAAACAAGGTCCTCATCAACCGGGAGCAAAATATTCACGGATATGACATTAATTCGATGTATCCGTTCTGCATGATCAATGAATTCCCGGAATACATGATGGATGACCCCCGGTTCGAGAAGGCGAAGGGCATGGCGGAGGTGACCATCAGCCTGCCGCATGACCTCGTGGTGCCGCCGCTGCCCTACCGGACCGCAAATAACGAACTCTGGTATCCGGTGGGAGTCATCCGTGGCGTCTGGACCTACGATGAGATCCGGATGGCGGAGTCAATGGGTGGTAAGATCCTGAAGGTGCACAAGGCGACCGGCTGCAACGTCCAGATCCGGCCCTTTAACCAGTTCGTGGAAACCCTCTATGCCAAGCGCAAGGTCAGCCGGGACGAATCCGAGCGCCTGTTCCTGAAGGTGCTCATGAACGCGCTCTATGGTAAGATCGCCAGTAAGAACGAAGTGACCCGCACCGTCAGCCGGTATAAGCTGATGCAGAGCGGGAGCAAGCGGATCAATGATGTCAAGTGGATCACCTACCACCGGGGCCTGCTCGATTACCACACGCCGCAGCAGCCATACGTCAACGTCTGCTGGGGCTCGATGATCACGGCCTACGCCCGGCTCCTCCTCCTGAAATACATGCGCAATGTGCCACCGGAGAGCCTCATCTATTGTGACACTGATTCCGTGTATTGCGTGAATCACGAGATCATGGACAGCAAGGAGCTGGGCAAGATGAAGCTGGAGAAGCGGATCGGGCTGATGGCAGTGGTCCAGCCCAAGGCTTACCGGATCGACGATTATTACCGGGCCAAGGGTGTCCCAAAGCCAAAGCGGGACGATCAGGGCAACATCGTCATCAATTTCGCCCAGCAATACATCGAGGACGGCTTCACCGAATTTCAGGCCCCGATCAGGTTCCGGGCGTCGATCACCTCCAAGCGGGGGGCGGCCAACCAATGGGTGACGCACAGCAAGAGCCGCAAATCAGCGTATCGGGCGAAACGACTTGCCGGTAACAGATATCTTCCGCCTGTTATCGGTCAGCAACTTGAGCTGGAACTCAAGCCTGCGAAGAAGGAGCGGAAGCTAACTGCAGTTAAGTAACCAAATCAAAGCATATGGCAAAGAAAGACCCAACACTGATGGAGCAGGAGGCGGCAGCCGCAGCGGCGGAGGCCCGGGCGGAACTCCTAAAGTCACGCACCTACGTTCTCGATGACCGGGTGTGGGAAGATACCGAGGGTGAAGAGTATGGCGGCAAGTCGGACATCCTCATTCTGGAAGTCGGCGAAATCGGCGGTCCCTTCACTTACGTCGGCAGTCAGTCCATGACCACGGAACTGGGGGAGACGACTGTGCATCTGGCCACCGACAAGGAAGGCAACCAGCTGCGGCTGCCGATTCAGGCAACCTTCCTCCGGTCGATCGATCAGGCCGGGGCGCACCGGGGCGATCAGTTCATCGTCAAGCGGTTCGATGATCAGGAGAAGAAACGGGGTAAGGGCGCTGGCAATGCGATGGCGATTTACGGCGTGAAGATCACCAAGCGGGCAGTGGTCCCCGCTCCGGTGGGAGCTGCGGCGTAATCCAATGAGGGCGGCAGGCCCTTAGCCAGCCTGCCGTCCCTCTCGTCATATGAATCAAACTGTTACCGTCTTTACTCTGCCGGTCCGGGGGAAGAGCCCGGCCAATGTCACCAGAGTCATGTGTGATTGGCACCTGTTCCGGAAACAGGAAGCCATCGAGTCCGTCACCGGCCAGACCAGCAATCCCTGTTCCTATTGCGGTGAGCCGGGAGAGCCGGATTGGCAGGAGTATCTTAAGTTAAACCAACCGTGGATTGACAATCTGCTCGGCGGTTGGCACATCTACATTGCTGGTCCCATGTCCGGCTTGCCAGATAATAACCGGTCGGCCTTTTATCTGGCGGAGTTCGCCATCCGTCGTCAGGGCGCATTTGCTTATAACCCCGCCCGGCTGGACCAGTCGCTCAGCTATGATATCTTGATGCGAGAAAGCGCCAAGATGCTCCTCGATTGTCATCGTTCCGTCTTCCTCCGGGGATGGCCGCTGTCCAAGGGCGCCCGCTGCGAACATGTGCTGGCTAAACGAATCAATCACACAATCCATTATGAAATCCCACATTACTTTACTGCTGGTCTTCCTCACCTTACCAGTGACGCTGTTCTCCAAATCGCTGACTATCGGATGGACCTCAACGGCGAACTGGTTCGATAGTAACCACACCATTGTGGTGCTGAGCACGACGAATGTTGTCTATACCAAGGCGGCGCTGACGGCGACGACCAACTACATAAACCGGCAGTTTCCCAGCCCGCTGGGCACGCTGATCCTTGACAGTCTGGCCCTGTTCCACACCGATATCACGAACCTGACGCCGGTCACGGCCGACCTGCTCCCCCCGGTGACGAACTGGCCGGTTCTGGCGTCCTTCCCGGCCAGCTCCGCGTTCTACCCGGTAACAACCCCCGAACCGCACCGGTTCTATGCCGGGATCATCGCCACCAACGTTGGCGTGGCGTGGAGCCCCAGCCCATCACCTTTCGTCTCCGGCTACCGGGTGTATGTCGGGACCCGGACCCGCCAATATTCCCGCGTGTTTGATGTGGGACCGGCCACCAGTTACCGGTTGCCCCTTTTTGCTGGCACGAACTACATTGCGGCCACCAGTTACAATGTGACTGGCGATGAGAGCGTCTTCTCGACCGAACTCGTCTGGCAGGCGCCGACGGGCGGGCCGCTGCCAGCCTTCAACCTGACCATTCGATAAAGGCATTATGGGCGCTCCCAATTCCTCATTTCAGCAAAAAGTGGACTGGATGGTTCAACATGAGCACTATTGGCGGCACTGGCCAACCTCCGCCTTCACTGACGACGAGATCAAGGGACTGATGCGCCGGGACGGGCTTATCTCTGACAAGGCGAATAATTACGACATCATGGATTTCGGGAAGCTGGTCATGGCGGCCCGGGAGCAACTACGAAAGGACAGACATGCAAGAAAAACTTAACATATCACAGGGATTCACCATCCCGGTTCTCGATCATGGTTTCGTCCGTTATCTGGACCACATGGGTGGAGACGAGACCGTGGTGGCTGCAGCCCGGGTCAGTTACCATTCCGAGTCCAAGGGGCCGGAGGCTGACCAGAAGCTTCTCCACTACCTCTACAAAAACAAGCACACTTCGCCCTTTGAGATGGTGAAGATATCATTCAACATCAAGATGCCCATCTTCGTCATGCGGCAATACGTCCGCCACCGGATGCAGAACCTGAATGAAGTCAGTGCCCGCTACACGGAGCTACCTAACCAGTTCTACATTCCTAAGGCATGGCGGAAGCAGGATGGCACCAACAGGCAGGGTAGCGTCGCCGCCGACAACTTCGGTCCGGACGGGGATGGGGGCACTATCCGGTCGGCTGACCTCGCTAGGATGGTAAATGACCACTGTAATTTCACGTATTCTGAATACAGGCACTTGCTGGCGATGGGTGTCGCCCGGGAGATGGCCCGCATGATCCTACCGGTCAACATCTACACGGAGATCGTCTGCTGCTGGGATATGAAGAACCTATTGCACTTCCTGACCCTGCGGGATGATTCGCACGCGCAGGCGGAAATTCAGGAATATGCCAAGGCGATGAAGACGATCTGCCGGGAGCTGTTCCCATTGATCATGGAAGCCCACGACCGGTTCAAGTTTCCCATGGTCGATACCGCTGATCCACATAACGACCAGTTTAGGACAGCATGATCTTTCACGTGAATTGCAACGGTCGCCGGATCGGTCAGGTGGACATCCCCATCGCCTCCATGGAGCACCGTTTTCCCATTGGCGATGACGTGGTCACCATCTACGATGTTCGGGCTCAGATGTTTGATGGATGCCTCTTTGTCAGCTTCTTGGGGATTGGGAAGAAAACCAAGGTCTACCACTGCCACTTGGTGGACTGCTACGTAAGGGTGGACCCATGAACCAACCCCCGCCAATTCCGCACGGCTGGTTCCTGTATGCGACCATTCCTCCGACCACCCCACAGGACAAGATCTCGTCCGAGGTCGAGGGGTGGATCAACATCCCAAGCACAAACACCAAACCACAATATATCATTCGTAGGAACCCAAAGCCACCAGATGACCTGAGAAACTGCGCCTGTCCGGCTGGCTGGGATCACACAGTCATTGGTCATCTACCAAACTGCCCTTGTCGTTAACTATGAAAATTTCCTGTGTCATCCCCATAGGCCCTGCCAACGTCGAGCATTTGCGTGAAGCCTATGAGTCGGCGGCGGGGCTCTTCGATGAAATGATCATGGTCGTGGCTGCCAATCAGCACTTCAATCATGACGTTCAGCGGGCCTGTCTGGAAGGGGTGCGCCTGATTGTTGACTATGGTGACTCGATGTCAGAGCGGATCAATCTGGGAGTGGCAGTGGCGCGGGGGGACTGGATAACGGTCCTATGTTCAGATGACTATGTGTTTCGCGAACCACAGACCCAGATCCGGATGGTGGTGGAGTCCATGCTTGATTCGGGGGCTGGCGGCGTGGCGCCCGACGTCGTCTTTGGTCAGGTGCACGAGTTCAGCGAGCTGGACGATGGCGTCCATAATGTCTGGCCGTGGCATCACACCATGAGGCCAGCCGTGCTCGACCGTCAGAACTGCGTGCCAATCGGCGCGTGGTTTCGCAAGTGGTATTGGTGGCAGGTCGGAGGATTTCAGCATGTCCCCTACTGTGACTGGGTCTTCTGGCAGGACCTCTATAAGCAGGGCGCCCGGTTCCAGCTCATCCATGAGGTCCCGTTCTATGCCCACCGTAACTGGTCGGGCAGCACCGGGGCCGGATTATGAAGGTCATCAAGATCGACAACTTTGGCAGGGAGACAGTTAACGATGTGTTGATAGCTGATAACCTTAGCCCCCACATGGCTAAAAAGCTGGCTCTGCGCCTGAACGCGGAGACTAACCTTTACGGGCCGGATTACTACACGGCGGTCGAGGACGGCTACCAGCTTTACGAATTTAAACCTTAATCATATGCAACTCATTACTTGGGAGCAGCATCGAGCCTCTTACGGAGTTGGACATCACTATGACTCGGACAGCCGCATCCAGAGGGCCATTGTCGAGAAGGAAGACACGACCATCCGAACAACCCTTCTCTTCGCCAATGGAGGATTTGCCGTTTATGAGGAACCGATCGCCGACCACCCTGACAATCGTCCGCAGGTATAAGAATGGCAAGGTCACCCTCAGGACCGTTAACTGGTGCGCCACGAAGAAGGTTTACATCCTCCGAGGACCGGTCACGTTTGTCAGCATTACTTACCAGCTTAAAAAGCGCCCGCGTTCAAAGCAAGAGAAGCAGAAAATTGGGCGGCGCGGCCTACGAGGACTACTGCGACGCATCCTGCGACCTGTTTAAATGGCTGGATGAACACTCAATCGAACAAATAGAGAAACTACTATGAATGATACAGCAAAATGGTGTCTGTTGATAGGGGCGGTCTTCCTTATAATGACCGCTGGTCTAACAATTAGCAATGTGGTGTCGGGTCAGACTGACCGATGCGCCATCGAGCATGGTCTGATCCAGAAGGTCATACCACACCCCGGATCGACCTTGACTGATACAATCTGGACTGCTCCATGAAGAGGGCCGCACCAGTAATCAGCTAGTGCGGCCCGCCGGAATCCAAACGTTCCCTCCTTTAAGGTGTCTTATCCACCAGCGCCACGGGCGGCAGCGGTGTGGTGCCGGACGGCTGCGGCAGGCCGTTGATGGCGTCAATGACCTCCTGCGCGGCCACCTTGGCAGCGGGGTTGTTGATCTTGGTCCGCAAGAGCTGTAATACCTGCAGGGTCACTCCAGTTTCCTCCTGATGCGCTCTCAGGAACCCGACAATTGCGTTGTAGTAACTGGAGCCGTTCGGCAGGGCGTTGACGAATTCAAGCAGCGTCTCCACCTCCTGTCCCAATGCTCCATTTGTCTGACCTCCCTTATAGCTGCGTAAGTGACCCCAGAGGGCCAGCAGCGCGGTCAGGCCCAGAGTGACGACACCCTTGCTACCCGGAACGACGTAGTCAGCCAGAGTGCCAATGGTGCTTGTAACTGTGTCATTCGGTGTCAATATGTGAGTCACTACCATGTTGGTCACATCGGTGACGTGGGGCACTGGAACGATCACTTCATTGGTGAGCCATATCACCTGCCCGGTAATGTTCGTCTGCAGCACCACCTGAACATTGGTGACGGTCGTGGTGTTGGTAATGAGCACCACCTGCGGCACATAGTTGGTTACGTCCTTATAAACGAGCTTTTCCAGCCCGGTCGGGCCGGTGGGATTGGTCCCGAACAGCCCGGCGCATCCGGCGGCGAGCAGGACGAGGGCGGCGGTGGATGATGCGATGATTGTCTTGATCTTCATGTGGGTTATCTTGTAACTGGTATTCGCTTGGTTCTAGTGTTGATGTCTGACACCTGCACGCCGATCGCGTCCAGCTTGTCAGATAATTTGTCGATGCGCCGGTTCGTCTCATCGCTGGTGGAGATAAACCATGACTTGGTCACATACTTGTCCGATATCTCCTGCTGAATTAACAGGTGAGCATTCTCCAGCCTGATGTTGACTGACCAGATCCCCCATCCGATGAGGAGCGGGCCGAGGATGGTGGCGGTCAGGTTGATCCATTCCAGAGGTGAGTATTGCTTCATACTAGTGAACGATGGTCTGACCACTGCCAGATTTGAGCGCGGATGAGTTTCCGGCCCCGGTGCTGGAATTTGTAAAGGTATAGACACCGTTGGTCTGGATGAAGGCCGTAAGATCACCCTGCGGGCTTCCTAGAACCAGCGCGGCTGATGTCGGATCGGAATAGGCGCTGGCTACGGTAAAGGTGCCGGATTGAGTCTGATCGACGCTCAGGTCCATCTCGGCATTTCCGGTAACTGCCGCCGTGGTGAGGACTGCCGTGGCACGAACCGAGATCGGACGGCCAATGACATTGGTGATAAGCTGGCCGGACACAAAGTTGACCTGCGCAATGTCCCCGAGCGCGGAGACATTGAAGTTCGTAGTGCGAAGGAAGTCCGCGTTGGGCGCGGGGGGAGTGCTGGCGTTGGTGCCAAAATAAGGCCCGAGCGGTCCGTTGGTGGAAAAATACCGGAAGTTGGCACCCCCAAACGCAATCCATGTTCCGCCTTGTGAAACCGGGTTGGCGTCAGAATTGGTCACCCAGTGTGTGGCATTGTTGGTGTAGGAACCATTCGCGCCGCCATTGAGATATTTATATTGCAAGTTGACGTTTCCGGGACCGCCCTGACCGCCAGCGGTGAGAACCAGAAGATTGGTGTTAACGGTCCTCACCGTTTCCCCGAACTTGTAGGTCTGAGCGAACAGGGCTGTGATATTGTTGGTATCAGTTTCGGACCAGTCTCCGAAGACCGGGTTGGAGTTATAAGCCAATGGAACAACATTTGTATTGCCTACCGCTATCGTCTTGGTTCCATGCAGGAAGACATTGGCATTGGCGAACACCGCGATTCCGGCGGAACTACTGACTATCCCCTGAACGTTGGTTGAGCCTGTCGCGATGTAAACACTGTTGAAGTCATAGACTGTGGCCGAGGTGACCGCCATGCCGTGACTGATGCCGTTGGTGGGGTAAACTCCAGCGTAGGAATAGCATTTAATATTGGTGACGGTCAACGCACTGCCGGTGAAAAAGAAGCCGTCCCAGCCAGCGTTTATCCGGACATTTTCAAAGGTAATACTCCCCGGAAAGGTTACCCCGTTTCCGATGTAAGCAGTGTCGGCGTCCCCGATAATCTGAGCGCCCGCACCGAACCAGACATAAGCGTTGATCGGTGGATAGTTCGTGACTCCAGTGAATGGCAATCCCGTTCCACCATTCATCTGCCAGCCAATGGATGCCGCGCCCTGAGCGAAATCATTGGTATTAATCAGCGTTCCCTCCACAATGATCCGGGAATTGTTGCCCGGCATGATCATGGCTCCGGCGGTGGACAAGTTGACGTGATACGTCCCGGTTGCGTTGGTGTTAGAGTAATTGGTGGCGACCAGAGTGGCTCCCGGCATGATCCGCAGGTTGACTCCCCCGCCCAGACCCGATCCGTTCAGGTTAAGTGGAATTTGTGGGACCAGATACGGGACGACCGGGTTTCCCAAGAACACGATCCAGTCGCCCGGTTGAGCCACGGTGCAGGCGCCATAGGCAACATGGCCGTTGGTGGTGAAAAGATTATAAGCGGTCAGCCATGGCCGATGATACGGGTCGGCAGCGGCTGTAGTATCATTACCGATGGAACTGTCCACGATCAGAACATTGGTTCCATATTCCCGCCACAGCTTGGTGACGATGGTTGCGTTGGTGCCAAAATATGTGACGTCGAACTGTTTGCCAATGCTGTAGGACGCGTTAGCGGGTGAGTTCGTATCATATTGATTCCGGACGAAGGGTGGCGGTTGAGCCATGGCCGGGCCGGATGACAGGCAGATCAGAATCAGCGCGAAGAGAAGATTGTGGTATTTCATAATAGTTGAAACCAATCAGTATTGGACGTGCCCGCAGTGACCTTGGCCCACATCTGCCCGATGATGGCGCCGGACCCAAGGAAGATTGCCGGGCCGGTGGCCGTGGTCACGCCATTGGGGCCGGTGGTGTCGGTGAAAATTCCACTGCCGGACAGGGCCAGCAGGGAGGAGATGGGCGCCTTCTGGCTGACCGGGCTGCCCGCCGGGTCATGGGTGATCTCAACCAGATCAGTGGTCAGGACCGAGGACGCCGCCGGTAGGCCGGTGATCTTTTTGAAGGTGGCCATGGGCTAAAAGAGGAAGGCCCGGATGCGAAACCGGAAGTTATTAAAACTGCTGATGGCGCTGAATCCGGAGCCATCCTCCTTCAGGAAGGTCGTCGATGCTTCATTGCCGGTGAAGAACGACTGAGTGGCGACGGCGACGACTGTCGCGTTATAATATACAGCCATGTTGCCAATGTTGATGGCCGATGACAGGGTGAGGATGTCACCAGCAACATAGCCGGTGTTGGCATCTGGCGCCACGCATTCGAAGGTGCATACTACAAGCTCCGGTGCGGCGGATAGACCATGAGCAGTGTTGATGACAAATCCAGCTGAGCCGGGAACGGCCACCTGCCCGGAATCGAAGACTGATATCTGGATCTGGATCTGGGAGATGGTCGCCTTCTGGCTGATGGGACTTCCGGACGGATCATGAGTGATCTCAATGAGGTCGGTCGCAAGGACCGAGGATGCCACCGGTAGGCCAGTGATCTTTTTAAAGGTGGGAGGCATGTTATGAACTGGTAATGAACACCTGCTGGGTCAGGCGGATGGCCCCGTCCTCCGTGATGCGCTGGATGCTGCCATCCGTCGAGTCCTCCGTCTGCCGGATGGTCATCAGAAACTGCGGGCCGCTGTCAGCCCCCATCCCGGTCTGACCATCCACCACGCAGGCTGCTCCTAATTGTTCCTGCTTCATATCAGGATGCACATCCCCCGATGGTGGTGGGCGTCAGCGTGCCCAGAATGAAGACGACTGTGACGCTGGCCGGTAGCGGGTCGAGTGACAGACCGTCGTTGATATAGATGCCGTTGATGGCTGATCCCGTATGGACTCCGGACCAGAGGCACCCGCCGCCCGGAAAGTCATTGCCGATCAGCATCTGAAAGCTGCCCCCCAGATCCTGAATGGTGACGCGGCAGACAATGCCACCATTGAGCTGCAGAGTAAAGGTGGTATAGCTCCCCGAGTAGAGGTTATCACTTATCTTGAAGAATGGAAAGGTTCCATCCCAGACTGGCTGATCCCCGCTGCCATTGGGATTGGCAAACAGGTCATCGACATACCCCGAGATCTTAGGGATGCCGCCCGGCTGGGACGCGTCATTGCAGTCCTGTCCGGCAATCTGCTCCCCGGTGGCATGGTCATACGCCACGCAGGGAAACCCGGCCCCGCCATCGATCCCGGCAGCCCGCCGCTTGCGCGGCATCTGAATCCGATACCCGGGACCCTGTGGGATGACCGAGGCCATGATCAGACTTGGAAGTATCTCAGAGTGACGACTGCTGTGTAAACATTGGTTCCCGAGCCGGTGCCAGACCCCATCACATAGATGGCTACCTGCTCACCGCTGCCGAACTTGGGCGCCACCTCGTCAGCGAAGCTGACGCCTGACCTCATGGAATGAGCGGCGCTGGCCGTGCAGAGGTGGCAGACATAAAGGTTGGTATTGCCGACCACGCTTAGCACTGCTCCCTGATCCTTCGCCACCGCAATGCCAGCTACTCCATCAGACGCCAGATTGGCGATGGAGGTGGACAGGTCCACGTTCACCAGCCCGATGGCGGTGACAAAGTTCTGCGTCGCCACCCGGATGAATTTTGGATAGGCGCTATTGATGGTGCCCGATGCCACATCGTTGAAGGAGAAGGTGACGGGTGACAGGGCAGAGTTCAGCCCGCCCGACAGCGCCCCGTCCCCCGCCGTGGAGCCCGGCGGCGGGATGATGGAGTCGCCCGGAATCGCCTCCGCCCCGCCGGGCGGGGGAGCACCCCACGCCAGCGGACGGTTGCGATATGCGTGATGAGGAAGATTTGGTCTATCGCTCATATTTCGCAATGATTAGATGTGCGGCATTGCGCCCTGACCCATGGGAGGCATGCCGCCGGTCGGCATTCCCGGATTGCCGGGCGTCATATAGACCTTATATCCGTCAAAGGTGATGGTGGCAATGTTGGCGCTGCTGCCGTCGAGGTTGAGGAAGTCAAAGTTGATGTTGCTCCGCTTGGCCAGCAGGACCGGGCGGTGTAACTCATACCCCTGACTCCAGACCGTCTCCTGAACCCGGGCGTTTGACCAGATGCGGGAGTTGTTCTTGTCGGTGATCTGAACCGAGAAGTGATTCGGACGGTATTCCGTAGCCGCGTCGAGAGTGCTCGAAGCCCAGATCTTGTGCAGCTCAAAGTCGGCGTCCTGATCGAGCAGGAGCGGGATCTGATTGGCGGCGTTGGAGGCCATCGAACTGGAGGTGGCGACGTAACTGTAAGGAACCCAGATGTATTGTAAATTTGCCATAGTGATTTGTCAGGTTGTGAGTAAGGGGTGTCGGGACCAAAGCTAATCCCGACACCCGGTGACTCGTCGTTCCCCAATCTTACTGCATCGGGCGCAGCACGTATCCCTCGAAGATCAGACCGATCTCGACCTGCGGGGTGGTGCTGTTGACCAGAGTGGTCAGGACCGGCGACGCGGCATTATCAAAGGTAATGCGGGCGCTGAACGTCTGACCGGCTTCGATGAGCTGCTCCGGGTCCACCGTATAGACCGCCATCGGGTCATTGCTCTGCTGGAACCACAGCCCCTGACTGCCGCTGTTGGTGGTGTCCGAGCCATGTGACAGGATGGTGTTACCGAATCCGGGAGGACAGGAGATGAACGGCTGATTCAGGTCCCAGAACTCCTTCTGGCCGATGTTGATCAGCAGCGTCCCCTGAATCACCAGATCGAGCAGCGCCGCCATGAGCGGCGTATACAGGCTGGTGATGGTGGTCGTCTGATCGCTGATCCCGGCAGCCTGCCGGTTCTTGGGCAGGATGCGGATGTGGGTCCGGATCTGGCGGACCCGGAAGCCGACCCGGCCGAAGGACCGGCTCTCCGGGAAGTTGGCCTGTTCCAGCGTCTTGACTGCCGTGTTGACATAGGTGTCGGTTGATCCCTGCGGTTGAGCGAAGAACTGCATCTCGGTCGTGCCCGCTGTGGGATACCGGACGTAGTCAAAGAAGCAGAACCGATTATTTGTCCACCGCGACCAGTCGGCGGACCCGACGGACTGGGACAGGCTGCCGACGGCAGCGCCGCCCCCGGTCGGGTCGAGCGCGACGGGTGAGGGTGAGAGGAGGATTTGATTTCTTTTCATTTGGTAATTTAGTATTTGGTTGAGATTGGCGTCCCGGCCAGACCACCGCCGGGGGGCGGTGTCCAGCCGGTGACGCTGTCACTTATTGGAGCGGACGGATTTCGATGCCGTCCAGTTCGATGCCGACATACAGTGTGGTGTTATTGGCCACCACCGTGGAGGCGATGACCGGGATGACTCCACTCGGATACTCAACCGTGACCTGAAAATTCTGATCGCTGCCGATCAGGAACTGCGGGTCAACAAGGTATGATCCGGCCCGGCCACAATACCCCGGGTAGGCGTAAGGCCCACGGGAGATGTTGTTGCCCTTCGTCCCCGCCGTGTAGAGTTCCGGCACGCCATAGGCGGCAGGAGCATACAGGAAGGGGGAAGGCAGCTGAAACCATTCCTTGCTACTGATGACGAGCCTCAGCACCCCGGCGGTGAAGAACCCGTTGACGATGTCCGAATACAGTGTCGAGGCGTCGAGGCCGTTCCACGAATTGACACCCTGACCGGTAATGAAATACCGGGTGCGGAGTGCCTTCACAATCAGCGGGTTGTCCAGATGACCGGACCGCTGAATGTTGGTAAGCTGCCGGTTCGACTGGCCAATGGTCTGCCCGAAGAACGAGAAGACCGACTGACCTGCCGTCGGATAAGCCACATACGAGTAATAGGCCCGCCGTCGGGTTTGAACCTGATTCGGGTCAAACGACCCATACATCTGTTGCAATTGGGCCAGATAGGGCGACAGGATCGCGCTGGCCGTGCTTGGTGCTTGTGTTACTGATGCCATAGTTTCTGTTAGTTAATGTGTGATGATTGATGACACTCAGTGACTTACCAAGCCGACCCGGCAAAGGCAACGTTCGACCCGCCGAGGCCACGAGGATCGCTCATGGATTGCGGATAATAACCGAAGTTGCCCAGCTCACCGGCCACGGCGTAGGCCCCGATGGCGGCAGGCGCGGCGGCGGCAGGCGCCCCGATGCGGAAGCTGGTCATGAGCGAGTTAATCGACATGACGAGCCCACCGATCACCATACCTTCGGCGAGGTGCGGACTCTTCCGGCGGATGAGCCATGCCCCGGCGACCGGGATGCCCAGCGTGTAAAGCATGCGCATGTATTGGTTGTTGGACCCCGGCAGGGACGCGCCGAAGCGGTTCAGCACG
>Ga0137409_10001557_pt1 | contig 24787 bp, 22 predicted proteins | sample CZODoug1_16funga_FD_122059 | JGI IMG/M metagenome (GOLD analysis project Ga0137409, IMG submission 122059) | Vadose zone soil fungal communities from Angelo Coast Range Reserve, California, USA - CZODoug1_16fungal (Hybrid Assembly) | ecosystem: Environmental > Terrestrial > Soil > Vadose zone...
GGTTGAATTGATAGGAAACGCGAGTGGCGAGGACGTCCTTATCATTGCCGGTCTGCTTGAGGAGGAATAGTCCAGCACTCTCCATCAGTTTACGGTTGGTCAGCAAATTGTAGATGAGATAGGCGTTCATGCCAGAACCGGCGAAAACGGCGACAGAACCAGGGAATTGATCGGGAGAATGGCCTGCGTTTTCGAGAGCTTCCCAGGTACACTCGAGAAAATGGCGGTGCTGAGGATCCATGATCGAGGCGTCACGCGGATTGAAGCCAAAAAAAGGCGCATCGAACTGATCAATGCCATCGAGAATCGGTGCAGCTTTCACGTAGTCGGGATTCGCGATGTCTTCCGGGCGGACGCCGGCGGCCAGAAGTTCTTCATCGTTGAGGTGCCGAATGCTTTCAACGCCGTTGCGGAGGTTGTCCCAGAACTGGCGGACGTCCCGCGCACCCGGAAATCTTCCGGCCATTCCGACGATGGCGATGGAAGAGCCCGGCATCAATCACCCCGAGCCGACCGCGCTTCACGGCGACGTTGCGCCCGCGCGGAAAACGGAGCCAACATGGAATATTCGGCGCCTCCCAGATGACGAGCGAGTGAGGCGACCGTAGGAAACTCAAAGAGGTCTACGAGAGAGATTTCGCGTGCGAGTTTCTCCTGAAGCCGCGAGTGAACTTCAGCGATCAGAAGCGAATGAGCGCCTAGATCGAAGAAGTTCGCGGTCAGCGGGATCTGGCGCACTCCGAGAGCCTCCGCAAAAACGTCGATGAGTACAGCTTCCAGTTCGGTTGTTTGCGCTACTGCCGCCGGCATCGAACTTTCGATTTCTGGCAATGCGGCGGGCAAAGCATTTCGATCAATTTTCCCATTAGCGGTAAGTGGAAGCGAGTCGATAAAGACAAACTGTGCCGGAACCATGAAGACCGGCAGCTTGTCCCGCAAGTGGGAGCGAAGAGAGGCAGAATCGGATGAGAGTCCACTGGAAAGAACGATGTAGGCGACGAGGCGCGTGTTGGCGGCCCTTTCCTCGCGCGCAACAACGACGGCTTGATGAACTTCAGGAAGTTCTTCTAGAACGGCTTCAATTTCGCCCAGTTCGATCCTAAATCCGCGGATCTTGACTTGATGATCCATGCGGCCAAGGAAATCGATGTTTCCGGTTGGCAGAAGTCGCGCGACGTCGCCCGTCCAATACATTCTGCCGCCCGGCGAAAATGGATCGGTCAGGAACCGCTGCGCCGTCAACTCTGGCTTGCCGAGATAGCCGCGAACAACACCTTCGCCACCAATGTAGAGCGCGCCGGGCTGGCCGCCCGATACCGGACGTAAGTTCTCATCGAGGATGTAGAAAAAGTTGTTTGCGATGGGGACGCCGATGGGAATACTGCTATCAAATTCAGTGATGTGGTATGCGCTCGACCAAATCGTGGTTTCGGTCGGGCCATACATGTTGTAAAGATCGCCGGAGAAAACAGTACGGATTTGAGCAACGAGCGAAGCAGGCAGCGCTTCTCCACCTAAGAGCAAGACTTTCAAACCGGCCAGAGAAGCCAGGACATCGGAATCCATCGCTAGAATCCGGGCCAGAGAAGGCGTCGATTGAAGATGCGTGACTTCAAATTCACGAATTTCCTCGGCAATAGAGTGCGGATCGTTTCCGCGGTGCAGCACCACTGCGAAACCACGCGTCAGCGTCCAAAGAAGTTCAAGGACGGAAATGTCAAACGCCATGCTCGTGATGGCGAGCCAGACGCCAGGTGCGTTTCCGATGAGCCGATCCATCGCCGTAAAGAGATTGATCACGTTGCGATGTTCAATCATCACGCCTTTTGGCTTACCGGTAGAACCGGACGTGTAGATGACATAGGCAAGATTCGAGCTAGTTGCCGCTGACGAGGCGGGCTGAAAGGATGAGGGGATGTCGACCATGGCTTGGTCCAGCGCAATAACTCTCGCTGATGTCGCGGGAAGCTTGGACTGACTGTCCGTCGTTGAAAGAATCAGTGACAAACCCGAATCTTCGACCATTGAAGAGATGCGAGCTTCGGGGTAATCAGGATCAAGGGGCACATATGCGCCGCCCGCCTTCAGTACCGCCAAAATCGCGATTAGCATGTATTCGGAGCGTTCGGTGGCAACGCCTACGAGGGTATCGGGATTCACTCCGAGGGTTTGTAGGTATGACGCAATTTTGTCCGAGCGGGCGCTCATTTCGCGATAGGTGAGCTGTACGGAGCCAGCGATAACGGCAACTGCGTCGGGTGAGTTCGCAACCTGCTCGGCGAATAATTGTGAAATTGTTTTGCTGCGAGGATATTCCTCCGCCGTGCGATTCAGGGCCAGAAATTCAGCGGGCAACAAGGTAGTTCTCCACAAACAAGTACTCGATTCCAGTGCCCAGGAAAGTCTCGATTGCTTCTTCCGGCGTGTTTACGATCGGCTGGCCTTTCACATTGAAGCTGGTGTTCAGCACCATTTCACGGCCTGTGGTCTTGCCGACTGCCTGCAACAGCGCGTGGAAATCCGGATTGTCGTGCGCCGAAACCGTTTGCAGGCGTGCAGATCCATTGACATGCGTTATTGCAGGCAATTGCGCGCGGTGCTCCGGCCGAACATCTACGATGGAAATCATATACGGAAGTTGCGTGCCGGGAGCGACTTCAAACCAACGGTGGGCCTGCTCGAGCGAGCAGGCTGGAGCGAAGGGTCTGAAGGCTTCGCGTTTTTTCACCATCGCGTTGATGCGATCCCGCATTTCCGGATGGCCGGGGTCCGCCAAGATGCTGCGATTTCCCAGCGCTCGCGGACCATATTCCATGCGGCCGCGCGACCAGGCGATGACCCGCCCGTCCGCGATCAGCCGGGCAGCTTCGGCGGTGGTTGCCGCGAGAGTATTGAGGGCCGTCACTTTAATCCTGTCGTTGTATTTTGCGAATGCTGCGCAAATTTGAGCGTCAGTATAGGAAGGACCCAACAGAGGCGCGGGCATTCGTCGGTTCGAAAAATGACCATTCAACGATGCGCGATACAGAGCAGCACCTAAAGCCACGCCGTCGTCACCCGCGACCGGTTGTACGTACACCTCGTCGAACAAACCGGAGCGCATCAATTTGCCGTTTGCGGTGCAATTCAACGAGACGCCACCGGCAAGAGCGAGTTTGCGAAGGCCTGTCTGCTTTCCGAAGCTCGAGCAAACGTGAAGAACGACTCGTTCGAGGCATTCCTGAAGCGCTGCGGCCAGATCCTGATGCGCCTGTGTGACTTCTTCGTGTTGGGCACGCCGCTGAATCAAATTGGCATCGAAGAAATCTCGAGTGGCCAGATAGTTCTCACGTTCTTCGCGCGTTTGATTCAAGCGCAGGCACGGAATGCGAATGGTGCCATCTGGCCGCAGTTCCACCGCGGATTCAAAGAATGACCGGTAACGACACGGATCGCCATACGGAGCGAGGCCCATAATTTTGTATTCATCAGAGTTGAAGTCGAATCCGAGATGCAACGTGACCAACGAATAGAGAATTCCGATTGAATCGCTTGCCGATATTTCTTTGAGCTTTTCCAGCTTCCCTGACTTGGCGCGGTAAACCGTAAGACTTTGAATTTCCCCCATGGCGTCATTCACAACGACGAGGCATTCATCCCATCCGGAAGTAAACGCAGCGCTAGCAGCATGGGCAAGATGGTGACCGACGGAATGAACTTTTTCGACCGGGAAGTCTCGAAGATCCCGCCGAATCTGGTCGAGCAGCACATCTTTGGCGAAGACCTGGCGGTACAATTCCGCAGAGGCCGGATCAAGATCGTAAATTTTCTTATAAGGCGAGTAGTCAAAGCCGTGAGCGATTTCGGTAACTTGATCCAGGGACACGCCAGCTTGTTTCAGACAGAATTGAATCGCTCCCGCGGGAAACGCCCCTGTGTGTTTCTTGAGGCTGAAACGCTCCTGCTCCGCCGCAGCAACCAGCTCTCCGTTGACGAGGATGGCAGCAGCCGCGTCATGCCCCTGCGAGATGCGGTATTCGGCTGGCAGAAGACCTGGCCATAGCTTTTGTTTGAACGGCACGGAATTCTCGAGCCCGCTGATTCCAAGAATTACAGAGGCTGTTTTGGGGTTTTGTTCGGTCATTAGCTCTTTGGCGATTCTGAGTACTGGGGCGGCACGGACGGTCAGTCCTGGGCCCGGCACACCCGTGTTTATGAGTCTTGGTACTTTGTGAATGCACGCGAAGAACCAGTTTCTGTCGCGACTAATGCGACTCCCTGTACCAGCTAAGTAACAGAAAATAAGCGGGATAGATATGGAGCAATGTTAGGGCGCCGCATTAGGTGCCGATAAAGCGAGGATTTCCCTCGGGATCTCGGACCTGAGGGAAGTCCGATGCCCAGAAGGGACAAAGAAATTCTATCCGAGTTAGCTGTTGTGGGTCTTTTGACCGAAATACCCTAGTTGGCTCCGCCTCCAACCTGGGCCAGTCGAGTGCAGCCGCGCCTCTAACTATTAATATTTATAAAGGCTTACAGGCGAATGAGGAATCATTGTCGGCCAGACCAAGCCTTGGTCGACCGGGGGAATTTTGGCCAAATATTTACCACTTCTTGGCACGCAATGAAATCTTGCGGCGGTCTTCGGATTTATCGTCGATGGTATAGACGAGGAATAACAGATTTATTTTCAATACCTTACATGGGCAACAGAAGGTCACCATCCCGTGGATAGCTGGCCCCTCACTTGCTTCGTACATGTCGGACGTATAGGGCCGTAACGATGGGATGGAGCAAGTATCGGCGGAACGAGCATTCATGACGACGCAAAGCAATCCAATGGTTGATGCGGGACTGGCGCCTGGTTGTGTTTTCGGGGCGGATCCGGCAATGCAACCGATCAACGCGATGGTAGGCGACATCGCCCGAACCAATATTCCGGTGCTTCTTTTGGGAGAAAGCGGTACCGGTAAAGAGGTTTACGCACGGTTGCTACATAAGATGTCGGCATGTCCAGAAGGAAGTTTCAAGAAAATACCCTGCGCGGCGGTGGATGGAAATAGGTTCAAGAATGAAATTGCGGACGCAATGCGTGGAGACGGAAACGGAGACGCTCCCGCGACGGTATTTCTGGACGAAATCGACGAGCTTGACCAGAACTGCCAGCGGACGTTGCTCTCCGCGTTGATGCACGCCGAAAACTCGGACGAAGATTCTGAAAACACGCCGCGTCTGATTTGCGCGGCATCGCGCGACTTGGAGGAAGAGGTTGCGAGAGGGCGATTCCGGCGAGAGCTCTTCTTCCGGATCAATGGCGTATGCCTGCGATTGCCGCCACTGCGGGAGCGTAAAGAGGACATCCCGGCGTTGCTCGATTATTTTCTGGCGAAACACGCAGGGCAGCTGCGTAAGCCTGTCCCGTCGTTGACGGACGATGTGCTGGAACTTTTGCAGGGCTATCACTGGCCCGGCAACATTCGCGAACTGGAAAACCTAGCAAAGAAAATCGTGGCGTTCGGCCAAGCGAAGACAGCTTTGGCGGACTTGAGAATGGAACCGCGGAAGACGGCGAGAACAACGGAGACTGTATCCAACCGATCGCTGCGAACTGCTTCGCGAGCGGCCTCTCGCCGCACCGAGCAAGAACTGATACTCAAAGCTCTTGAGCGCACACGATGGAATCGGAAGCGTGCCGCTCAGGAACTGCAAATCAGTTACAAGGCACTGCTCTATAAGTTAAAACAAATCCAACTGCCGGGCGGGGATGCGCCTGAGGATTGAGGGGGAAGCACAGATGAAGCACTCGAGACTATTGATTCTGGCCGGAGCGATTCTACTAGCAGGTCCCACGACCGTGTTACATGCGCAAGCGCAGAATCCTGCGCCCGACGCGGCGAAACCCGTAGCGCCTGCGGCAAGTTCACCTGTGGCGCCGAACGATCCTGATTACAAGATCGGGCCCCAAGACGTGCTGACGATCAACGTCTGGAAGGAACCGGACGTATCCCGCGAAGTTCCGGTGCGGCCAGACGGAAAAATTTCCTTGCCGCTGCTGAACGACGTGGAAGCGGCTGGCCTGACACCGATGCAGCTCGCGAATTCGCTTACGGAAAGTATGAAGAAATTCATCAGCAGCCCACAGGTGACGGTAATCGTGAAGGAGATAAATAGCCGGCGCGTTTACGTAATCGGTGAAGTGGTAAGGGCCGGAACGTTTCCGCTGCTTCCAAAGATGACGGTGCTGCAGATCGTCTCAAGCTGCGGTGGATTCACGCAGTTCGCAAACCCCAAGAAGATATACGTGCTGCGCACGAAAGATGGGAAGCAGACGAAGATTCCGTTCAATTACAAAGAAGTGGTTAACGGTAAAAACCCCGAGCAGAACATCGAATTGCAGCCCGGCGACACCGTCGTCGTGCCGTGAGTGTGAGAACGACCATGCACAATTGGAACAAGATTCTACAAGCAATATTGGCCTTAGCCGCGATGGCCACATTAGCGGCGCCCCGGGCACACGCACAGGACAATGGAGCTCCGAAGCCGGCAGCGAAACAAGAGGTTCCTCTGCCAGGACCGTTTGATCAGGACCCCAATACACCCCCTGACACGATGATGCCAGACACGCGTCCGTTGACGGGCGCGCAGGAGTTTTCAGTCGGAACGGAGCCAGCGCGACATAGTTATTGGGCACCAGGCTTCCGGTTCGCAAATTTTTGGCAATCGAATGCCGTCGGAGCCGGCCAAAACAATGGTTGGGCTTCGACGAGTTACGTGTTGGGCACGCTGAGCGTACGTCAAAACTGGATTCATTCTTCGCTGGCCGTGAACTACTCGGGTGGAGGTACTTTCTCAACAGAACCGGCTTCCAGCAATTTGAACGGTGGTTATCAACAGTTGGGATTGGTACAAGAATTCGACTGGAATCGTTGGAAGCTCTCCTTTCTTGACCAGTTCAGTTACACGACGTCGAGCACATTCGGGTTAGGCGGCGGTACGAATATAGATTTACCGGGGATTGGCGGAACGCTCGGAAGCGATCTTCCTGGTTTGCAAGGTAATTACGTTCCGAACCAAAGCGTCTTCGGGAGCATTGGCACGCGGTACAGCAATGGCGGAGTGGTCCAGACGGAGTATCTCCTCTCAAAACGTTCATCCATCGTGTTCTCTGGTTCCTATGGGATATTGCGCTTCACGCAATCGGGGAATATTGACGTAAACGATGCCATCTTCAGCGCCGGATACAATTATCAAATCACGACCAAGGATCACGTCGGCGTGGTCTACCACTACAGCAACTACCGTTATCTGGGCGACCCGCAAGCGTTTTCAGATCACTCGGTGCAACTCGCGTATGGCCGGAAATTGACGGGGCGTCTCGGACTGCAATTGTTCGGCGGGCCGGAGATAACGGTATTTCGCGTCCCGTTGGGGAATGAGACGCAACGCGTGGGCGGCGCGGGCGGCGTTGGAATAGCCTATGCGTTTTCGCAAGGGGATTTAGGCCTCAGTTACAGCCATGGAGTATCAGGAGGCAGTGGGTTGCTGGTGGGATCGAGTTCGGATCAGATTCAGATTCAGGCAGCACGGCAGCTGGCGCGACGGTACCGCGGCCAGACCGGCTTTGGCTTCGCCCGGAACAAGTCGCTGGAATCGGGTAATTCCCTGATTCCTGGACAGACCTATGACACGTATTACTTTAATGCAGGCATCAACCACGCGTTGGGGCGAACGATGAACCTCAACGTGGGTTATACATTCCAAAGACAGAATGCGAATTTGCAGTTCTGCCCGACGACTGCGTGCGGAACGACGTACACGCAGCATCAGGTTTCGATTGGATTTGACTGGCATACACGGCCATATGTGATCGAGTAAGACCGAAAGGCAGAGGGACGGCAGATGATTCAGGGCGGCGAAATGAGTATGCAGGATTACGTGGCTATCGTGAAACGGCGCTGGCCCGTGCTGGTCGTTCTCGCGTTCCTCGGGTGCCTCATCGCGTTCGGTGTAGCTCGCGTGCTGCCGAAGAAATTCACTTCCCAAACGACTGTGCTGGTGGACCCGTCGCGTGTGTCGAAAGAAGTTGTGCCTGAACTGGTGAATGAGGATATCAACCACAAGCTTGGTTCGATGAAGCAACAAATCATGAGCAGGTCGCGGCTTGAACCAATCATCGATAAATATGGTTTGTTTGCGCATGAATCGAAAAACATCACAAAGGACGAACAGATTGAGAAATTGCGCACGGCGATCGATGTATCGCCGTTGCCACCAGCCCCAGGAACAGACGACCGGCGATTTTCTGGTTTTCACGTCAGCGTGACGCTGGACGATCCCGTGGCAGCACAAAAGATCTGCGCGGAAATCACCACCAAGTTCATGGAACAGAACTTACAAGCGGGGACGAATATCACGCAAAACACGGAAGACTTTCTTTCCCAGAATTTGGCCGAAGCAAAGGCGAAGCTCGATGAACAAGACGCCAAGCTCGCGGAATTCAAGAAACACAATATGGGTTCGCTGCCAGACGAAACCCAAACCAACCTGGGATTGCTTACAGGACTGAATACTCAGTTGCAAGCCGCAACGCAGGCTCTTGGGCAAGCGCAATCGAACAAGGCTTACACAGAGTCGCTTCTTTCCTCACAAGAAGCCGTATGGAAGAGCGCAAAATCGGGGACAAACCCTCAGGCGCTCGATCAACAGTTGGCGCAGATGCAAGACCAGTTGGCGGCTCTAGAAGCGCGCTACACCGATGAGCATCCGGACGTTGTCAAGATGAAGAAGAGTATCGACCAACTGAAAGCGAAGATCGCTGCGGCGGCAAAAGATGGAGAGGAAACTCCAAAAACTCCGGCCACGACTTCGTTTGAACCCCCCCAGTTGCAGCAGCTTCGCGCGCAGCTGAAACAAAACGAAATCGCGGTGTCCGAGCTGGTGAAGCGGCAGGAGCAAATTCAGGAGCAAATTCGAATGATTCAGGGCCGGCTTCAGATGAGCCCGGCAGTGGAGCAGCAGTTCAAGGATTTGAACCGGAACTACCAGGTTGCGCTCGATTTTTATCAAGACCTGTTGAAGAAGAGCAATACGGCGGGGCTCGGTTCACGTCTGCATCAGTCGCAGCAGGACGAGCAGTTTCAAGTTGTAGACCCGGCTAATTTGCCAGAAAAACCCACGTTTCCTGATTGGCGGCTGTTTTCGGCGGGCGGTTTTGTTGTTGGATTTGTCCTTGGAATCGGCTTGAGCGCATTGTTGGAATTCCAAGATAAAACCTTGCGCACGGAACGCGAAGTGGAAGTTTTTCTTAAAGTGCCCGCGCTGGCGATGCTGCCGGTTTTTCAACCGACTGGACAAAAGCGCGGCTCGCTGTTGGACGCATTTCGTTCGACACCGAAGATGGCCAAGGGCTAACAAATGTACAAAGGTTTTTATGGACTCAAAGAGAGTCCGTTCAACGTCAATCCGGACCCGCGCTATCTGTTTCTGACGAAACCGATCGAAGAAGCGCTGGCCAGCTTGATGTACGGCATTCAGACACGCAAGGGATTCATCCTGTTGAGCGGTGAAGTCGGAACCGGTAAGACGACGCTTATCAATCGTGTGCTCGATTGGTTGCATCAGCAAACGATGCGCACGGCGTTCATCTTCAATTCCCGGATGAACACGACACACCTGTTCGATTTCATCCTGTCTGAATTTGAAATTCCGTGCGATTCGCGTTCAAAGAGCCAGCAGTTGATGAAACTGAACCAGTGGCTTCTGGAACGGTACCGGTCGGGAGAAACCGCAGTCTTGATCATCGACGAAGCGCAGAACTTGACGTTTCCGGTGCTGGAAGAGATCCGACTTCTTACAAACCTGGAAACGTCGACGGAGAAGCTGTTGCAAATCGTGTTATCCGGACAGCCGGAACTGGAAGAAAGATTAAAACTTCCTGAATTGCGGCAATTGCGCCAACGCATCACCTTGCGCTGCAAGACGCAACCGCTATCTCGTGAAGAGGTCCATGAATACGTAAACGAGCGTTTGCGGATCGGTGGGTTCGATGGCAAGTCTCCAATCTTCGCGCCGAAAACTTTAGACACCGTCCACAAATATGCCCAGGGCATTCCGCGCGTCATCAATCTTCTTTGTGAGCACGCGCTGATAAGCGGTTTTGTGGAACAACTCCGGCCGATTCCGCCGAATGTGATCGACGAAGTTGCACGCGAGTTTCAACTCGACGAAATCGGACCAACAGCTCCCGCAGGGCATTCACGTGTCGCCGGTGACGTTTATGGTTCGGAAGCATTTTTGCAAAACCTCGGCGAAGTGTTGTCGCGGTTCCGGATGAATCCGGCTGAAACAGTTCCACCACGGGAAAGGAAGCCATGAGCCGGATTCACGAAGCGCTGAAGAAAGCACAGGAGCAACGGGCGCTGGAGCAGTCTACCGCAGCCGCAGTAGCGTTGCCTGAAACAATAATGATTCCCGCGCCGCCTCCTCCCGCGTTCACAGTGACGAAGCCCTTGCCAAGGGCGGCTGATGCCTCGGGTGAATTCATCCGGTATGAAAACTTGGTTGAGCTTTGCGCCAAACCCAAATGGAAACCGGAACCGAGTATTGACCTGTTCGCTCACGGCGAAGAAGGAGTACACGGCACGGAACGGCTTCGGACACTGCGCTCTCGGCTCTATCAAATTCGCGCGACGCGTGAACTGAAAAAGATCGTCGTAACGAGTGCGCTGCCCGCCGAAGGCAAAACGTTTATTGCGTGCAACCTAGCGCAGGTCATCGTTCGCCAACCAGACCGCCGCGTCCTGTTGATAGACGCGGACATGCGCTGCCCCCGATTGCATTTTGCGCTCGGTGCCCCCAAAAGCCCAGGCCTGACCGAATATCTGCGTGGCGAGGCCCGCCTGGAAGAGATCGTGCAACACGGCGGACACGAAAATCTGTGCTTTATTCCCGCTGGATCCGAAGTAACCAACCCGGGGGAATTAGCAGCGAGTCAGGGATTAAAGAAGTTGTTGCAAATTGTAACGCCGATGTTCGACTGGGTGATCATCGATACGCCGCCCGTGCTGCCAGTATCCGATGCGCAGGTGATGGCAGACCTCGTCGATGGCGTCCTGCTGGTTGTTCGCGCCGCAGCCACCAATTTTGAGGATGCGCAAAAAGCGTCACGAGAATTTCGCAACAAGAATCTTTTGGGAGTGGTCCTGAACCAAGCCGATGAATCCAAGAAGTACGGCTACTACTCCGAATATTACGGCACGGCAAAAGCAAGGGGATAGGTCGTGGCTCGCAGATTCACATTTTATTTTCCTACCCGCACACTCGTCCTCGTCTTCGGCGAGGTGATTCTAATCGTATGTTCCTTCGTGTTGGCGACGATTCTGCAATTCGGCGGGCGGTATTACACCGTTCTAAGCTACGAGAACGGCCTGGTCAAGATCGGTGTGGTCGCGTTCCTGGGCATGCTTTGCATGTACTATCTCGACTTATACGACCCGCAGCGATTGCATACGCCCGGCGAAATGCCGTTCCGTTTGCTCGTAGTTGTCGGCACACTTTCCCTAATCCTTGGCCTGGTGACCACATTGGTTCCGTCCTTTCTGGTCGGAAACTACGTGTTCCTGACCGGCTTGCCCATTCTCACGGTGCTTGTGCTGGGCTGGCGCCGGATATTCTTCGCGATCAACGGCAACGATCGGTTCGTTCAACGAACCTTAATTTTGGGCGACGGTGACTACGCCGACTTCCTGAACGAAGAAATAATGAAGCGGCCGCAGTTGGGCTTGAAGATTGTGGGCTTCTTGCATGCCGGCCCGAGCGACGCGCACAGCCAGTCGCTGCGTGAGCTTGGTACCGTGGACGAACTCGAAGATGTTGTAGCGAAACAGGCGGTTCGACGCATCGTCGTTTCAATGAAGGACCGGCGCGGGAAACTTCCTGTAGAAACCCTTTTGAGCTTGAAAACTGAGGGCGTCTTTATCGAAGAAGCGGCAGATTTTTACGAATCGATTTCCGGCCGTGTGCCGCTTGATTCGCTCCGAGTCAGTTGGCTGTTGTTCACCCGTGGGTTCTGCCCGTCAAGATTCCAACTCCTGGTGACGCGAATTTTGTATGCCACGATCGCGGCGTTTTCGCTTGTTTTGTGTCTCCCGGTCCTGGGAATTGTATCGCTCATGATTTTAATCGATACCGGACGACCGATTCTTTTCCGCCAGAAGCGCGTTGGACGCGGCGGCAAGATCTTCACGTTGTACAAGTTTCGCTCCATGCGAGCTGCGGACTCCGCCGATGGGAAGGGCCGGCCAGCGCAAGAAGGCGACGCCCGCATCACGTGGACGGGCCGACTCCTCCGCAAGTCTCGCGTCGACGAACTTCCGCAGTTGTACAACATTTTCAAGGGCGATATGTCGTTTGTCGGCCCTCGTCCGTTCATGGTGGAAGAAGAGTTCGACCTGGCCAAGCAGATTCCGTTTTACGAGCGGCGCTGGTCCGTGCGGCCCGGGGCGACCGGTTGGGCGCAAATTCACCGGCCATATTGCGCAACCTTGGCTGACAACGAAGAAAAGCTTTCTTACGATCTGTTCTACATAAAGAATATGTCGATCGCGCTGGATTTTCTCATCCTGTTTCAGACCGTAAAAACGCTCCTACTTGGACGCGGGAGCCGCTAAGGACCATAAATGAAAGCGGCCGCATACATTTTTTGGATCAGTTTGTTTCTGGTGCTCTATACCTATCTTTTTTATCCGGCGATTCTTTTCTGCGCCTACACTGCGGTGCAGTTGAAACGCGACATTGACTACTTGACGGGCCGGCGGAATCGCCGCGCGCGCGGTCAAAACGACGACGATCTCCTGCCGGTCACGATGATTGTTCCGGTATACAACGAAGAAGAACACCTCGAGGAGAAGATCGCAAATGTCCGCCAAACGGATTATCCCGCGAACAAGCTCGAGGTTATTTTTGTGTCGGATGGCTCGACGGACCGCAGCAATTCGATTTTGGAGACGCTGAACGAACCGAACGTCAAAGTAATTTACAAAACACGAGGCGGAAAGCCAACGGCATTAAACGTGGGCGTCGAACAGGCGACAAACCCGATTCTCATTATGTCGGATGGAAGCACCTTGTTTGAACCGGACGCAATTCGAATGCTAGTACGTCACTTCGACAAACCAGAAGTCGGCGCGGTCTGTGGCTCACTGAAATTCGCCGCAAATGCCGAGTCTCAGCAGACAGAAGGATTCTACTGGAAGTACGAAAGCATGCTGCGGTTGATGGAATCGCGGCTTGGCGCGACACTCACAGCCAGTGGCGCGATTTACGCACTCCGGCGAGAAGCCTGGGTTCCGCTGTCCTCAGACACTGTTTTGGACGACTTCGTCACGCCCATCAATGCACGGAATCAGGGGTTTGAAGTTCTTTATGATCCCGAAGCAATTGCTTTGGACTTTGCGCCTTCCTCAGTAAAGGGCGAGTTTGCGCGTCGAGTGCGAATTGCGATGGGCAGTTTCCGGGCGCTTGGAACATTTCTGACCGCGCGCCTATCCACGTTCACCAGGTTCGCGTTTTTGTCTCATAAGTTGCTGCGCTGGACCGTGCCGCAGTTCCTGTTGCTGGTGTTTTTCAGCAATATGTTCCTTCTCGGCACGCGGTTTTACCTTGTGATTTTTGGATTGCAGGGCGTGTTCTATTTTTGGGCGGCGCTTGGTTACTTGTTCCAGAAGCACTTAAAAAAGATCCGATTTGCGTTGGTCGGATATTTCTTGCTCGCAATGAATTTAGCATTCCTGGTCGGACTGTTTCGCTTCCTGACTACAAAGAAGGAGGCGACGTGGCAGCGGGTAAGTTAAGCGGCACGCCGGTGCTGATGTACCACGGCATAGTCGCGGCCGGCACAACCGGAGCCGATAAATATGGAATTTCGCCGGAGAAATTCCACTCGCAGCTCGATGCGTTGACCCAACACGGCTTGTGCGTCCGTACTTTAAGCGACTTGCGCGACAAGAAGGTGGATTCACGGTCGGTCGTCATTACGTTTGACGACGGGTTGGTCTCCGATTATGAGGTCGGGCTTCCGGCACTGTCTGAGCGGAAAATTGCGGCACATTTTTTTGTAAATACGGTGAACGTGGGCAAAGCGGGCTACCTGAATTGGACTCGGATTCGTGAAATGGACCACGCTGGAATGCAGATTGGGTCGCACGGGCACCAGCACGTCGATCACTCACGGCCGACCGAACAAACTTTGGTGAAGGAATTGCGCATGTCGCGCGAGATGCTGCAGGCCGAGTTGGGCCATGCGATCGAATGGTTCGCACCTCCGTATGGATTTGTGAATCGCAAGACAATTCGGGCGGCAGAAGCGGCTGGATTCTCGGGTATAGCTACTTCGAAGATCGCGCTTGCCGAGCCTGGTAGCAACGTAGTCCCTCGAATCGCCATTGAAGGAAGCACGACGGACCACGAGTTCCACGAAATCATTGTTGGAAACACTTCGATTTATCGAAAAAGGAATCTGCGAGCGATGGGCCTTTACTTCCCGAAACAGCTACTGCTTCGATTTAAACCGAGCGCGCTTGGCGTCAATGTAATGCAGGAGCAGGCATGACCGCAAAGCGGCCAATCAATATGGTTGTCCTGATTGACGCTTTGGGATGGCGATATCTGGAGAATCGGACTTTTTTAAACGCTGAATTGCCGTTCCGTCAGAGTTTGCAAACGATTCTGGGCTTCAGCTCCGGTGCGATTCCGACGATCATGACCGGCCTACCGCCCGCAAAGACGGGGCATTGGAATCTTTTTTACTACGACCCCAGGAATTCGCCTTTTCGCTGGATGAAATTTCTTCGTGTTCTTCCAGATTTCATTTTGGACCACCGTATTCCGCGGAGACTAATCACCGAACTTGGACGCCGGCTGCTCGGCATGGGCCCGGGGTTCGAGTGCTGTGTTAGCCCCAAGTTACTTCCGCTGTTTAACTGGGTTGAGCGGAAGAACATCTACGGCACGGACGCAATCGCGGGTGCGCCTTCGATTTTTGACCAACTGCGCGACGAAGGCGTTCCCTTTCGGGTTTATTCGTACCACGAATCCTCGGATGCCGAGATTCTGAAAAAAGCGGAGTTGGATTTGCGCAATAGCGATGCATCTTTCTTTTTCGTCTATTTGTGCGAGATGGATATGTTCCTGCATCTGCATTGTCACGAGCCCAGCGAAATCGACAAGAAATTGAAATGGTATGAAACGTCGCTCCGGAATCTTTTTTCCATTGCGCAGAGCATTGATCCGAACGCGAGGTTAATGCTGACTTCGGACCACGGCATGACACCGGTTCGGAATCATTACGATCTGCTCGGCAAGTTGGGGGGACTGAACTTACGTTCGCCGGAAGATTATTTGGCTGTGTTCGACTCCACGATGGCCCGCTTCTGGTACTTCAACGAAGACGCACGCAAGGCCGTGAACGACGCATTCAGCAACCTGCCATGCGGCCGCTGGCTTACGGACGACGAACTCAAACAGGCGGGTGTATTCTTTGGAGACCGGCGCTTCGGTGAGCAGATTTACCTTTTGAATCCAGGCTGGTTATTGTCGCGCAGTGACTTCAATGGCGCCGGCTGGATGCCCTCGGGAATGCACGGTTATCACCCGGAAGATTCTTATTCGGATGCGGTGTTCCTCTCCAATCGTGAGCCAGGAATCCCGATGCGCACGATCGCAGACGTTTATCCCGTGATGCGCGAAGCCTCGCGACGGGCATTGGCGCCGGTTTCAAGAGAACCTGCCAGCGAAAATATGCCAAGCGAGGTACGGGGGTGAACGATTCGCGCATTCGGCTGGGATATTTTTCGAACGCGAGCGCACGCGGCGGTGCGGAAGAGCACATTCTGACGCTTGTGCAGGGTTTGGACCGGACCCTGTTTCAGCCGTTCTTAATTTGCAGTCCTGCGGTTGCCGAAAAATTAGGCAAGGATGTGCCGCCTGACGTCACCGTCATTCCGCTCTCATTTGGCAAGATCTCGGAATTTCGGGGCGCGTTTCGCTTGGCGAAAGCGCTGCGCCAAAACAAAATCCAGATTTTGCACTCGCATCTTTTTTATAGCAGCCTTTTCGCGTCGCCCATCGGCTGGCTGTGTGGTATCCCCGCAATTCTGGAGACTCCCCATCTTCGGGAGCTTTGGAGAGAAGGCAAGGGTTGGCTTAAAGGTAGCTTCTTCATCGATCGACTCATTGGAAGATGCGTTGACGGCTACATCGCAGTGTCCAAAGCAAATGGGTCGTACTTGCGCGATGTAAAAAAGCTGCCTGCCCAGAAGATTCACGTTGTGCAGAATGGGTCAGATTTGAAGCGATTTCGGCCCGATCACCGGTCGCCGGCGGGAATGCGTGAGCGTCTCGGATTCGGGACGACAGATCCGATAATGCTGGTACCTGCTCGCCTGGAGCCGCAGAAAGGCCATCGCGTCCTATTCGAGGCATTGCCGACTGTGCTAAAGGAATTTCCAACCGCGCGCATCGTGTGTGCGGGCGAAGGGGCGCTTCTCACGGAACTGCAAGATCAAGTCGGACGCTTCAGTCTCCAGAAAAACGTTTCGTTTGTTGGCCGCCAGCCGAAACTAGAAGATTGGTTTGCGCTGTCCGACTTCACGATTCTGCCCTCATTTTTCGAAGGGTTGCCATTGGTCGCCGTGGAATCCCTGGCGGCTGGTCGCCCGATGGTCGCAACGGCGGTAGACGGCACTCCCGAAGTGATCCTCGATGGGAAAACAGGTCTGACTGTGCCGCCGGGTAATGCGCCAGCTTTAGCTGCAGCAATCATCTGTATGTTGCGTGAACCAGGTATGCGGCGTGCCATGGCCGCCGAGGGGCGCCGTTGGGCAATGGAATGTTTCACGCAAGCTCTGCAAATCGAAAAAACTCAGGCGCTGTATGTCGCGCTCTTGCAAACTGCTAGTGAGAAGGATCTGTCCGAATCGACGCGCTTGTCTAAACGAGTTCAAGACTCGTCAAAACCCGTCGCTGCCGAGCGTTCGCGATGACTAACGCGTCGCCAAGCAGCGTGCCGTTGATGGATCGGCCTGAAAACTCGGGCGGAACATCTTTTGCGTCGGACTCGACTGTTGTCGTCGAGCGGATCGGCAGCACCGTAACGGATGCGACGCGGCAGGCGCTTGGGACAAGTGTTCGCTCTGTAATACTGACCGGCAGTTTGTCGAGAAATGAAGGCAGCATCCGGCGAAATGGGCGCGGACTTTGGAACGTGCAGGGCGACGCGGAATTTCTGATACTTTTAGCCTCGGAATGTCCTCTTCCAGGACCACGAGACGTGGAAGCCACGATAATCCAAACAGAGGCGCACCTCATTCAACAGGGCATTGAGTGCTCTCTTTCACTGAGCTACTGCCACGAAGATTTTTTCCGGACGATGACGCCGCACATGTTCGCGTACGAGACGCGCGTCTCGGGCAAAGTCGTCAGCGGTGAATTCGACACCTTGAACCTGATTCCACCATTCACGCCAGCAGATATTCCTGTGGAAGACGCTTGGCGCACGCTGACGAATCGCATGATCGAACTGACGGAGGTCATGGCGGCGCATAAGGTGCCCGAGGACGCCCGCGTGCCTGACTCGATCGCCTACCGAACGATGAAATTGACGCTCGACACGGCTACATCTCTTCTGCTTTTCCACGGTCAATACGCACCGACGTACCAGCAGCGGGCGGATAACTTTTCTCGATTCGCGGATTCGCCCGGCATTCTTCCGGGTTTGAAGGTTTCGCGGCAAGAATTCGCGCACGCATTGGCCTTGTCCACCGAATGGAAGCTTTCCGGCGAAGAACCGGCCGGGCTCGTTACGTGGGAATGGGTCCGAGCGGCTTGCGAACGCGCCCTTGCCGTCTGGATTTGGGAATTGCAGCAGCTGACAGGGAGTGATGCGGTCAACTCAATTAACTCGCTCGTAACAAACGCTGCTGGCAAACAGTCCCTATCAACGCGCGTTCGTGGTTGGTTGTACGTAGTGCGCTGCGAGGGTTGGCTGCGGAGCATTGCTTACTGGCCCCATTGGATGGCGATGGGGTTCCGAGCCACACCACGTTACTGGATCTACGAAGCGGGGGGACAACTCTTCGCGCGCCTGAATGAATATGTAGCGGTTGACCGGACAATACCCTCGCTAACCGCACCGGGCAAATCGTTTGAGAGCGATCTACCTTTATGGTTGTCTGGCACGAGAGCCGATGCCGCGGATTGGCGAAGCTTTGCCCGCTCGGTCGCCTGGAACTACCACCGATATCTCGAGGGAACTCGCGCATGACGGCCACCGAACAAATTAGTGCGCCAGCAGCCAACCCGACTGCTGCGTCCACGCTGGCCGCTCAACCGCTGCAGCGCCCTTCGTTTGTATGGCCCTTGCGCGGCGCGGCTCCGGTCCACGATTTCCCAATCCGCGACGAAATCCTTTTTCAGTTCACTCCTCCAATCTCGGGCGGAAAATATCTGGAGATTGGCGCGGGCAGCGGCTACACCGCATATTGCCTGGCGAGACAAGCCGACCGACTAACAATCGCGGACTTTGCCGAAGTCACCCTTGCGGATTTGCGCGGGAAGCTCGGAGCAATCCAGAACATCGGCTTTGCGCGGGCGGATCTGAGCAAACCAAACCTGGCTCAGGAGTTGGGAAACTGCTTCGACTTCATGTACGGCCTCGATATGTTCGAGTACGTTCCCGACGCTCAACGTGGGCTGACAAATATTGCGTCGCTTTTGCGCCCTGGCGGCGTGATGTTCATGACGTTTCCAAATCAGTTGCCTCCCAAGGGTGACGGTGTGACCTGGTATTCGACGTTGGCGGAGCTGGAGGCACAGCTGCGCGAGGCGGGCTTCTCGCGATGGGAAGTTTTCACGGTTAAACAATCAGCGTATGCCACCGCAGTTTACACAGTGATGCACGAGTGGCCATTATTTCTATATCGGCGGTTGCGCGGATCGGCAGCCAACGAAGATTTGCCGCAGACTTACGAAGAAACCTGGGCATTCAAGAATCGTGGCAAGCTGCAGGCCCTGAAGCCCTTGATCCATTCTTACTGGGCTCTTCTGAACTTAGCGTTGAAACTGGGAGGGCTAGTCTTTCGTGCTTCCGTAGCGACACAGGACTTGTTGGGAAATCAGCTTGTAATTCGGGCCTGGAAATAAAGAGATTGCAGGCGCGAGAGGACGTACCGAAACAATGCGTATTTTATATTTGTCCGTTGCTTTTCCTTTGCCGGTCAACAACGGCCACCGCATGAGGATCTGGTCCGTGCTGGAGGGGCTACAGGCCGAAGGCCATGCGATAACGTTTTTGACATTCGCCGAAGAGCATGATCTTAAGGTGGACCTCACGCCGCTGCACAAGCTTTGTTCCCACGTTGAATGCGTGCCAATGCAATTGAAGCGGCTTTCCGCGTCGACCGACTATCTATCGCGACTGAAATCAATTTTTGATAGGCGACCCTACGCGACGTTGCGATTCATCTCACCGGAGATGCGGTCCCTTATTGAAAAAGCATTGCGCGATGAGCGGCCCGACGCAATTATTTGCGATACGGTTTTTAGTGCCGTCAACCTGCAGGAAACAGACGTTCCGCTCATCGTCAACAGCCCGGACGTCGAACACCTTATTTTGAAGCGGTACATCTCGTTTGAAGCAAACCCCGTCAAGCGTCTCTACGCTTCAATGGAGATGCAAAAAGTAAAACGATGGGAAACCCAGATCTGCCGCCGAGCGAGAGTTTGCATGGCCTGTTCCGAACATGATCGAGAAGTGCTGGCCGGATTAGCGCCAAACACGAGCGCGGTGTTTCTGCCCAACGTCGTCGACACGGAGAGCTACATTCCCAAATTTGAATCGAAAGGCAGTGCAATGCTTTTTCAGGGCGGCATGGACTGGTTTCCTAACCCTGATGCCGTCGAATTCTTCTCGACACAAGTTCTCCCGCTCATCCACAAATCGGTGCCGGACGCAGTCTTTGTAGCTGCGGGCAGAAACCCTTCGGCCGAAATGGTCTCTCGATATTCGAAGATGCCTGGCGTCAACCTGACCGGCACGGTTCCCGACATGCGCCCGTATCTCGAAGACGCCGCTTTGTGTGTCGTTCCGCTGAGAATCGGCAGTGGAACGCGGCTGAAAATCCTGGAATCGGCAGCAGCTGGCAAGGCAATCGTTTCAACGCGTCTTGGAGCTGAGGGCCTCGATTTCGTGGACGGCAAAGAGATCGTGCTTGCGGATTCTCCCGAGGACTTTTCGGCAGCGGTCGTTAGTCTCTTGCAGAACGAGCCGAAGCGTCGCGTGCTTGCAGTGGCAGCCCGTAAACGCGTCGTTGAAAGGTATAGCTATAACAACTTGCGACAGACGCTGGTCCGCGCACTTTCGTCGATTGGGGAAGGCGCGCCCGGTCGCGTGGAACCGGAAGACACTAAGAAAGAGGCTGTAACCATCTAGTTGGACGCAATTCGGTCTAACGCAGGCGCCACGACACGATTCTGAAATCGCTTACGATCTAAGACAATGATTGTTTTTTACATTCTCGTTTTCACGCTGCCGATGCCCAATCACCCGATATGGGCAGCGCATGTGGGCCCATTCACAATTTTGAAGCTGATTGGCATGCTGGGCCTCTTGATTGCGCTCTTTGAAATGCTCCGAACCGGGGTATTCCCCGTGCTGTCGAAATACATTCCCTCAGGCTGGTACCTGCTCTATTTCCTTGCGGCCAGCATTTCAGTGTTTCGGGCAAAAGGGATGGACGCGTTTAGCGCGCCGGACTTCTGGTACGTTCTCTCGGGATTCTGCCTGTTCACGATGACGGCAATGATGGTCAGTACGGCGGAAAGACTACGCCGCGTCGTACTTCTCGTTCTTGCCTCCATTGCGATGAATTCGCTCTACGTGGCGCGCGAGTGGCAGGCGTATCACAATTTCTATCCTGGCTTTCGCACGTGGGGCGGCAAATCCGACGATCCCAATTATTTCGCCGTAGCCGTGGTGTTGTGGGTGCCTCTCACGGTCTTTTGGCTTCTCGGCAAGCGTCCGAAGTGGGAACAATGGTTCTGCATCGGTTGTATCGGCGTTATGCTGGTCGGCCTCACGCTTGCCGCATCCAGAGGCGGACTGATTGGCTTGAGCGTGGCGATGCTGTTTCTACTCATGCACGTAAAACATCGCCTCAAGATTCTCGCTCTCGTGCTGCTGTTGGCCCTCCCAATGAGTTTATTACCGGGCACGTCTGCGTTGGACCGGCTGATTCACCCAACCTCGAGCGACCAGGAGTCGTCCGAGTTTCGTCTCGAATTGTGGCAAGCCGCACGGCAAAATTTTATCGATCATCCGGTGCTCGGCATAGGTTTGGGCAACTTCGCACCGCAAATCGAGAAAAACGGCGTCATTATCCAGATTCCCTTCCACGTCGCCCACAATACTTATATGGACGTTGCCGCAAACATGGGCTTGTCTGGTCTCATTCCATTTTTAGGCGTCTTAATTGGGAGCGTCTTCACACTGCGGAAAGTGGTCAAGCGTGCCACCGCGCCGGAAGATGTCACGGTGCGCCAGGTTGCCCTTGGCCTGCAGGCGGGAATTCTGGGATACATGGTGTGCGCATTTTTCCTGTCCACACTTTGGCTGCAGGTTTTCTGGCTCTGTACGTTCCTGACAATGAGTCTGCCTCGCGTCTTGCACCTATCGCACGTTTCGGTGGAAGCGGAACCAGTCTTGACCGAGGTCTGGGCGAAATGACCTCCGCTCGTCGGAGGCCGCGGCGTTTACAGACAGACTCTGCGGCCACACCTCTCTATGTGACAGCGGTTGATTTCCGTGGGTTGCGTTTGGCGGGGTTTTCACGACAACGTCGGCGAGAAGTGGAACCATGGATTGAGCTCTTTGTCGGATAATGCTTGTTGTAGTCCTGCGGTTCGCGCCCCGCGACACGATCTTTGGAGATTTGTGGCAGTCGAAGCTACCCGACAACGGAGATTCTCTTTCCTCCGTGACAGATATGAACGTAGGAGTTGTGGCCGCGCTCGAAAGCGCTGCCTGTTCCGCTGAAGTGAGGAAGGAAAACCGCTAGTCCGTGCTGAAAAATATTCTCTCCAACTGGGTAGGCATAGTCATTCTGGGCCTGATCGGCATCGTACTGACTCCAATCATGGTTCATGGCCTCGGAAATTTGTACTACGGAATGTGGATTCTCGCCGCGTCGATCGGGGATTATTCCGGTCTTCTCGACCTGGGAATGCGGACTACCATCTTCAGATTCGTCGCTTACTATCGCGGCGGCAATCAGCGCAGCGATTTGGACCAAGCATTCGCTACCGGGCTTGTAATTTCCACACTCGCGATGCTGGCGAGTTTTGTTGCGGTTTTTATTTTGAGTCTCGCACTTCCGCCCTTCTTTCATTTCACTGGCGAAGACAGGCGAATTTTCGCTACCTTGGTAATCCTGCTCGGCAGCCACGTCGCCGTGGCGTTTCCTACACAGTTTCTCTCCTCGTACTTGCGGGGGTTGGAACGATTCGATCTCTATAATCTCGGCCTCGTCTTCGCTGGCGTATTGCGTGGAATATTCCTGATCACGTTGATCAAAATGGGTTACGGCATCATCCCCGTAGGTGTAGCGGCTGTTAGCGTCGGCGTCATTGGTCTCGGATTTCATTGGATTCTTGTGAAGAAAGCCGATCCGGAATTGCGCGTCGCACTGGCCCACTTGACGTGGGCAAAAACCAAGGAAATGTTGAATTACGGCTTCTATTCCTTCGTCACCAACTCCGGAGAGATGCTGCGTTACTACACTGACTCGATTGTTATCGGCCGCGTTTTGAATGTGGCGCTGATTACACCGTTCGGGATCGCGACACGCCTCATCGACTACTTCAAAACAGTCAGCGGCGGTGTAAGCGGCCCCATCATGGTTCGTTTAAGCGAATTAAGCGGTGGCGGACATGAGGAGGCACAACGCCGCGAATTTCTTCGCTTCACTCGATTTTCTATGCTCCTCTGCGTCTTCGTTGGGGGGCTGCTCATTCTGGATGGTAAGCTCGTTATTCAGATCTGGATGGGCAACGGATTCTCCGACAGTTACCCAATTCTCGTGGTGCTCACGGTCGCTTACATTGTGACGTTTGGGCAGGTACCTTGCCAGTTAGTCATATTCGCACGAGGAAAGAACCACAGACCCATTAGCTGGTGGACGCTCGCCGAGGGAGTCGCGAATTTGGCTTTGAGCATCTACTGGGCGCGCTCGATGGGTCTGGTTGGTGTTGCGCTGGGGACAGCGGTACCCTTAATGCTCTCAAAGCTGTTTATCCAGCCCTGGTACGCCCTACATGATTTGGGTATCCGGGCGTGGGACTACGTTTTGCACGGCCTTGCCAGGGCGTCGGGCGTCGGCGGAATTTTTTTGGCTGTGGGCTGGTTTCTTGCGGATAGAATAGCGGTGCCAGTTAACCTCTTAGGCTTGGTGGCAATCTGTTCTTTGCAATCCCTGGCGTTTGTTGCGCTATTTTATTTTCTAGGACTCCATGCGGACGATCGCTCCGACCTCCGCCAAAGAATACGCCGTCTTGTGTCGGCAGCGGGATTCGGGAAGGCCGCGTGAGATGAGTGATTTCTCGGTGTCAGCCATCATTCCGACGAAGAATCGCCCTGACGATGTGCGATTGACTCTAAGGTCGCTTTTGGCGCAATCCGTACAGGCGCTGGAAGTCATCATCATCGATCAAAGCGACGATGACAGGAGTAAGGTCGCAACTTCTGAAGTGTTCCGGGATGCGAGCGGCAAAGGGATTGCTCTTCCGGAGCTCCGCTATGTCCACGATACCTCCATTCGAGGTGTGTCGCAGGCACGCAATCGAGCTCTGGATATGGCAAAAGGCGATATCTGGCTGTTCCTCGACGACGACGTCGAAATGGAACCCGTTTTCATCGAAGAACTTCTAAAAGTCTTTGCGGTAAACCCTGCGATTGGTGGAGTTTCGGGCGTCATCACAAACTACCCAGTCCCTCCGTTTTCCTACCGCAGCTGGCTGTGGCTTTTTGCTCGCGGGCCCTTTCAAGAAAAACGGCTGCCGGTCTACTGGGGCGCTCACAAGTACAGCGGCTTAGTTCCCGTCATTGGCATGACTGGTTGCCTCATGAGCTTTAGAGCAGAAGTGGCTCGCACAGGGCGATTCGACGAAGGCATGCGGGACGCCGAGGATGTGGATTATTGTCTAAATCTGAAGGGCAATCCCTCGATGGTCCTGGCGCCGAGGGTTCGATTGAAACACATGGCGAGTCCGATCAATCGAATCCGAGAAGCATGGCTAAAGAAATTCGCAGCGTCACAGTCGCATCTCTACCACAAGAATTGGAAAGATAGGCTCATTAACCGCATTTACTTCGGCTGGTTTATCGTCGGCTTGAGTCTTGCGTCGCTTCTTTCGAGTGTGCGGCGCTTTTCACTTGCACCATTCCTCGGCATGTTGCAAGGGCTTCGCCAAGGTCAGACCGCCGCGACTGCGTCGCGATCGCAACCGGCGGGCTCGCCATCGTCCGTAAATTAATCCAGCACAAAAATGCAACCTCCCGGTTTCTGCCGTTCGTCGCAACGTCCGGCAGCTACCGGGAGGCTATCAGAACTAGTTGTATCGGTTTAGCTACAGACCCGCGAGTACCGCGTCAATCGCCGCGTTGGTCTGCGACAGGTACGGGATGATGCTGCCGTAGGGTCCGCGCAGCTCTTTGCCGCAGGTCGCGGAAGTAACGATCGTCACGCACGAAACGGCGGGA
>Ga0137409_10001558_pt1 | contig 24784 bp, 26 predicted proteins | sample CZODoug1_16funga_FD_122059 | JGI IMG/M metagenome (GOLD analysis project Ga0137409, IMG submission 122059) | Vadose zone soil fungal communities from Angelo Coast Range Reserve, California, USA - CZODoug1_16fungal (Hybrid Assembly) | ecosystem: Environmental > Terrestrial > Soil > Vadose zone...
ATTGCCGCCCGCGCCCGGTTTGTTCTCCACCACGAAGGTCCACTTGCCGCCCTCGGAGAGCTTGTTGACGACGGTCCGTGCGGAGATGTCGGTGCCGCCGCTGGGCGGGAAGGGGACGATCAGCTTGATCGGTTTGGCCGGATAGTCCTGCGCCGCTGCGGCTGAGACGAAGAACGCGAGCGCGATCGCCGCGGAAGCAGCTTGCATTGCCATACCGTGCATAGTCTACTATGCCGATGTTCCGTACAGTCGCGACCGCCCTGCTCGCGCTCGCGGCATCTTTCGCAGTCGCCGCGGACGAGTATCCCGCGCGCGCGGTGCGCGTCATCGTGCCCTTCGCGCCAGGCGGCGGCACCGACGTCGTGGGCCGTATCCTCGCGCAGCAGCTCAGCCAGCGTCTCGGCCAGAGCTTCGTCGTCGACAACCGCCCGGCGGGCTCGGGGATCGTCGGGGCCGACGTCGTAGCCAAGGCGCCGGGCGACGGCTATACGCTGCTGTTCGCGTTCTCGTCGCTCTCCTCGAGCGCCAAGCTCATCAGCCATCTGCCCTACGATCCGATCGCCGATTTCGCGCCGGTCGCGCTCGCGACCACCTCTCCGCTGGTAATGTTCCTGCACCCCTCGGTGCCCGCGAGCAATCTCAAGGAATTCATCGCCTACGCAAAGGCGAGCCCCGGAAAGCTCAACTACGGCTCGTCGGGCCCCGGCAGCTCGCCGCACCTCGCGACCGAGCTCCTCATGTCGATGGCTGGCATCCAGATGATCCATATTCCGTACAAGGGCATCGCGCCGGCGATCACGGCGCAGCTCGCGAACGAGGTGCAGATGTCGCTCACGCCCATCGCGGTCGGCATGCCGCACGCGAGGGCCGGCAAGCTGCGCGCTCTCGCGAGCGCGGGCCTCAAGCGCTCGGCCGCGATTCCCGACGTCCCGACGATCGACGAATCGGGGCTGCCGGGATTCGAGGTCATCGCCTGGTGGGGGATGCTCGCGCCGGCGAAGACGCCGCGGCCGGTGGTGATTCAGCTCAACCGCGAGGTGCGCGCCGTCCTGGATATTCCCGAGGTGAAGAAGAGCCTTCTCGATCAGGGCATGGACCCGGCCGGCGGCTCGCCCGAGGAGTTCGGCGCGCTGATCCGCGCCGACATGGACAAGTGGGGCGACGTCGGCAAGCGGCTGGGAGTGAAGCTCGACTAGTCGATCTTGATGTTGGCGCGCTTCACCACCTGTGCCCAGCGCGCGACTTCCGACTTGAGCAGCGCCGCGAGCTCCTCGGGCGTCCCGCCCGCGGGCTCGAGGCCGTCGCTCGACAGCACCTTCTTCACTTCGTCCGAGTGCACCGCCACGTTGATCTCCTTGTTGAGGCGCTGGACGATGTCCTTCGGCAGGCCCTTGGGTCCGACGAGGCCGTGCCAGTTGGTGACCTCCCAGCCCGGATAGCCCGACTCGGCGACGGTGGGGACGTCGGGCGCTGCGGCGATGCGCTTGGGGGTCGTGACCGCGAGCGGACGGAGGCGCCCGGACTTCACGTACTGGAGAGCGGTCGCGACGCTTCCGAAAATCATCTGGACTTGTCCTCCGACCGTGTCGTTCAGGGCGGGGCCGGTGCCCTTGTAGGGGACGTGGACGATGTCGACGCCGGCGGTGTACAGGAAGTACTCGGTCGCGACGTGGATGTGCGCGCCATTCCCGCTCGAGGCGTAGCTGAGCTTGCCCGGGTTCGCCTTGGCGTAGGCGACCAGCTCTTTCAGCGTTTTCGCAGGGACCGACGGGTGAACCGCGACGATGTAAGGTCCCTTCGAGATCTGCGCGATCGGCGTGATGTCGTTGAGTGGATCGAAGCTGAGTTTGTAGACGCTCGGATTGACGGTGTAGCTCGCGGGCGTCAAGAGCAGCGTGTAGCCGTCGGGCGCGGACTTGATCACGAACTCTGCACCAAGGAGGCTGCCCGCTCCGGGCTTGTTCTCGACGATCACCTGGCTCTTGAGGCGCTCGGTGAGCTGCTGCGCGATGACGCGCGCGGCGAAGTCGGACCCGCCGCCGGGCGCGAACCCGACGACGATCTTCACGGGCTTGGTGGGGTAGGTCTGCGCCTGCGCGCCCAGTGTCGCGAGCAAAAGGGCGGGGACTGCAAGCCATGTGCGTTTCATGGAGTTACTCCTCTGTCTTTGAGTGAGACCTCAAGAGGTCTTCGCGTCAGAATCCCGTAAGCATAACCGCTAGCGGATTTCCAGACTATACAGCGGCGCAAACTTGGGGGAGGATGGTGCTCAAAGGGGGTCATCATCATGGGGAATCCGCTTCGAGCTGTTTTCTCTGTTCTGCTCGCGCTTGCTGCGGCGACGGCTCTCGCCGCGCCGCCGCACCGCTTTGTGGTGTTCGGCGACAGCCTTTCCGACCCCGGAAACGCGTTCATCCTCACCCGCAACCTCGAGATCCCGCCGTTCGACAGCATCATTCCGAGCGCGCCCTATGCGCGCGGCGGGTTCCACTTCAGCAACGGGCCGACGTGGGTCGAGCAGCTCTCGCTCATCGACCGGGCGGTGCCGAGCGCCGGCCCGGCTCTGCTTATCCCGCGCGTGTTCTCCAACTACGCGGTCGGCGGGGCGCGCGCGCAGCAGGTCGGCGCGTTCGATCTGCCGACGCAGGTGGGCCTGTTCGTGCAGGAATTCCACGGGCAGGCGCCTGCGGACGCGCTCTACATCGTCTTCGTCGGCGGCAACGACCTGCGCGACGCGCTGCAGGCGCTTGCGGTCGATCCGACCGGCGCGACCAGCGCGGGCATCGTGCAGAGCGCGCTGTTCTCGATCCGCTCGAACCTGCTCACCTTGCAGGCCGCCGGCGCGCGGACCTTCCTCGTCGCCAACGGGCCGGACATCAGCCTGGCGCCCGCAGTCCGGCAGCTCGGGCCTGCGGCGCAGGGCGCGGCACGCTTTCTCTCGCAGCAGTTCAACCTCGGCCTCGAGGCGATCCTCCAGGGACTCGAAGCCGCGCTCGGCGTCGAGATCGTGCGCCTGGATGTCTTCGCCTTCCTCAACGAAGTCGTGGCCTCGCCTGCCTCGTTCGGATTCACCGACGTGGTGGATACGTGCATCCGGGTGAACACCGTCGTGCAGCCCTTCTGCCCCAACCCGGGCAAGTTTCTCTTCTGGGACGGCATCCATCCCACCGCGGCCGGCCATCACCAGCTCGCGACGCGCGCCGACGCGGCGCTCGACGCGAAAGCGCTTCCGCTCGCGGCTGCGCCCTAGCGCGTTCCCGGCGGAGCGGGCGTCCAGGGCGCGCCCGACGCGTCGCGGCACGCGCCGTAGCGGAAAGGGCGGGTCGGGCGGCCTTCCAGCGTGAACCGCAGGTCGACGAACCACACGCACGCCGAGCCTTCGCTCATGCCGTCGTACGCGGGGAGATCGGCGAACCAGCGGTAGACCGCCATCGCCGGCGAATTCCAGGCGTCGCGCACCAGCGCTTTCTCCGGCCCGTCGCCGTAGCGCGCCCGCGTCTCCCAGCGCGCGGAGGCGAGCGGCTGGTAAACCGAGTCCAGCATGGCGAGATAGCCGTCGCCTTCGCGGTACGCGGGAGGCGTCTTCCTGACGAGGTTCACGTCGGCGAAGCGGTGGACGTCCGCGTCGGAGACAAACACCGTCCAGTTGAACGGCGACACGGGCCGCGGCTGCGCGTTGACTCTCGCGCCGCGAATGCCGTTCTCGCGCGCGTAGCGCTCGCCGAATCCCGTCGCCTTCTCTTTCTGCAGATACTGGAAGCCGACGTAGCCGCCGAGCACGGCGAGCGCCGCGGCGGCGGGCCAGCGCCCGAACTGAACTGAGCGGCGCAGCGCCGCCGAGGCGACTAGGCCCGCGACGATGATCCCGGTAAACCACAGGTCGATGATGAACGTCGTGCCGATCTGCGCGCGCCAGTCGGAGAAGGGCGCGAGGATCATCGTCCCGTAGCTGGTGATCACGTCGCCTGCGACGTGCAGCGCGAGGCTCATCGCGGTGATGCCGTAAAGCGCGCGCCAACCGCGCGGCTCGCGCAGCACCGCCGCGAGAATCCAGGAGTAGAGCAGAGCCCACAGCGGCAGCAGGATCAGCGAGTGCGTCACGCCGCGGTGGTTCTCCAAATACGCTATCGGCCCGAGCATCGCGATAACTATGTCGAGATCAGGAGACGCGCACGCGAGGAATCCGACGGCCATCCGTCGTAGCAGCGATTTCGGGGGCCCGTCCCTCGGCGCCGTCGCGCGCGCAAGCAGCGCTCCCGAGAGTGCGTGGGTCAGTGTGTCCAACGACGCAGATTGTCACCTATCCGCGACAGCCTTGTTTGCCTTGCGATCAACTCCTTAGTTCCTTAGCGACACCCGCGCGTTGGGCTGAGACGACAGATCCGCCCGCTCCAAGCGACCGGGGACCCGAGCGTTGTGCACGTAAACCGCTGATGCGGCTCGATTCATGCTCATTGGCACGCCTGTTGCGAGCTTCGGACTCGAGTCGTTTTTCCCCGAGGCGAGAAGATGACCAGAACATCGCTGGTGGGGCGCTTGTGCTTGCTCGCTGCCCCAGCTTCATTCTCCGTCGCTCTCGCTGCCTGCGATGCGACGATGCCCGTCGCCACGAAGCCGGCGGCGGCGGAGTCCACTCCGGCCGTCGTCGTCGACGAGGACCGCTCCGGCCCATACGCAACCGGCAGAAGCCTCAGCTTCGACGCGGCGCTGCAGCCGCTCGATCCGAGCCCGGTGAAGGAAGTCCGGCTCGATGCATCGAATCGCCTGATCGATCTCGCGCCGGGGATCAAGTACGCCGCGTGGACGCTGGGCGACTCGGTGCCGGGGCCCACGGTGCGCGCGCGCGTCGGCGACAAGATCCGTTTTTCCATGACCAATCGCACCAACGTCACTTCGCCCAAGCTGCGCATCGCCGCGCCGATGCTGCATTCGATGGACTTTCACTCGGCGATGGGTTCGCCGCAGGACCTGTTCCACTCGATCGCTCCGGGGCAGACCATCTCGTTCGAGTTCACGCCCACCTATCCGGGCGTGTTCATGTACCACTGCGTTACGCCGCCGATGGTGGACCATGTTGCCTCGGGCATGTACGGCATGACGGTGGTCGAGCCCAAGGGCGGCTGGCCCACCCGGGTCGACCGCGAGTACGTCATCATCCAGGGCGACTTCTACGCCAAGCCCGACCCGGAGAAGCGCAAGGTCGACAACCTTCCGGTCTACGTCCTCGACAAGGACAAGGCGCTCGCGAGGACGCCGACGCAGGTGGTGTTCAACGGCCGCTTCAACGGCATGGTCGACAAGCCGCTGGTCGCGCGTCCGGGCGAGCGCATCCGCCTGTACGTGCTCAACGTCGGCCCGGGAAGCGGCTCGAGCTTTCACATCGTCGGCAGCATCTTCGACCGCGTGTGGATGGGCGGCAACCCCGCAAACGAGATGCGCGGCCTGCAGACCGTCGACCTCGGCGCGAGCTCGAGCGCGATCGTCGAGCTCCCGGTGCCGGAGAAGGGCGACTACATCATGGTCGACCACTATTTCGCCAACGCGTCGCTCGGCGCGATCGGATTGATCGGCGTGTCGGACAAGGTGCCGCTGCCCGGGCAGGTCGCCGAGCCCCCCAAGGCCGAGGTCCCGGCGCCCGAGCTGGCGAGAGTCGTCATGACCGAGCACCAGCACGAGCCGGCGAAGGACGGGAAGGAAGCACCCAAGCCCGGCACGACGATCAACGATCCCGAAGCCGCCAAGGGCAAGCTCGCCTTCGAGTCCAAATGCGTCCTGTGCCACTCGATGGGCGGCGGCAAGAAGGTCGGGCCGGACCTGCAGGGCGTGACCAAGCGCCACCCGGACGCGTGGCTGACGCGGTGGCTGCTCGACACCGAAAAAATGCAGAAAAGCGACCCGGAGGCGAAGGACCTGGTCGCGAAGTACCGGATGCCCATGCCGAATCCGGGTCTCAAGGCGACTGAAGTGCGTGACCTCCTCAAATTCTTCCACTGGAGCGACCAACGTGAAGGACTCGCGAAAAACTAGGGAAGTGATGAAGCGGTTCATCTTTGCAGGCTTTGCCCTCGTCTCCCTGTCGGGGCCGGCGCTTGCGTACGACAGCTGGGTCGAGGACCACATCGCGGCGAGCTACAACTACAGTCTCCTCAAGGGCCCCGCGGCCGGGCGCAGCGTGCTGCTCGCGGCGGCCGATCCCGCGGACGCCGACGCCGCGAAGGGCAAGGCCACCTTCGACGCCAAATGCGCGCTGTGCCACTCGCTCGGCGCGGGCGACAAGATCGGCCCGGATCTCAAAGGCGTGACCCGGCGGCACCCGGACAAGTGGCTGACCTGGTGGCTGCTCGAGACCGACCGCATGCAGAAAACCGATCCCGAGGCGAAGGCGCTGCTCGCGAAGTACAAGACGCCCATGCCCAACCTGGGCCTCAAGCCGGCCGAGGTACGCGAGCTGCTGGAGTTCCTGCACCGGAGCGACCACAATGGACTTGCTAAGAATTAGCGGCTGGATCGTGCTGCGCCCGCTGTGGGTGGGGGCCGTGTTCGCCGCCGTGCTCGTGCTGTGGGTGCGGCCGGCGCCCGCGTGCGAGGTGTGCGTCGAGGACCACGTCGCCGCGACCTACGACTACGCGGTGGTCGCCAAAGCCGAGGCCGCGGGGCAGCACGTGCTTTTCGTCGCGGTGCGCGGCAGGGACGCCGGCGCGCCGCGCGGCGAGGTTGCGGTGCGCAAGGCGCTCTCCGCGGCGGGTGCCGACAGCGCGAGCATTCGCTACTCGGCCTTCCCGACCGCGGCGTCCTTCGCCTGGAATCCCAAGCGCTCCAGCTCGGCCGAGATCCTGCGCGCCGTGAACGGCGGGCTGGGCGGCAGCGGCCTGACGCTGGTCGCGCTGAAGGTGATCAGCTAGACATCACGGCACGAACAGGCTCGCGCAGTGCCCCGGCTGTGCGGGTGAGTCGGCGATCGCCCCGCTGCGCGGTACGCATTGATCCGGCGGCAACGTCGCGCCGTGCTCCACCTGGTCAACCACCAGGTCGAACGCGCGCTGCGCGTGCGGCTCGATCAGCTCGAGCTGCGGGAACGCGGGCGGCGTGTCCTGGTAGGTCTCGATGTGGTTGCCGTTCTGCACCTCGTACAGCCGGTACGCAGCGGCGCGCTCGTCGTCGTCCTTGTCGTGGTTCTTGTGGTCGTGGTGCTTGTGCTTCGCGGCGGCTGCCACCTTGCGCGCATAGGCGCGCGCGTGGTGGTCGATCGGCAGCAGCGCGTCCATGGTGCCCGCGACCGTCACCAGCGGCCGCTTGATCCTGCCCGTCGTCGCGAAAGCGGCCATCTGCGCGCCCACGTCGGACACGGACAGCCGGGCGATGTAGTTGTAGGTGCCGGTGCCGCTCACGTAGGTGTCATAGGTGGGATCGAGCCGCTTCTGCCACTGGCATTGCGTGACTTCCCAGAACTGCCCGTTGTAGCGGCCCCAAAACGATGCGGCGCCGATGACGATGTCGGGCGGATACCCCGCGGCCTGGATGTTCTTCGCCGCGGTGCTTGCGGGGTTCAGCCCCGAAGCGGCGTAGTCGGGGAAGTTGAGGATCGCAGGCGGCAGGTCGGTCAGGAGGTTGGGTGCGTGGGCGTCGACGAAGGTGCCTTCCCAGTCGACGCCGCCGTCGAACAGCTCGGGCGCCGACTCGATCGCGCGGCGCACCTGGTAGCCGCCGTTCGAGGTGCCGACCGCGTAGGTGTAGCGCGGGTGGCGTCCGTAGCCCGCCTTCACGCCCTCGCGCGCGAGCTCCGCCGCCTTGATCATGAACTCCGCCCAGCGCGTGAAGGGCTGGCCGGGATCGTTGTCGTAGAAGTGCACGAACACGGGCACAAGCGGGGCGAGCCTGCACGCGAGCGGGTCTGCGGCGGTGCTGAGCTGCAGATTGAGCACGCCCTTGTTCTGCGAAGCGTAGGCGTAGCCCTTCTGTACGACGTAATCGCTCCAGGCAAAGTCGCCGTTGAACTCGCTGCGCGTGCCCGAGGCGCCCGCGACCACCAGCCGCCCGTTCCAGTCGTTGGGCAGCCGCAACAGGAATCTCGCCTGCCCCTGCGGATCGGAGGCGATGCGCGCGTTGAGCTGGATTCCTGGCACCGCCTTGGTGATCGGCGTGCGCTTGCCCAAGCTCGGCGCGATCACGCTGCGATCGGTCGTCGGCGTGAAAGCGAAGGCCGGCAGGCCGGACAGGGAATTGTCGGCGGGCGTGGTCTGCGTGTTCGCCGTGGTGAGGTCGGCGCTCGCGAAGCAATTGATATCGGCGAGACTGGCGCCGAACGCCTTTTGCAGATCGGCGCAGCTGAGCGCAGCGAAGGCGGGGAGGGGTGCGAGCAGCAGTAGCAATACCGCGGTGCGGGCTATTCCAAACACGGTGTCCTCCTTGATGGGTGTTAGCGCAGATCTTCCGGCAATGCGTAATCCGGGTAGCGCTTCTTGAACCTGGCGATCTCCTGCCCGGCTTCCTCGGATTTTCCTTCCTTCACCAGCTTGCGGATGTCATCGAGCCAGGCCTGCGGCGAGCGTGTCTCGACCTGCGCAGCGACCGTGCCCACACCCGGAATCACTGCCTGGGTCGGCTCGGGCCGCGACTTTAGGGCTTCGGCGGGGACCGCCGGTGGCGCCTGGCCTTGCGGCGGCGCTCCGGCCGGCGCGGGGGGCGCAGCCTGCGGCGCATTCTGCGTGAACGGCGTTGCAGGCTTTCCGACTGCGCGCGACGCTTGAGTCGCTGCCGGCGGAGTCGGCGCGGGCGGTGTCGCCGTCGGTGTCTGCGCGCCGAACACGCTCAGCATCCCGCCTGCCGCCGGAGTCTGCGGCGCATCGGCCCGGCGTTGCGGCTGCAGCGCATCCGCGCGCGCGGGCTCTTCCTTCTTCAGCGCCGGCGGCGCCTTGGCGGCTGGCGCGGCCTTCGCCGGCGCTTGATTGGCGACGGGCGGGGTGACGTCCTTGAATCCGATGTCCTGCTGCGCGCGCTCCAGGCGCGCGGCTTCGCCCGCGTCCATGGTGGAGGTGAACCCCTGCGGCGTGGTGACGGTTTGCGGCGCAGGCGCAGGCGCGGTCGGCGGCGCGGGCTTCGCCTCGGCCTTCGGCTCGGGCGCGGACTGCTTCGCGCGCGCGTACTCCATCGCGCCCGGCGCAACGGTTTCGGGCTGCTCGCGGTACGCCTTGAGCACGATCGCGGAGGTCAGCACCACGGTTGCGGCCACGGCGAAGGGCGGCGCCCAGCGCCACAGCAGCGGGTGCCGGTCGCGCGCAGAGCGGCGCGAGGCCGCAAGGATGGCCTGGTCGATCTGCCGGCTCGGCTCGGGCCACGCGCCCTCGCGGTAGATGCGCGACAGGGCGTGGTCGCGGACTTCGCGCTCGTCGCTCATGGCCGGCTCAATTCCTCTCGCAGCTTCGCCAGCGCGTAGCGCAGGCGGCTCTTCGCCGTCTCGCGGCTGACGCCCATGGCCGCGCCGATCTCCTCGACCGACAGGTCAGCTTCCTGCTGCAGCAGAAACGCCTCGCGCTGCGCCTCGGGCAGGCGCGCGAGCGCGGCGAGCAGGCGCTCGGCCGAGCGCTTCCTGTCGAGGAGCGCCTCGGGCGGCAGATCCCCGGAGGGAAGGCTGTCGAGCGCCTCTTCGCTTTCCTCCTGCGCGAGGAATTTCGCGCGGCCGCTCGTGCGGTAGTGGTCCATGAGGCGATTATGCGCGATCGCAAACACCCAGGAGCTGAACTTGCCTCGGGGCTGGTAGCGCTCGCGGGAGTCGATCACACGCATCCAAACGTCCTGAAAAAGCTCCTCGGCCGCCGCTTCCCCAACCTGGCGCAGCAGGAAGCGGTACAGGGGGCCGCGGTGGCGGCGATAGAGGGTCTCAAACGCCTCCGCGTCGCCGCCGCCGTACGCCAGCATCAGCTCTTCGTCCGCCGGCCCGCTCCCCATGCGGGCCTAGTGTAGCGGGAGTCAGGGTAGGCCGACTACCGTGCCCTCCCTGGGGTAGCTCACCGTGTAGTTGAGCGTGATCTTGACGGTCTCGTTCGGCTTGATCGGTCGCTCCCAGGCGACAACGCCCTGGCGCTCCTCCCAGTTCTCGACCTGCGGCTTGGGGTCGAAGCTCGCCTTCACGGCGATCTGGTCCGAGGTGGACACGGGCGAGCCCTCGAGCACCAACAGGTCGAGCACGGTCTTGTGCGAGCTCGACAGGGTCAGCACGTCGGTCACCTCGCGCTCGCTCTTCCTGCCGATGATGCCGGCCGAGCCGTTGCGGTCCTTGATGCGGTTCAGCTTGACGCGCACCAGGCTGTCGCGGCCGAAGGGCAGGAGCAGGTTCTCCGAGGTCTGCGGGTTCCAGCTGGTCGAGCCGACCACGTTGCCGTCGCGCTGGAGCTGGATCTCGCCCGGCAGCCATACGCCCTCGGGGCGCTTGGCTTCCGCGGTGACGATCGCGGCCGGGTCGAGGCGCGGGGCCACGCGCAGGCGCATTTTCGCGGGGAGTGTCAGCTTCGCGAGCGACACAGTGACCTTCCGGCCGTCCGCGGGCAGGGTGACGAGCCCGGGCACCTCGAACTCGGTGCTGAAAGTTGTCTGCACTTCGACCGGGGCAGGCGCCCGTGCTGCGCGGTCCATCGCCCGGAATTCGCTCTTCGCAAGTTGGGCCGGCGCTTCGGCGACGGCGCCCATTGCATTCGCCATCGGAGTCGAGACGGGCAGCGACACCCACCACGGCTGCGGGTCGGGCCCCGCGGGCGAAAGGCGCGGTTGCCCCGTGGACAGCTTGAGCTTCACGCCCGACCAGTCCTCGCCCGTGGTCTGCTGTAGCACGCCCTGACGGGTCAGCTCGACCTGTGAGGCGTTGGAATCGAGGCTCGCACGGTACGCCGGCCGCCATCCGGCGCCGTTCACCTGGTAGGAGACGCGCGCCGTGCCGCCGCGCTCGCTCGCGACGCCCAGGCTGATGGTGCGGGTATCGCGCGCGCCGCTCTTCAGTCGCGCGAGGTCGCGCTCGAGTGCCGCGATCTGCTTGCTGATCTCGCGCTTCTGCACCTGCGTGCGCTGTGCGCGGGCGAGCGACTCGCCGCTTCCCTTGCGGATCACCTCGACCACCGAGCCGAGCGTCCTCGCGTCGGGGATCGGCGCCGGCTTCTCGCCAGGCGTGCCCAGGCGCGACAGGAACTCGGTCACCATCTGCGCGGACTTGGCCTCGCCATCGAGCTCGAACTGGCGGTCGCGCAGCGCCTGGATTCTCTCCTCAAGCCGCGCCTCGCGCGAGTTGGGCGACTGAACGCGCGAGACGTCCTGCGTCGACACCTCGCCGATCGCCACGCCCGCGTCGGCCTCGACGCGCACCGACTGCGGGTCGAAGTTCGCGGGCAGGCCCGAGATGCGAAGCGTCGTCATCCCCGGTTCGACGCGCGCGGTGCGCTCGACCGTCGCGCTGCCCGGGTAGAGCGTCACGGCCGTGATCTTCGCTGCATCCTGTCCCTGCGCGGCGCCCGACAGGGTGATGATCGCCGCGCCTACCGCGGCCGGCAGCAGCCGCCGCGAGAAGTTCGTGCTTCCGTTCATGTTCGTCTCCATGGTGATCCCCCGGTGGGGGCATGGAGCGGTAAACGGAGGGTAAGGAGGTTCGGGGTTAAAGCTTCAGCAGCAGCCCCAGCGAGATCATGTCGACGTTCGACACGCCCGTGGCGTCGCTCCCGACGCGCGAAAAGCGCTCGACCTCGAACCGCACGGAGGCGTTCTTCGTGAAGTCGTAGATCGCGCCCGCGCCGAAGTTGGGGGCGAACATCCTGGCGCTCACGCCGGTCGTGTTGGTAGTGAGGCTCCCGGGCGGGGTGACGCTCTGGCTCGTCACGACGCTCGCGGCGAGCACGCCCACTTTGCCGAAAAGCGAGAATGAATCGCTGAGCGGCGCGAGGCCGAGCACGTCGAAGAGGATGCCGCCCGATTTGAAGTCCGATTTCGCCTGGCCGCCGGTGAATTGGGCCATGTAGGTGGCGGAGCCCAGGACGGTAAAGCCCCCTTCGAGGGCGAAGTACCTGCTGGGCATCCATCCGACCATGATCTTCCAGCCGGAATCCCAGCGGTCGAGCTTGGAGGAGAACTCGGTCGCGCCGGCGGACAGGAGAGCGGCGTCGGTCGCCGCCTGGTCGACTCCGGGATCGGTTCTCACCATGCCGACGGCGCCGTAGAGGTAGGTGGTTTCGTCCGCAGCGCGGACGGCTCCGGCGGACAAGAGCGCGGCAGCGAATACAGCGATCCTCCACATGGGCGCCATCGTGCCCGCGGCGCCAGCGGGCGTCAATGTGCGCCGGTATTCAGGCCGCGCTTGCGGGCTCCGGCGCCGCGGCGGGCCGGCTCCGCTCGGGCACGAGCGTCGCGCGGATCTCCTGTGCGAGGCGCGTGATCTCCTCGACAAGCACGCGGCCGCTCCCGCCTTCCTGCCCGCCCCGCTGTCCCGGTGCGATCTCCAGGCTCGCAAGGCGCGCGAGCACCGGCGCCAGCGCGCGCTCGGGGTCGACGAGGAATTCGCTCCCGCGGATGCGCTCGAACTTCCATCCGAGCCGCTCGAGAACCGCCTGGCGCGCCATCGCCTCGGGAATCTTCTCGAGCGGCAGGTAGCGGTCGCCGTCGCACTCGATCGCGAGGCGGCTCTTCGCGCCCAGCACGACCAGGTCGATGCGATACTTGCCGACCTTCCACTGCGGAGCGACTCGGTAGCCGCGCGCCGAGAGCTCCGCGGCCACCCGCCGCTCGAACTCCGACCCGGGGCGGGCCGCGCCTTCCTCGAGCTTGTGCATCGCCGAGGCGGGATCGAGCGCGTGCTCGATCAGCCGCCGGCGCAGGTCGCCGGGCTTCAGGTCTGTCCTGGAATCGAGCGAGTGCACCACCCACATCTGGTCGCGCGCGCGGCTCGCCGCCACGTTGTAGCGCTTCTTGAACATGTCGTTCGCTCCCGCCTGGCGGAGCGCGAGCGGGCTCTCGTCCTTCGGACCGTCGACGATCGACAGTACCATCACGTCGCGCTCGTCGCCCTGGAACTGCGCCGCGTTGCCGCAGATGATGCGCCGCCGCTCGTACTCGGCGGGCGGGAGGTGCCGCCGCAGCAGCTGGTCGATCGCGAACGCCTGCTGCTCGGCGAGAAGCGAGATCACGCCGAGCGTCTTGCTCCGGTACGCCTCGTGGCGGCACATCGCCAGCACCAGCGACGCGACCGCGAGCGTCTCCTCGCGGTTCACGTGGCCGTCGCGGCCGCCGCTCACGCGCCAGGGCACGACCGCGGGCTCGAGGCCGCCGGCGCTGGATTCGCGCAGCGGACGGATGTCGCCGTTGTAGGACAGCTCGTTCGAGAACTGGATGATCTCGGGCACGCAGCGGAAGTGCTCGATCAGGCGGATGGTGTCGCCGAACGCCTGGCGCCCGAGGTCGTAGACGGAGAGCTTGCCGTCGTAGAGATGGCTGTTCGGGATTCCCTTGAGGATCATCTTGATGAGACGCTCCACCGGCGCCTGCTCCATCCCGAAGCTGTCGGGGCTGACCTGCTCGTGGTCGCCGACGATCACCACCTGCCGGCCGAGGTAGAGCGCGATGAGTCCCTCGAGGCCGCACTGGCTCGCCTCGTCGATGATCACCACGTCGAAACGGGTGCGGCGAACGTCGAAGTTCTCGTAGATGCGCACGAGCGGCATGATCCACACCGGGACCGCGGCCTGGCTCTCCGACATGAGCTTGCGCGACTCGGCGATCAGCTCGGCGACGCGCGCCTTCTCGCCGGACTTCGCGCCCAGGCGGCGCTGGGTGTCGAGCCAGCCGATCAGGGACTGCCGGTATTTCGCCGCCTTCCTGAGCTGGTTGCCCCAGGCGCGCGCTTCGATCAGCTCGACCGTCACCTCGCGCAGCTTCGCCGCGAGCTCCTCGATCCTCGCCTGGATCGCGGCCGGCCCCTGCTTCTGCCGCTCGGCGAGCTCGTCCGAGAGCTGCCGCCACAGCCACGCCTCGGCGAGATCCCCGGGCAAGGCGGTGCCGCCGTGCCGCCCGTCACGGCTGCGGATCGCTGTGGCCCATACTGGAGCCGCGGCCTCGAGCCGCGCGAGCAGCGCGAGGCGATCGGCGAGCGTCTGCTTCTTTGCGTTCAGCTCGGCGAGCCTCGCGAAGCCGCGCCGGTACAGGTCGATGTCGCTCTTGCGCACGGCTTCCAGCAGGTCCCCGACCACGCCGTCGTGGTCGTGGGGATGCTTCGAGAGCGCGGGCTTCAGCCGCGCGAGCAGCGCCTCGTTCTCGGCTACCAGCTGGCGCGCGAGCCGCGCGCGCACCACCGGCTGCAACAGCTGCCGCACCGCGCGCTCCAGGCGCCGCAGCTCGCCCACCGCCTCGAGCGGCGGCGCCACCTCGCGCAGGAGTCGCTCCCAGTTGAATCCCATGAGCTTCAGCCCCTCGATCGCGGGCTTGAGCAGCTGCGGGTACCAGTTGAGCGCGTCCTCGAGCTGCGGCAGGAACTGGGCGCAGATGCGCTCCGGCTCCTCGCCGAGCTGGTCGGCGCCCGCCGCGCCCAGCGCGGTCATCTGCCGCTCCCAGCGTGCCAGCAGCTCGCGGCGCATGAGGGCGAGACGGATCGAGGCTCGCAGCGCCTCGAAATGCTCGGCGCGGAACGGCTCCACGTCGCCCACGCGCGCGGACTTCTTGAGCGCCTTCCAGCGCGGGTTCAGCATCAGCTGCACCCCGCCCAGCCTGCCGCCGTCGCCGAGGTGCCTGAGAATCTCGTCGATGATCGCGAGGCCCGCATCGTTGCAGAATTCCCGAGTCACGAGCGGTCCATGCTTGAGGATCAGGTTCGAGCCCTGGGCGGAAAGATTCCTCGCCCGGTTCAGCTGCTCGATCAGGGCGCGCCAGGGCTCGGTGTCCGCGCCGCCGGCGATGCCCGCGTTGACCACATGCAGGCGCCAGTTCTCGGCGGAGGTCACGAACTCGAGCGCCTTGTCGATCTGGCCGAGCAGGCGTCCCAGCTCGCGCGTCTCGAGGGAGCGCTCGATGTCGCTCCACAAGTCTTCGCGCAGCTTGCGCGCGTAGGGGCCGTGGCGCGCGATGCCCTCGACGGCGTCGGTGAACTGCACCGGAGTGAGCAGCTCCGCGGTCTCGGGCACGGAGAGGTGCAGCTCGCGCTCCTCGCCCTGGGTGAGCATGCCGTTCGAGCCGTACAGCCTGCCGAGCTCGCCCTCGGAGAGCGGCGGCTCTCCCACGCGTACGGCGGGTGCGGGAATCCAGTCGTGCGCGCCGCGGCCGGCGGCGATCCGGCGCGCCGCCTGCGAGGGCTCGAAGGCCTGCGCGCCGACGTCGATCTCGCGGTACTCGGCGCCCACCGCAGCGCGCAGCCGCTCGCGCAGCTCGCGCAGCTCTCCGATGAGCGCGGCGCGCTGTTTCTCACGGTCCTGGGCGACACGCGACAGATCGCCCGAGTCGTCGCGCGACAAGCGCTCGGAGATCTTGGAGACCGAGATCTCGAGCTCCTGCCGGCCGCGGACGTCGCTGTCGAGCACGGAGACGCAAAGCGGCTGGATGTCCGGGTGCGCCTGGTCGCGCAGCACGCGCAGCGCCTTGGTGGTATGGCTGGTGACGAGGATGCTCTTGCCCTTGGCGAGCAGGTGACCGATGAGGTTGGCGATGGTGTGGGTCTTGCCCGTTCCCGGAGGGCCCTGGACGATCACGGCGCCCGAGTCTCCGAGCTGCTTGGCGAGGTTGAGCTGCTCGATGTTCGCCTCCTTGGCGAACAGCACCTCGGCGTCCTCGTTGGCCGGCGCGTGGAAGGCCTCCGCGGGCGACGCGTCGACGCTGTCGTGGTGACCGTTGACGCCGGCGATGCGCATCAGGGATGGCGGGAAGGATTCCGCGGTCTCGATGTCCTCGAGGATGCTCTTGATGGTGCTCCCCACGCCGATGGTGCGCAGCCGCGCGAACAGCACCGGATCGCGCACGATCCTGGGCGCGTCGCTCTCGCCCTCGAGGTCCTTCGCGGCGACGAGCTCGCCACCGCCCAGCGAGCCCAGCACGCCCTTGAGGTAGGCGGTCGCTTCCGGGTCGAGCGGGTGGTAGAAGTGCCGCTCGATCTCCTCGATGCGGTTCTGCAGCATGCGGCCGTCGACCTTGCGGCTCGTGCTGAACAGCGCTGTATACAACTCGGGCACGTTGTCGGTCTCGGCGAGGGTGAACTCGGGAACGCCGGGGTTGAAGGCGAGCTCGATGCGCTTCAGCAGTATCGGGTGGTGGATCGCGCCTTCCTCGACCCGCCAGTGCAGTATGCCGTCGCCGACCAGGAGCTCGATCTTCTCCGCCTCGCGCTCGATCTGGCCGTGCAGGGCGTAGAGGCGGTCGAACAGCTCGAGCGCGGCGCGCTCGGGACGCTCCGCTCTTTCCCAGGCGGTGCGCTCGGCCTTCCACCGCTCGAATGCCTTCGTCCTCCCGCGCTCGTCGTCGAAGCGGGGCTTCCCGCCTTCCTCGAGCGATTCGCGCGCTCGCGGCTCGGTGCCCAGCTGGTCCCAGCCGGGAGCGAGCCATGCCTCGAGCTCCTGCGGCGGGCGAGGGCAGGGCGTCGCCGTGGGGCGACGCACCTTGAAGATGAAGCGCTCCTCCGGCTTCTCCGGATCCGGCCGCGACACGGAGGGACTCGCCGGGAGGTCGCGCAGCCACAAGACCCAGGGCTGCTCGGAGATCTGCCGCACGACGGGGTTGCGCAGCTGGACGTAGGCGTCCAGGAACTGGAAGATCCTGCGGATCCGCGCCCGCGCGACGTGGGTGTCGGCCTGGTCGAGCGCTACGACGTTGCCGGGGGCGGGGTTGCTGAGGGCGTTGGGCATGGGTCGCCTTTGTAAAATTCGAAGGGGCCGGCCCGGCCGGCCCCTCCCTTGGGCTCCCCTGCTGCTTTCGACACGCTTTCGCCTGTTGCGTTCCGCTGCAAGGACCCGCGCGGCGTGACTTCGTCCCCTCGCGCGCACAACCGGGGGCGTATATTTAGCGCGCTTCCGAAAATTCTTTCACGACCATCGTCGGCGCGGCCAATTTTTTCCCGTTCCGCTCCGTGCGGGCAAGAACGTCACGCGCGAGAAGGTCCTCAAGGCGATCAGCAACATGGGCGAGCTCGACCTAGGCGGCGTGTACGTGAACTACACGCCCAAGGCACGCAACGGCTGGGGCGGCGTCGACCTCACGGTGATCAGTGCGAACGGCAAGCTGCTGCGCTGAGTCCCCGCGCTTAGGCGGCTTTCCCCCGCGCGTGCCCTACTCGGAACCAAGCCCACAGCGCCATCACGCTGAATAGCAGCGCACCGCTCGTCAGCAGCACGCGCCCGGGGACTTCCCAGAAATGCGTGCGCGCGGCGGCGCCCGCCACGCCGCCCGTCATGTGACCGTACGCCAGCCAGTCGAGCAGCAGCGCGATGGCGGTGATCATGAACGCCCCGAGCCAGGCCTTCAGGCGCCGGTTGCGCTCCGGCGCGAACAGGATCAGCCCGACGAAGGCGAGCGCGGATCCCGCGATAATGAGGACGACCGGGTCGAGCTTTCCCATGGGCTGGCCGAGATGGCCCGCGGCGTTCGCCGCCACCCCCACGCCGGCCGCGAGCGCCAGGAGGCCGCCGGCGATCTGCCCGCGCCGCGGCTGCGGCTTGGACGCCATGGAATCTCTCCCCTCGGAAGCAACGCGTCATTGAAGACCTGGCGCGCCTGCGCGTCAATCTTCCGCCACGCGCGGGCGTGCGCTTTTTCCTCCGGCGCCGCGCGTCACCCCGGATCCTGTGGAGGATTTGCGCAACTCTGTAGCGGACCCGGCGGGCACAGACACTGGGAAAGGTCCATAATGCGAAGTCGAATCGCTTTGGGTCTTGGCCCCGTATTTCCCCTCGGGGCGCCTTGCAGGCCTTCTCCCACGGATATTTGATGCCGCGCGCGGCTGCGCGACGGCAATCGCAGGGAGAAACGCAATGCCAACCGGCGTCGTCCGATCCTTCAACGTCAAGTCCGGATACGGCTTCATCCGCCCCGACGACGGCTCCAAAGACGTATTCGTGCACAGCGGCGCGGTGAAGCGCGCCGGACTGCAACCGCTGTATCCAAACCAGAAGCTCCAATACGACCTGCGCTGCGAGCTGGACGGGCGGCGCTCGGCCGTCGACCTGAGGGTCGTTTGATGGCCAAGGAAGCGCTGATCGAAATGGAAGGCGTCGTCACCCACGAGCTTCCGGACACGCGGTTCCGGGTCACACTCAACAACGGCCACGAAGTCATGGCGCATCTGGCCGGGAGGCTGAAGCGGCACCGCATAAAGATCCTGCCCGGCGACCGCGTGACGCTGGAGCTCACGCCCTACGACCTGACCAAGGGGCGAATCAATTTCCGCCACAACACGTACCACCCTTCGTCCCCGCGCCCGCAATTCCGGCGCCGGCGCTAGCCGATGAAGGTGCCGCTCTACCAATCGTGGGCGATCCGGATGTCGGGCGCCGGTTCGCTGCTTGCGCTGGACCGCCTGATGAACGAGTGGTACGACGGGGTCAAGGCGGACCGGGGCCTTCGCGCCGCGGTCGGCTTCGAATCGAACATGGAGCGACGCGACTGGGAGGGGGCGAAAGGCAGCATCGAGCGCACCTACGGCCGCGCCACCCGCGACCATCAGGCGAGCCTGGATACGCTGGCGGCCGCAATTTTCTGCAAGCGGGTCCTTGAACGCCACCTTGCCCGCTGAATCCGGCCACGTCGTACCGGACGAGGTCTGGCGCGACCTGAGGCGCCGCTCGCGGCTCCTGTGGTGGGTGCTCGCCGCGAGCCTCCCGAGCATTTTTTTGTTTTCGTGGCTGCTCGACGGCGCCCTTCAGCCGAGTCTCCTGCTGCCTCTGCTCACGCTTGCGTTCGTCACCGCGATCGGCGTGGCGGGACTGCGGGTCGCGCGCTTCGCCTGCCCGCGCTGCGGCAGGCCGTATTTCGAGAACTGGTACTTCTTCCAGCTCCTGCGCAGAGAGTGCGCGTACTGCGGCCTGCCTCGGAAAAGCGGACTCCCGGCGCAGGAGTGAAGTTGCGGTACCCGGGGCTGAGGCGTCGGCGCCCGCCGCTTTTCCGTAATCTAGTAGGCAAGCGTAATCGAGTAGAAAGCCGCAAGGCCGTCGATCTCGCCGTCGCTCAGCGCCGCCGCGACGCTGCGCATGCGCGAGTAGATGTCGTTGTGCCGCTCGGCGGACTTGAAGGCGCGCAGTTGCGCGGCGAGGTACTGCGTGCCCTGGTGAGTGAGGCGCGGCGCTTCCACCGGCCCTCCGGACTGGTCGCCATGGCAGGCATTGCACGCCGGGATGCCGCGCGCCGGGTCGCCGCGCGCCACGAGGCGCTCGATGGCCTCGCCGGGCGCGGCGAGGTCCACGGGCGCGATCGCACGAACGGGAAACGACGCGAAATGGGCCGAGAGGGCGACCATCTGCTCTTCGGTCAACGGTTGCGCCATCGCCGACATGACCGGGTTCGCCCGGCTGCCTTGCTTGAAGTCGTAGAGCTGCTTGTAGATCGCCGCGGCCGACTGGCCGGCGAGGTCGGGATAGAGCTTCGTGTCGACCGAGCGCCCGTCGCGGCCGTGGCACGCGGCGCAGCCTGAGGCGAGGGTGGCGCCGGCGGCAGAGGGCCGCGCGAGCGCTTCCATGAGGCCGGCGCTCCACGCGACGCGCGTGGTCGGCTGCGCCTTTGCGTCGCTCGTCGGCTGCGGCGCCGCGGGCGAGCCGGGCGCGATGCCGAGCGCGCGGCAGATCGACGTCCAGGCGTCGAGGCCCGCGCCGCGTCCCTGGATCACCGGAAGCAGGACGAAGCCGAAGAGCACCGAGAAGGCGAACACCGACAGGATCGCGACGCTCGCCCACAGGCGCCAGGGACGATCGCGCGGATCGGGTTCGTCGCTCACGTTACCTGCGCTCGTCGACGCGGTGCACCAGCGCCTCCGGCGATTTAATGATGAAAAACTGCGCGAGCGGATAGCCGTAGGCGAGCACCATGAGGACGAGCACGAGCGCATTCCACAGCCTGAAGCCGTTGAGGGTCGCCGGCACGCGCGCCGGCGGATGCACGGCGGTCGCGTAGAGCGCGCCCGGCGCCTCCGCATTCGGCTCGCGCGCCACGTTGAACTCCAGCAGGTTGTAGACGAAGAGGAGCCCGCTCGCGAGGAGAATCACTCCGCCGATCAGCGACACGATCACCCACGGTCCCCAGGCGGCGATGATCGGATCGGCGTAATTGAACGTCGCAACGCGCCGCCATTGGCCGAGCAGGCCGAGAGTGTGCCACGGCAGCGTCATCACCAGCATGCCGATGAACCACAGCCAGAGCTGCAGGCGCTGGAGGGCGAGCGAGGGGGCGGCTCGGCCGGTCAGGGTCGGCCAGATGGCGTAGGCGATCGCGAAATACATGATGACCACGGTGCCGCCGAAGATCAGGTGGAAATGCGCCGTCACCCAGGACGTGTTGTGGACCATCGCGTTCATGCCGTAGCTCATGTTGATGAGCCCGCCGAAGCCGCCGAGCCCGAGCATCAGGAACGCGAGGCCGGTCGCGAGCACCATCGGGCGCTCCCAGGGCAGGGCGGCGATCCAGCCGAAGAGCCCGCGGCCGCCGCGCAGCCGGCCCGCGATCTCCAGCGACGCGCCGATCGTGAAGACCGTGAGGAGCGTCGGCACGGACACGAGCGCGGTCAGCGCGACCTGCAGGAACTTGAAGGCGTTGGACTGCTGCGGATCCATGAGCAGGTGATGCAGCCCGACCGGCAGGCTGTAGAGCAGGAACAGGACGAAGGTAAGCCGTCCCATGGTGTCGCTGTACAGGCGTCCGCCCGCGGCTTGCGGGACCATCGTATAGAACGCGATGTAGGAGGGGATGAGCCAGAAGTAGACGATCGCGTGCAGCGTCCACGAGAAGAGCGTGCGTGAAAGCCCGACGTCCATTTCCGCCTTCAGGCCGAGCGCCGCCGGGATCACCTGGAAGAGAAGCTCTGCCGCGACGCCGACGGTCGTCCACAGCCACATGACTGCGTTGGCGACGGTCGCGAACATGGCGAGCGGCACCGGCCGGCCGGGATTGGCCCGCTTCCACTGGCCCATCGCGATGAGCATGAGCACGCACCAGATCCACGACGCCGCCACGACCAGCACCAAGCCGAGGTAGTAGAAGACGCTGGCGATGAGCGGCGGATAGAAGGTGAAGAGCACGGCCGCGCGTCCCGTGAGAATGGTGACGACCGCCATCAGCGTGCCGGCGACGCCGAGCGCGAAGGCGATCCAGGCCCATCGTGGCGCCGGAAGCGGCCGGGCGAGCGCCGTCTCGGCGACGTAGTAGCCGAAGCCCATCACCATGAACGTGGTCAGGACATATGCCGTCGCCGTCCCGTGCGCAGTCACAGAGCTGAAGTAGGTGGACGCCGTGAGGAAAGGTGCTGGCAACGGGCTGCGCGCCCACATCTGCCAGACGCCGAGCACCAGGGCGATCGTGAACGCGATGAAGGCGACCCAGAGATGCGCGAAGGTGAGGTTCCTAGCGTGCGTCACAGGACACCCCGCCTTGCGAGTCGGGCTTGAAGTCGCCCGGCGGAACCACGCGCACCGTCGCCGACATCTCGCTGTGGCCGAGCCCGCAATATTCGTGGCAAGGCATCAGGAGGTCGCCCGTGCGCGTGAACACCGTGTGCACCTGGCTCACGTATCCCGGCACGATCATCGTGTTGACGTTGGTCCCGGTCACGAGGATCCCGTGGATCACGTCTGGTGTCGCGAAGCGCAGCGTCACCGGCCGGTTCGCCGGCAGCACGATGCAGCGCGGGACGAACGTGAACTGCGTCGCGACGATCCGGCTGGTGATCTGCCCGTCGGCGGCGACGCGCGTGCCCAGGTTGGGCTCGCTGAACTCGCCGGTCAGATGCAGCGTCTTCGGGTCGATCGTCTCGATATTGCTCGGCGGATTGATGTGGTGGACGAGGCCGGCGTAGATGATCGCGAGCATGATCACGCTCACGACGCCGATCGAGATCGCCGCCCAGCGCAGCTCCGACCTGACGATGCCTTCCTCGGCGATGGCCACGCGCTCAGCTCACCATGCCGCGCGGCAGGAAAATCAGGAAGTAGACAAGCAGCCACCCCGCGAGGAGCAGGCCGGTGGTGAGCGCGGCGAGCGCAAAGGCGCCGCGCGGAACCTCCCGCATGACGCGCTCCAGATCCTGATCGGACGGACCGGTTGCCATGGCTTCCTCCTCGAGTTGGGGGAGCGCCGGCGAGTGTACGGGTCCGCTAACTGGACGCGCAATTGGACCTTGGGCCTACGTGCCTCCCCAGCTTGAGATCGCAAATTGCGATTTCAAGTTTCTAACCTCCTGAACCGGAAGCGGAAGAGCGGCGGCTAAACCAACGCCCCGGCTTCTTCAAATACTTCGTCTTGATCGCCTCCAGCGCCTGGTAGGTCAGCGCGCCGACGGTGCCGGTCGGGTTGTAGCCGCCGTTCTGCGGGAAGTTGCCCGCGCCGACGACGAAGAGGTTGTGGACGTCCCAGCTCTGCAGGTATTTGTCCACTACGCTGTTGCTGGGATCGGAGTAAGACGAGCCTAGGGTTCCTTCGTGTTTCGCAGCTTGACGAAGACGGTGTAGGCCACGACATCCCAGGCGTTGTGGATGCCGCAGAAGAGCAGCAGCAGGACCGCGGCCGCCACGCCGAAGAGCGCCTCGCGCTCGTGGGAAGAAGCCGCGAGCGCCGAGAGCGCGAGCAAGACATAGGCTGCGAAAGGCAGCAGGGTGTGGAACAGCCAGTCCTCGAGTTGCGCCCGGTATTGCTCCTGCCTGCGCATGCGCAGGTTCACGACCGCGACGTACGCGATTCCGACGAGGCCGACGAGACCCCATGCCGTCGCGAAGGCGCCGATGCCGTGCCACGGAACCCGGAGAACGGCCGACAGGAGCAGCACCGTGCCGAAATGAACGATGGTCGGCGTCAGGTATGCCGCGCCGCCTTCCGCCGTGGCCAGCTGCGGCTTTTCGGCGATGAGCGTCAGGACGACGAACTGCAGACCGATCAAGGCGCCGGCCGACGAGCCGACGATGACGTAGAAGCTCTCCCACTCGACGAGCTCGTGCAGCATGCGGGTTCTCCCGGGTGAATGCCGCTGTGGTGAACGTGCCGATCAAGGAAACGTACCCCAGTGCGGTGGGAGTTGCGGTGTAGGACGGCGAAGCGCAGTGCGTTCTATAGAAGACGCAGTGCGCGGTGTCAGCGAATAGACCCGTTTGTCTTCCGGATTGCCAACACAGCGGACAGATGTTCCCCCGTCTTGGATATCACCTGCTCGAGTTCTCCTTGTGTCAGCTCTGCGCTGAGCTTGTGAGTACGCTTGCTCAGCAAGTCTAGGTGTTCAGCGTAGGTGGCGATCAGCTCGGGAGCCGTGGTTGCGACAGCGCTTGCCGCGAAAATAAACCGCAGACGGGCGCGCCGAGTGGGTTTTTTTCCGCGGAAGTCTTCTGGGCTGGAACTCCAACGGACTACCGCGTCATCAGGGGCGCTGATGTGCAATACATGTGTCATTATTTCGCGGAGAGAAGTCGCGACATGCCTCACGCGATCCGGATTGTCCGAGATAGAGGCAAGTACTGCCCCCCGCCAAACCTGCGGAAGGACTGGGTTGAGCTCCTCAAGCAACGCGTTCAAGACTGAGTACCTCGGGAAGTTGTTCTCAGGAGATTGCGGTTTGGATGGGTGCGCACGCGCGGCACTAGGTGGCCCGAAATGTACGGGAGCGAACCTCGATGTTGGGTCGATCACTCCGGCAAGGCCTGAGGAGCTGAAGGCCGGCGTGTTCAAGCTGGCGAACGCATTCCGCGCCTGCTCTGCCGCGCTGAAGGCACTGAAGGGACCCCCGTAGCTGGTCTCAGGCTGAAACGCCCCGGCAAGTCCTGCGGAGCTAAAGGCTGGCGTGTTCAAGCTGGCGAACGCATTCCGCGCCTGCTCTGCCGCGCTGAAGGCACTGAAGGGATCCCTGTAGCTGGTCTCAGGCTGAAACGCCCCGGCAAGTCCTGCGGAGCTGAAGGCTGGCGTGTTCAAGCTGGCGAACGCATTCCGCGCCTGCTCTGCTGCGCTGAAGGCACTGAAGGGATCCCTGTAGCTGGTCTCAGGCTGCAGGGCCGCGGCAAGTCCTGCGGAGCTGAAGGCTGGCGTGTTCAAGCTGGCGAACGCATTCCGCGTCTGCTCTGCTGCGCTGAAGGCACTGAAGGGATCCCTGTAGCTGGTCTCAGGCTGCAGCGCCGCGGCAAGGCCTGAGGAGCTGAAGGCTGGCGTGTTCAAGCTGGCGAACGCATTCCGCGCCTGCTCTGCCGCGCTGAAGGCACTGAAGGGACCCCCGTAGCTGGTCTCAGGCTGAAACGCCCCGGCAAGTCCTGCGGAGCTGAAGGCCGGTGCGGTCAAGCTGGCGAGCGCGTTGTACTTCCGCATTTCCTCCACCCGCCTAGCGTCCTCGACGAGGGTATTCAGGTAATGCTGCTCGACCCCCAAAGCGCCGGCGAGCCCTGCCGAGCTGCAGGTCTGGGATGGCATCAGTCCGAAAAGGGAATTGCTCGAAGACGTTTTCACGGACGCAATATCTGGTAGCGAAATCCCCTCTTAACACACTCTGTAGGGTAGTGCAAGCCTAGAAAGGAGGTTGCAACTAAACCAACGCTCCCGGCTTCTTCAAATACTTCGTCTTGATCGCCTCCAGCGCCTGGTAGGTCAGCGCGCCGACGGTGCCGGTCGGGTT
>Ga0137409_10001559_pt1 | contig 24772 bp, 22 predicted proteins | sample CZODoug1_16funga_FD_122059 | JGI IMG/M metagenome (GOLD analysis project Ga0137409, IMG submission 122059) | Vadose zone soil fungal communities from Angelo Coast Range Reserve, California, USA - CZODoug1_16fungal (Hybrid Assembly) | ecosystem: Environmental > Terrestrial > Soil > Vadose zone...
CCCGAATACGAGCAGGCGAAGGAGGAGGTCGGGCTGCTGGACAGCCGGATCTACGAGCTGCAGGAGATGATCGGGCGAGCCCAGATCATCAAGGACACGCACTCGAGCACGGCCCAGCCCGGTTCGACCATCGAGGTGGTCGACACCGAAGGCGACGTCGAGACCTATCACCTGGTCGGCGCGGTGGAAAGCGACCCCTCGGCGGGCCGCATCTCGGTCGAGTCACCCGTCGGCCGCGCGCTCGTCGGGCGCAAGAAGGGCGACAAGATCACAGTCAGCGTTCCGTCGGGAACCCTGACCCTCACGATCAAGGCGGTCAAATAATGAGAGGGAACCTGTCGGTTCCCTCTCATCGCTGCGTCGGCAAAGCCGACCCGGCCTGCGGCCGGGCAAGCGCAGACCCGGCCCTCACTCGCGGCAGCGCAGGCAATTACTACAACAGGGCCGGCGCTCACCTTCCCGCTGAGTGGACTTCTTAAGGAGTAACACCACGTCCTTAAGGACATCGCCTCCCCCGACCCAGGACGTGGATCCCGAAGCGATCGCTGACCGCACCACGGTCGGGGTCTTCTTCCGCCAGGCCGCTCGGCTCGGCAAGCGCCCGCTGATCCATTACCTGCGCGGAAACGCGTGGCAGGTCGAGTCGTGGGAGGACATGAAGCGCGACGTCCTCGCTGTGGCTTCCGGGCTGGTCGACCTGGGCGTGAAGGCAGGCGACCGCGTGATCCTGATGTCGGAGAACCGTCTCGAGTGGCTGTACTGCGATTACGCCATCCAGGCCGCCGGGGCGATCACGGTGCCGATCTACCCGAACGTAAGCGCGGAGATCGCGATGAAGATCGCCGTCGACAGCGAAGCCACCGCAGCGATAGTGTCGGACGCAAGCAAGGCCGCGAGGCTCCCGAGCGGTGGGCCCTTACGCGTCGTCCTGTTCATGGACAAGGACATCGCGGCGTTGGTGTCCCAGCCGCCACAGCACCTGGCCGAGATCAACTCCCGGCTGGCGGGCATTCAGCCTGACGACGTGTGCACGATCGTCTACACGTCGGGAACGACAGGCGATCCGAAAGGTGTCGAGCTCGCACACCGCAACCTGGTCGACATCTGCCGCGCGATCCTGAAGGTCCACCCTCTCAGCGACACCGACTCGACGCTGTCGTTCCTGCCATATGCGCATGTGTTCGAGCGCATCAACGGCATCTTCGTCGGGCTGATGTTCGGCGGCCAGACGTGGATCTCGCGCGGAATCGACCACCTGGCCGAGGAGCTCGGTGAGGTCCAGCCCACGATCATGTGCAGCGTCCCTCGCATGTACGAAAAGATGCACGCCGCCGTGATGGCGCGCGTGCGCGAGGCGAGCCCGGTGCGTAAGGCATTGTTCGGCTGGGCGCTCGGCGTCGGCAAGCGCTACTCACATGACTCGAACAGCGGCGCTGTCCTGATGGCGCAGCACAAGCTCGCCGACAGGCTCGTCCTGGCGGCCCTGCGCCGCCGGCTGACCGGAGGCCGGCTGCGCTTTTTCATCAGTGGAGGAGCCGGGCTGGCGCGCGAGGTCGAGGAGTTCTTCTGGTCGATCGGCGTGCCGATCTTGAACGGATGGGGCATGACGGAAACGTCATCGGGCGCGTGCTCCAACACCCTGAACGAGCATCGCTTCTTGACGGTCGGCAAGCCTTTCCCCGGCGTCGAGCTGAAGATCGCGGAGGATGGCGAGATCCTGGTCAAGAGCCCGGGCAACATGCTGGGCTATCACCACAAGCCCGCGGCGACCGCCGAGATCCTGAAGGACGGCTGGATCTATACCGGTGACATCGGTGAGATCGACGCGGAGGGTTTCTTGAAGATCACCGACCGCAAGAAGTCCATTTTCAAGACGGCCGGGGGCAAATACGTCGCTCCGCTCCAGCTCGAGTTCGCGCTCGCGAGGGACCCGATGATCGTGCGGTCGGTGATCATCGGGGAAGGACGGCCCTACGTCACCGCGCTCATCGTTCCCGATCGTGCTGCGGCGGTCAAGCAGGGCATGGACGAGGTCGGCATCAAAGCACACATGCAGAAGACCATCGATGGAGTCAACGCGAACCTTGGGAACTGGGAGACGATCAAGTACTTCTCTCTTTTGCCAGAGGACTTCACCGAGCAGAGCGGCGAGCTGTCTTTGAAGATGGACGTCAAGCGCAAGGTCGTCGAAGAGCACTACTCGGACCAGATCGAGTCGATGTACACGGGGAAGTCCAAACCCTCGTAATCTCTCGAAACGTGGCCGGCCCCGCCGACATGTCCGAGCTTCACGTGGCGCTCGATCGACTGCGCCCGCAGCTGTGCCACTGCGGCCTCAAGGGCGAGTGCCTCGGCTGCAAAGGCATCGAGATGGTGCGCGCGCAGGCCGAAGCCGTGGTCGCCGCGGCGAGCCAGCCAATCCTCTTGCAGGTGGCCCAGGAGAGCGCGATGAAGGACATGACTTCGCGCTTCCAGGCGATGTCCGAGCGCTTGATGGCAGACCCGGAGATCCGCCGCTCCGCGGAGCAGATGCAGGAGCGCCTCATGGCCGACCCCGAGACGCGCCAGCTCCTGGAGGAGCTGATGCGCCGCCTCGGCGGCGGCCCGACTGACGGCCTAGAGAGCTAGATCGGTCAGGCCGCCTTCGGGCTGGCCGGCGCGGTGGTCTTGTGCTTCATCGGTGTTTTCCAATAGGGGATCGGCCCCGTCTGCAGCCGCTGCAGGATTGCCGTCTCCTGGGTGGCCGTCAGCTTCTTGTTCGTCACCGCCGTGTCGAGCAGCGGCTTCAGCCTGGCTATGAGGTTGGTGCGGAACTGGGCCTCGGTCATGGGTGGACTCTTCGCCGCCGCGATCTCCGACAGCGATTTGCCGGCGGCGAGGTCGGTTTTCAACTGTGTCTCGCTGATGCCGAGGGCTGAAGCTGCTGCAGTGACCAGTTGAGGCATGTAGGCGCCGATCGTTGCGCTGCTGCCGGCTTCTCCCAGCCTCCCGACGTTGGTCAGAGGGCAGGGCTGCTGGCCGGCCAACTTCTTGCCGACCGCGTCCGCCTGGGCCTGTGTCAGGTCACCGTTCTTGACCTCATCGGCGAGCGTCTGGCCGATCGCCTTCTGGATTGCCGCATTCACCTGGTCCGAGTTCTTGCCCAGGTTACCCGCGACGTGCGAGATGAAACTGTTGCAGAGGGCAGTGGCGTTCGCCCTGTCCGCGACGGAGGCCGTGGTGGCCTGTGCCGGCCGGGACGCGGAAGGGCGCAAGCCGACGTTCACGCCCGCGGCCGAGGCGGTGACCAGCACCGCAGCGCCCGAGACGGCGACGGCGCCGGCGGCGAAACCGAGGATTCGGAGATAGCGAAATTTAATCAAGCGTCTCATCACGTCTCTAACTATCGCAACGCCGCGCTCCCGCGATCTTTACTTCGAAGTAAAACCTTTGTAAGCGGCCTAGCCCTTCCTTCTATATTCGCTGGATGGAATCGCCCCCCGGATCGGGCTGGTCCGGCAAGCACGCCGTCGAGCTGTACGTGCGGACCTACACGACCATGCTGCAGAGCTCGGGCGACATCAAGATCGAATCGCTCGTGCAGGCCCACCTCGGGATGGGTTCAGTCCTGCACCCACTGGCCGCCGAGCCGCAGACCGACATGGGCGCCCTTCTCTACGCCATCCGCAGGCTGCCGGAGGCGATCAGCCGCTGCCGGCATGTGATCATGGGGCAGAGTCCGCAGGGCTTTCGCGCGGTCCTGCATGCCGATATCCTCGGCTGGCAGGCGGTGAAGGCCCCGGCGAGGCGGCGCCGCTGGTACCACGACGGAAAGAACACGCTGGCCGTGCTCATCGCTTCCGCCTCCGACATCGACGACCTCGTTCCCACCCTCGTCGCCTACCAGATCGAGTGGAACAAGCTGCATCGCGCCCTCCAGGACGTCGACCATTCAGACGAGCAAGCCCGCGCTGCCGCGGGCGCGACCGAGGACGACTGGCGCCGCCTGCACGACGCCTGGGGCGATTCCTTCGACTCCAACCTGGCGGCGATCAAGCGCGAGGAATGCAGGATCGTCCTGCGCCTGATCGGAGGCAGCCATCTCGGCTATGCCCGCAACGCGAGCCGCTGGTGGCTGCCGATCGCATCCGCGATGAGCGAGTTGGGCGCTCGCGATGCACCGCTCTACTTCGTGTCCTCCAACTCCCACAGCCTGGTCAACGTCCTGACGGGAGTCGCCCGCCAGTTCGAGAGCGAGATCGTCGATTGGGTCAGCAAGGAACACCCCGAGCTGGACGAAGAGCGGCGCAAGCTCGAGGCCGGCCACATCCGCGCCTCACGCGACAACTGGCTGTATTACGGCGCGCGCCAGGTCTTCGACCAGCACCCGGACAGCGAGCGCATGCGCCGCCGGCGCGCCGAGATGGAAGCGGCCAACGGCGTGCGGCACATTGCCGCCAGAGGGACCGGCGTCGACTCTGCCGCGCAGGTCTTCATGCTGTCCAAGCTGGACCCGAAAGCGATCGATCCACGCGTCGGCGCGGTGGACGAGGCGAAGCTGCGCGCCTCGGACGCCTGCATCCTCAACGTCGACTACCCGCTGGGCCAGGCGGCGTATCACATCCTGCGCCAGGTGGCAGAGCAGGCATCGTGGGTGAAAGGGTTGTACGTCCTCGGAAAGGCGGCGACGCTCAACGCGGACGTCGGCGACGTGATGATCCCGAACGTGGTGCAGAACGAGCACTCCGGCAATACGTACTGGCTGGCCAACTGCTTCACCGCCAATGACGTGCAGCCGAACCTCGTCTACGGTTCAGCGCTCGACAACCAGCGGGCGGTAACCGTGCGCGGAACGTTCTTGCAGAACCGCGACTACCTCGACTTCTACTACCACGGGCGCTACACAGTCGTGGAGATGGAGGCCGGGCCGTATCTCGACGCCTGTTACGAGATCGTGCAGCCCGACCGCTACCCGCTGGGTGAAAGCGTGAACATGGCGCAGATCAACTTCGACCTCGGGATCGTCCACTACGCATCTGACACCCCGTACACGCAGGCTCGCACGCTGGGCGCGCGCGGGCTGAGCTATCGAGGAATGGACTCGACGTACGCCTCGGCTATCGCTGTTGCGCGCCGGATCCTGCAGCGCGAGGACGCACTTCTGCCGCAGAGCTAACGAATACGTGCGGGTGGTTGTGCTTGCCGGCGCCATGGAAGATCTCTCCACATGGGTGGCAGCTCTCGACCTGGATCGTGGTGTGGCCGATTGCGAATCGGTCGCACAGCCTCTGCTCGAGGTCGCGGACCACGTGCTCGGCGTCGCCGAGCGGGCAATCGCCAACCACCACGTGACAGCTGAGAGCCATCTCATCTGAGGACAACGCCCAGACGTGCAGGTCGTGGACGCTGGCCACGAGCTCAGTGCCGGCGATCTCCTCGGTCACAGCCTCCAGGTCGATCTCGCGAGGAGTCCCCTCCATCAGGAGGTTGACGGTCTCGCGCACGATCCGCCAGGCTCCGAGCGCGATAAGGACAGCGATGCCCAGCGAAAGCAGCGGATCGATGGGGAGCCAACCGGTCAGAAGGATGACGAAGCCCGCGACCACAACCCCTCCCGCCGCGCCAAGGTCGCCTGCCACGTGCAGCAGCGCGGCGCGCGAATTCAGGCTGCGAGCGTCGTGGCGAAGGGTCAGCACGACGAATGCGTTGACGGCGATTGCAATGAGCGCCGTGACGATGACCAGGCCGCCCTGAACCGGCTCCGGGTGCCCGAGCCGTCGAAGGGCCTCGTAAGCGATCGCCGCCACGATCACGATCAAGGTCAACGCGTTGGCCAGGGCGGCCAGGATGCTGACACGGTGGTAGCCGTAGCTGCGGCGCTTGTCGGCCGGTCGCCTCGAGGCGCTGACCGCAAACCAGGCGAGGCCCAGGGCGAAGAGATCGGTCAGCACGTGGCCGGCGTCTGCCAGCAGGGCCAGCGAATGTGACAGCAAACCGCCCACCAGCTCTACGGCGAGGACCACGCAGGTGAGCGCCAGGGCGACTTTCAGCGCCGACGCACGCGATCTCACCTGGTCCATGAAGTCATCCTACCCAGGGGGGCTAACGGTGAGTCACTTACCGCCACCAATCATTGCCCCGTTCGAGATAGGCCAGGAGCATCCCCTGTCGAACCCCCGCGTGGCTGACCTGAAGCAGCGCCAGCCCGTACCAGTCCAGCAGCAAAAGGAGCACCTCCACCCCGGCGCGCATCGCCTTGACCCGGTTGGACGGCAGGTTGACCAGCGTCGCGACGGCGGAAGCCCGCCCACGGTCGAGCCTGGCCTCGCAGGTGAGCAGGTCGGCCGAGGTCAGCACATGCGGCGGGTTGCGGCGGGCCAGGACCTGGGGCAGGTTGCCGGCCGTCCCCCCAGTCGCGACCAGCCTCTCGACTTCGGCATCAGGGGCATTCGCGAGCTCGCGGAGCGCGGCCTTGCGCAGGCGCGCCCGTTCCTCCGGTTTGGGCGGGTCCGAGAGGTGGGCGCCGGCCAGGACCCCCGAACCGATCGGCAAGGTGGCCCAGCGAAGCATCTCGTGCCCACGGGCGATCACCACCTCGGTCGAACCGCCACCCAGGTCGACCATCACCCATTCGCGCCGTGCGGCATGCCGGCTGGACACTCCGAGGAAGCTCAGCTCCGCCTCCCTATGCGCCGAGATGATGTGCACCCGAACCCCGATCGCCTCACTCGCATCGCGCAGGAAGGCATCCCGGTCCGAGGCTTGACGCACGGCTTCGGTGGCGCCGGCGACCAGCACCTCGAAGTCATGGGTGCGCGCGCTCGCCACCACGGAGCGCAAGGCGCGGATGGCGGATTTTGACGCCGGACCGATCTTTCCCGTCCTGGCCACTTGCAGGCCGAGCTCGGGCATCTCGACGTAATGCGCAACGTCTACCAGCTTTCCGCGCACGACGTCAGCGACCAGGGAGTGGACCGTGTTGCTGCCGATATCGACCGCCGCGAGTCGCATACTCGCTCCAACTCTAGAATCTGGCCGTGGGCAAGAGAAAGGGGACGCGCATCGAGAAAGATTCCATGGGTGAGATGGAGGTCCCCGCCGACGCCTACTACGGCGCCTCGACTCAACGCGCGGTCCTGAACTTCCCGATCTCCGGCCAGCCCTTTCCGCGGCGATTCATCCGCGCCCTCGGCATGGTCAAGAAGGCTGCCGCGCAGACGAACCGCGAGCTGGGCATCCTGTCGCGCCGGCGGGCGCGAGCGGTCGCGGCGGCGGCGCAGCAGGTGATCGATGGTGAGCTCGACGCCCAGTTTCCCATCGACATCTACCAGACCGGCTCGGGCACCTCGACCAACACCAACGCCAACGAGGTGATTGCAACGAGGGCAACCGAGATCCTCGGCGGAGAGAAAGGGTCGCGCCTCGTCCATCCCAACGACCACGTGAACCTCGGACAGTCTTCCAATGACGTGATCCCGACGGCGATCCAGCTTGCGTCGGCGATGGCGATCAAGGACGAGCTCATCCCTGCGCTGGAGTGTCTGCGCAAGGCGCTCGACGCGAAGAGCAAGGAGTTCTGGCCGGTGGTGAAGACCGGCCGCACGCATCTCCAGGACGCGACTCCCATCCGCCTCGGCCAGGAGTTCAGGGGCTACGCGGGCCAGGTTGAGGAGTCGATCCGGCGAGCGGGCGCGGCGGTGGACGAGCTGTCGAGGATTCCCCTCGGCGGCACGGCGGTCGGGACCGGCATCAACACGCACCCTCAGTACGCCCGCATCGTCGCGGCGAGGCTGGCCAAGGCCACCGGCCTCCCCGTACGCGAGACGCAAAACCACTTCCACGCGCAGGCCACGCTTGACGTGCTGGTCGCGGCGCATGGTGGACTGCGCACCATCGCGACGAGCCTGTGGAAGATTGGATCAGACATCCGGCTGATGGGCACAGGACCGGTTGCCGGCCTGGGCGAACTGCGACTCCCGGAGACGCAGCCGGGTTCGAGCATCATGCCGGGCAAGGTGAATCCGGTGATTGTCGAGTCGATGCTCATGGTGATTGCCCGCGTCTACGGCAACGACCTGACGGTGACCGTCAGCGGTCAGTCGGGCAGCTTCTTCGAGCTGAACGTGATGATGCCGGTCGCCGGGACGGCGATGCTCGAGTCGATCACCCTCCTCGCGGCCTCGGTGCGCAACTTCTCGGAGCGCTGCGTCGAAGGACTGCAGGCCACCGACCGTGGGCCCGAGCTCGTCGAGCGAAGCCCCATGCTCGCCACGGCGCTCAACCCCGTGCTGGGCTATGACGAATCGGCCAAGCTCGCCAAAGAATCGATGCGCACGGGTAAGAGCATCCGGCAGCTGGCGCGCAGCAAGGGGGTCAGCGAGGCGACCCTGAACAAGGTGCTCGACCTCGGCAAGATGACCAAACCAGGGTTGGAAGGTCCGGGCGGGGGAGCCTAACAACACCCTTGCGGGACCTCCTCCTCGAGGTCAAGCGCGGCGTCGCGACGCTGTCGATCAACCGGCCGAAATCGCGCAACGCGCTGGCGCTGCAGACCATGACCGAGCTGGGCGAGGCGCTCGACGCGGTGAAGCGCGCGCGGGCGCGCGTGCTGGTGATAAGAGGTGTGGGCTACCAGGCTTTTTGTGCGGGCGGCGACCTCAAGGAGCTGGAGCACATGCGCTCGGAGGCCGACGCCTCGTCGATGGCGCGCCGAATGCGCGCCACCCTCGACCGCCTGCCTGAGCTGCGCATTCCTGTCATCGCCGGCTTGAACGGAGACGCCTTCGGCGGCGGCGCTGAGCTCGCGGTCGCCTGTGACGTGCGCATCGCGGCTTCACATGCGCGCATCGGGTTCGCGCAGGTGACGCTCGGGCTCATGCCGGCGTGGGGCGCATCCGAACGGCTCGCGGCATTGGTTGGTCGTGGTCGGGCGCTGCACCTGCTGCTCGGTGGCCAGGCAATCGCCGCTGAAGATGCGTTGCAGATGGGCCTCGTGGAGGAGGTGGCGCCGAGCGAGAAGTTCGACGACAGGCTCGTCGAGCTGGCGGCTTCCATCGCGTCCGCGCCGGCGCACGCAATCGCCGGCATCAAGCATTCTGTCGACTCAGTACGCCCGCATCGCAACCCCGAGCTAGCCGACGCGACGATCGAAGAGTTCGCCAGAACGTGGGCGCACCCAGCGCACTGGAAGGCGGTCGAGAGAATGGAGAAGCGTCGCCAAGCTAAAAAGAAATGAGCAGGGCTCGACTCGATCACCCGCTGTCGCGATTTCGGCTCGCTGCCGCGCTGCTCGGCGTGATCATCTTGTACGGCATCACCGGCTACATGCTGATCGACGGCTGGGACCTGCTCGACGCCTTTTACATGGTCATCATCACGATCAGCACCGTCGGCTACACCGAGATCCATCCGCAGTCGGCGGCCGGCCGCATCTTCACATCGACCCTGATCGTCACGGGCGTGGCTACCATGCTCTATGGCTTCGGCGTCTTTGCCGAAACCCTCGCCGACAACGCATTTGGCAAGTACAGGAGAGAGCGCAAGTTGGAGCGGAGCCTGAACCACCTCCGCGACCATTTCATCCTCTGCGGATACGGCCGCATCGGAACCGAGATCGTGGCCGAGTTCGAGGACCACAAGGTCCCTTACGCGGTCATCGACCAGACGGAGGAAGCCGTCGGCCGCCTGCGCGCCGAGGGCCGCCTCCACATCGAAGGCGACGCGTCGAGCGAAGACCTCCTCAAGCAAGCGGGCATCGAGCGCGCCCGCGGCCTGATCTCGGCCGTCGACTCCGATGAGCGCGCCGTCTACATCGTCCTCGCGGCTCGCGCGCTCAACCCGAACCTGTACATCATCGCCAGGGCCGGCCGCCCCGAGTCGATCCGGCGCCTCGAGCTCGCCGGCGCGACCAGGACGATCTCTCCGTACCGGATGGCCGGCCACCGCATCGCTGAGCTTGCCGTCCGGCCGGCGCTGGTGGATGTGCTGGACACGCTTCACCACGCCGAGGCGGGCATCGGTGTCGAGGAGCTGCTGGTCGGGTCAGGCATGGCGGCGATCGGCAAGACCATCGCACAGGCGGGGTTGCTCGATGCGCCGGCGGCGAAGCTGCTGGCGTTGAGGCGCCGCGACGGGACGCTTCACGTCGACCCAAGCCCCGATCTCCAGCTGGAAGAGGGAGACCTCCTGATCGCCCTGGGCTCGGAAGCCCAGCTCGAGCGATCAGCTTCCCTGATTACGTAGAAGCAACTCCCCCTACAGTGGGGTCGATGGAGTCTTTGGCTCGCCGGCCGGAGCGCGTCATGCTCGGGTCGGTCTTCATCGGCGTGGCCCTTGTGCTGGGCAAGCTCGTCGTCGGCCTGCTGACCGGAAGCCTTGGCATCTTGAGCGAGGCGGTCCACTCGATCTTTGACCTGGCCGCCAGCACTTTCACGCTCGTCGCGGTGCGCACCGCGCGCAAGCCCGCTGATCGGGAGCACCCGTACGGCCACGGACGCGCTGAGAATCTCGCCGCTTTCGCCGAAGGCACCCTGCTGATGATCACGGCCGTCGGCATCGCGTTCGAGGCGATTCGCCGGCTCGCTACCGGCGGACCGCCCGTGAACCCCGCGGTCTACGCCTTCGCCCTGCTGATCGGGACCCTGCTGATCGAAAGCGGACGAGCCGTCGTCTTGCGGCGTGTCGGCCGGCTCGCATCGAGCGAAGCGATGCTTGCCGACGCCACTGACCGCGTGGCCGACGTGCTCGCCACGGTCGGCGTACTGGCCGGCCTCGTCGGCATCCGGATGGGTTTCACATGGGCCGACTCAGCTGCCGCTCTCCTCGTCGCCGGCATCATCTTCCGCGCCGCGGCGCGTGTCGCCTGGCGCTCGGGTGACATCCTCATCGACCGCTCCGCTGGGGACGCGGAAAAGCAGCTTCGCGCGGCGATCGGGGACGTCGACGGGGTGCGCGAGGTCCGCTCGGTGCGCGTGCGACGATCCGGACCGAACCTGATCGGTGACGTCAACATCGCGACGCGAAGGATGCTGTCCGTCGAGGGGGCGGGTGCGCTGGCGGACGAGATCAAGCGCACGGCCCATTCCGTGCTGCCGACGCTCGACCTCTCGGTGCTCGTGGAAGGCCAGGCGATGCAGGGCGACCTGGTCGAACGGATCCATGCAGCCGCCGCGCGCAATGGCGGCGTGCGCGACCTCCACAACGTTACCGTCGAGCGCGAGGCGGACGGGTCGCTTCACCTGACCATGCACGCGAAGCTGCCGGGGGACATGACCCTGGCCAAGGCATCCCAGGCAAGCGAAACCCTCGAGGAGACGCTGAGGGAAGAGCTGCCCGACGCCACACGCATCGACATCCACCTCGAGCCGATGGAGCCGCGCGTGGTGAGCGGCGTGGACGTGACTGCGAGGTTTGCGCAGCTCGCGTCACGCATGCGCGAGATCGTCGAGTCTCACCCGGAGGTAAGGAGGTGCGTCGACGTTGAGCTGAGCGACCGCCACCAGCGCATCCACGCTCACGTGGTGGCCGAGGTCGACGGCGCGATCAGCCTGGAGCAGGCGCACCGCATCGAAACCGAGCTGGAGGAACGGATCCGTCGCGCTCTGCCCGAAGTGCATGAGGTGGTGGCCCGGGCGACTGCGTGAGAGTTATGAGGGAAACCCGGATGGTTTCCCTCATCGCGCGTGCGGCTCCGCCGCGGGCGCTGCTCCCATTCCGGTATATCGATGGGATTTGATCAAGAGTCTGAAGCCAGACAACGCAGGGAGACTTAGAGACAAAGTCGCGACCGAGCAAAGCCCGGTCGCCCTGAACACGCGGGGGGGTAGATGAGGCCCGGCCGCGCGACTGACCTTGGTGCGCTGGTCCAGCTTTGGAGAGACGAGGTGCGCGCAGGACGTCGGGATAGCGTTCCCCAGGAAGCGGACCTGCGCCGGCTCCTCGCACACTTCGACTGGGAAGCACGCTCGCGCGTGATGGCGGGGGACGCGCCCGGCATTGCCGGCGCGGTCCTGGTGTCGAGTCGCCCCACGCCCCAGGGAACGGTCGCGAGAATCGACCCTGCATCCGCCGCCACGCAATCCGAGCAGGTGATGCACGAGCTCGTGCGGTGGGCGCTTCAGCTTTCGCGAGCCTCGGGCGCCGCAACGGTCCAGGTCTGGGTTGGGCCGGGCCACAACGCCGTCCTTCGCCGCCTGGGCCTGGAGATGACCCGCCCCTGGTGGCGGATGGACCGCAGCCTGACTGGAGAACTTCCACCTTCGACGCCGGTGGCCGGCTACGGCCTGCAAGATGGATCGAGCTTGCCGGACGGAATCTGGGCGGACATGCACAACCGGACCTTCGCCGACCACTGGAGCTTTGCCTCCCGGAGCGAGGGCGAGCTCATGAGCGGAAAATCGCCTGAGCTGTGCCTGATGGCGGTGGCCAACGGCACCGGCGAGCCTGCCGCGTTGACGATCTGCCAGCTGGAGACGTACGCAGAAGACCGGCGACCTCAACCCATCGGCATGGTCAGCTCGGTCGGCACACTGCCCGAGCACAGGCGCCGCGGCCTGGCGACCTGGATGGTGGCCGAAAGCCTTCACCGGCTCTACGCGGCGGGGGCAAACGAGGCTTCGCTTTACGTCGACGGCCGGAGCCAGACCCGCGCTTTCGACGTGTATCGCAAGCTCGGCTTTGAATTGGCGTTCGAGGCTGAGGTCTGGGAAGCTACGTTCCCGTGAAGACCGCTGCCGTGGTGGGAGTCGTGCTGGCGCTGGTGGCCTGCGCGCCCTCACACCCAGGCGCAGCGCCGTCGAATCCGTCGCCACCGGACAAGACCGCCTCCCGCCCGCTCGCGTCGCCCCAGCCCACCCTGGCGACTGCCATCCGGCGTGCTGACCACCTCGGCCCGGCCGGCGAGTCGACGACGGTTTCGCTCAGCTTCGTCCTCAAGGTGCGCGACCCGGCCCGGCTTGCCGCCCTCATCGCATCGGGGCACACGGTGACGTCGGAAGCGTATGCGGCCGAGTTTGGCCCTGACCCGGTCCTGGTCCGGCGCGCGGTAGAGGCGCTGCAGGGATCAGGATTCCAGGCCACGTGGAGAACGGGTTCCAGCCTGATCGCCGCCGACGGCCCAGCTCCTCTGGCTTCGGCGCTCCTTCACGTCGACATCGAGAGCTTTCGCCAGGCTGACGGCACCACCTTCTACGCGGCGCTCGAGGAGCCGCAGATTCCGCCCGAGCTGGCGTCCGTCGCCGGCAGTGTCAGCGGCCTGGACAACTACCGGCGCGCGCGCTCATTCGCGGTCCGTCGCGGAGGACTGACACCGACCGACGTCCTGAAGTTCTACGGCCTGGACGCTCTTCGCCAGGCGGGCCTCGATGGCACCGGCCAGACCATCGTGCTGCCGGAGATCGACGACCTGCCGAACCTCAAGGACCTGAACCAGTTCGCCACCGAATTCGGCCTTCCTCAATTCGACTCCTACCTCACGATCAAGCGAGACCCCAACTGGGGCACGCCCGAGAAGCCGCAGGGCGAGACGGTGCTCGACCTCGAGATCATCCACGAGATCGCGCCGAAGGCGCAGCTCGTCATCTACCTCTCCGCCGCCGATTTCGGCCACGGCGCCCGGGCGTTTGACCAGCTGGTCACCGACCACCTCGGTTCGATCATTTCAGAGAGCCTCGGCGCTTGCGAACCCGATACACCGAGCAGCCACCGCAGCACATACGCCGCCATCCAGGATCGGGCCGTCGCCCAGGGCATGTCGCATTTCGTGGCCAGCGGCGACAGCGGCGCGTACACGTGCGGCCAGGACACCGACCCGGCGGGAAGCTTTCCCTCGACCCTGCCCAGCGTGACCGCTGTTGGCGGAACCACGGTGTTCGAGTCCCAGGAGGGCGTCTATTACAGGGAATCGGCGTGGGGCGCCCCGCTCGACGAAACCGGCACCGGCGGGGGGCCCAGCCAGTTCTACCCGCTGCCCGACTATCAGAAAAGCGTCGGCCAGGCTGCCGGCCACGGCTATCGCCAGGTGCCCGACGTCGCCGGCGCCGGTGACCCTGCGACCGGCTTCCACATCGTGTTCGGCGGCCAGGACGGCCAGGTTGGCGGGACCTCCGCCTCCACGCCGCTGTGGGCGGCCACCGTGGCGCTGATCAACCAGGACCTGAAAAAGAAAGGACTGCGCGAGGTGGGCTTCGCCAACCCGGCCCTGTACTGGATGGGGGCAAACCAGTCCAAGCTGTCGGCGAAGCCTTTCCACGACGTCACAACGGGCAACAACCTCGCGTATGACGCGGCCCTGGGTTGGGATTTCGCGACCGGCTGGGGCAGCATGGACGGCGCGGCGCTCGACGCGGCCTGGATCCTCTACATCAAAGGTGGGGGCGCGTGAAAGAACGCGGCCCCGACCGCCGCCAGGGCCCGCGCCGCGCCGGCGAAACGGCGGCGCGTTCAGGCGATCGACCGCCCCTGGTCACATGCCCACACTGCGGTTCGACAGTTCCGGCCGGCGATTTTTGCGGACACTGCGGCGCCCATCTCACCTCCGCCAGCACGTCCCGCCGTCACGCCTTCGCCGCCCTGCCGTCCGAGCACGTGGCGCATCTCTCGATCGTCAGCACCCTGTTCCCGCACCTCGCGCACCGGCGCGGCGGCGCCTTTCGATGGGCGCTCGTCTCAGGCGGCGCCGCGGTTCTCCTGCTCGCTGCCCTGCACCTCTTTGCTCCCGCGGCCGTGGTCGCGATCTTCCTGCTGCCGGTGCTCTACCTGCTGTACCTGTATGAGGTCGAGGTCTACGAGGACGAGCCCTGGCTCGTGATCGGGGCGACGATGGTCGTCGGCGCCGCGCTCGGCTACGGCTTCGCTTCGTTTTCGGGCGGGGCGGTCTCGCAGCTGAACCTGACCGGGGACAAGGAGAACGCGTTCGCCCTGGCCGGAATTGCAATCCCCATCATCGCGCAGGCGCTGATGCTCGCCGGGCCCCTTTTTCTTTACGTGATCCGCGGCCGATTTCGCGAGCCGCTGGACGGATTGAGCTTCGGCGCCGCCTCAGCCCTGGGGTTCACACTGTCGAGCTCGCTGACCGCGATCTGGCCCCTCATCAATGGGCCACTCATCGGGAACGGCGCGCCCCTGGACTGGTCACTCCGGCTGCTCCGAACCGGGATCCTCGTGGCGCTGGTCAACGCAAGCACCACTGGGATCGTCGCCGCCGCGGTGTGGCTCCAGCGGTACGACCGCCGTCGAGCCGGCCGGCCCTGGGCGACCACCATCCTCGCCACGCTGATCGTGGCCGTCGGCGCGCAGGTGATCCTCGCCATGCTCAGCCTTGTCGTTTCCGACCTGGTGGCCGAGGTGGCGATTCGCCTGGTCGCCACCCTCGCTCTCCTTTTATATGTAAGGCTCGTCATCCACGAAGCCTTGCTGGTCGAAGGGGCGGAGCACGAGATAGGGCCCGACGCGCCATGTCCGGAGTGCCACCGCATCGTCCCGACCATGGCTTTCTGCCCGGCTTGCGGCGCCGCTCGCGCGGCGGCTTCCAAGCAAGGCCGCGGGCTGCGCACCGGGCGGGCGGGCTAGTTGGCGGCGCAAGTGCGCTACTGCGGACGCTGCGGGGCCCCTGTGCAGCCCGGCGCTCCGTTTTGCGGCCGCTGCGGCGCACCACAGGTCGCGCAGGCGTTCGCGGCGGCCCCCGTCTACAGCTACCCGGTCGCGCCCCGAGCGGCCTATCCGACCCCCCGCCGGTTCGGGAGCTCGCAGGTCGCGATCGCGGGGGTGTTGATTGCCATCCTCGCGATCGTGACTGTGGCCCTGAGTGCGTTCGCGGTCTCGCGCTTTACCGGCGGGACCCGCTCGACCTGCCTCGTCAACTGCGCTCCGAAGATCATCACGCCGCTCCCTGAGTCGAACACCTATCGCAGCACCACGTACAAGTTCGAGGTCGACTACAGCTCCACGTGGACCGTCCGCAGCCAGGACTCGAGCGGGATCTCGCTGGGAACCAGGATCGGCCTGGTGCAGGTTGCCGGGATGAAGAGCGGCCAGTCGCTGCAGCAGGTGCTTCAGGCTACGGTCGCGGCCCTGCCCACCGCGAACTGGCAGGACGTGGTCCAGTTCTCCGACCTCAAAGGCGCGCACATCGGCGACCAGGACGGCCTGGGCGCCGTTTACTCGGCGAACCTGCTCGGCTCCAACTCCACGTCGTCAAAGGTGCAGTTCGCCGTCATCGTCGCGACCCGCGGAGCCGTGACCGTCGTCATCTTTGCGGTCGACCCGGCCGACGTCAAGAACTCGCCGCACGGGATGCCCGAGGCGCAGTCGTTCGACTACATGTGCTCAGAATTCCGCTGGGGAGCGTAACGACCGATGGACGCCGGACTTCTCGCCTTCATCGGGATCTCTGTGCTCCTGGCGGTGACGCCTGGGCCCGATATGGCGGTCGTGACCAAGAACGCGCTGGCCCACGGGAGGCGCGGGGTGGTGCTGACCACGACAGGAATCGCGCTGGCACTTGCAATCTGGACCACGGCGACCGCGGTCGGGCTGTCCGCGCTGTTGCGGGCATCCGGCGAGCCTCTGTTCGTGCTCAAGCTCGTGGGCGCCGCGTACCTGGCGTACCTCGGGGTGCGCACGTTGATCGAATCCAGGCGCCGGCCGCCGGACCTGATGGCCGCGGCGCCTGCTCCTGCCCCGGCCCACGCCATCTTCCGGCAGGGCTTCATCTCAGCCCTCTCCAACCCCAAGCTCGGTGTTTTCTTCGTGACGTTCTTGCCGCAGTTCGTGGCTCCAGGCCAGGCGGTCCTGCCGCGATTGCTGCTGCTCGGAGTGATCTTCGCGGTGATCGGGTGGACGTGGATGAACGTCTTCGGGCTCCTTGTCACGCGCCTCCGTGAGGTGATTACCGCACCGCGCATGCGCCAGTGGATGGAACGGGTCACCGGTGTCGTGCTGCTGGGATTCGGCGCCCGTCTCGCGGTCGAACGCTTCTAGCGTTTGCCAGCGTTGCAGGGGCGGCTGGGTTTCACCCGGCCGCGACTTTGTTCCTAACGGTCATCGCCTGGCGACGCTTCAGACTCTTGATTAAGTCCCTTCGATATACCGGAGGGAGAGCAGCCCCGTCGCGAAGCGACCGGGCGATGAGGGGAACCATCCGGGTTCCCTCTCATACCTGCGTTTGCCAGCGTTGCAGGGGCGGCTGGGTTTCACCCGGCCGCGACTTTGTTCCTAACGGTCATCGCCTGGCGACGCTTCAGACTCTTGATTAAGTCCCTTCGATATACCGGAGGGAGAGCAGCCCCGTCGCGAAGCGACCGGGCGATGAGGGGAACCATCCGGGTTCCCTCTCATACCTACGCAGTCTCGGGCAGGTCGAAGGAGATGTCGTAGACACCTCCGCTGAGCTTCGCGTGATGAATCCAGCCCATCTTTCTCAAGAGGCCCAGCATCTGCTGGTTCTCGGGCAGCACGATCAGCGAAAACGTCTTGATCCCATGCTGGCGACCGACCCTCGCGAGGATGGCGAGCAGCGCCCCTCCCAGACCGCGATGCTGGAATTCGTCGATCACGGCCACGGCCACCTCGGCGACGTCGGTGCCAACCGCACGGTCGTAACGCGCAACCCCGAGGATGCGCTCCTTGCCGGACGGCCGGTGCGACGTCGCGACCAGCGCAAAGCGGTCGTTGTAATCGACGACGGCAAGCCGGTGCGCGAGCGCGTCCGGCATCCGCTTCAGGGGTGAGAAGAACCTGAAGTAGACGGTTCGCTCCGACATCGCAGCGACAGCCTCGTGCAGCAGAGGCTCGTCCTCCGGTGTGATCGGCCTGACGCGGACCTTCGTTCCGTCCGTCAGCTCCAGAACCCGAGGCTCGAAATTACCGATTGACGGCACCGCTACAAGGTAGCGGGCCTATAGCATCCGCGGTGCATGGTCGGCTCGAAGCCCCAGCGGTGGCGCAATCTCGGTGTGGCCGCCGGCGCCGCGACCGCCGTTCTCTTCGCTGCGTTCGACCTGTACCAGTGGGCGCTTGCTTACGCCGCGGACAGGTTTCACAACGACTTCACCTTTTATTTGGCCGCAGCGCGGATAGGAATCAAGCACGGGTGGGCCTCGATCTATGACCTTTCGATCCAGCAGGCAGAGCTCGACGCACTCGGGTCGCGGATCCACATCGCCGAGCTGGCCCGGTACATCAGCCCTCCTCCTGTTGCATGGCTCGCGCTGCCGCTGACGCCGCTGCCCTACGAAGCCGGCTACTGGATCTGGAGCGCCGCGCTGCTCGTCGCGCTGGCGTTGACGTGGTACCTGGCGGCGCCGGCACTCGGAGGCGAGCGTCTCATCCACCTTGTGGCAGCGGTGGGCTGGTTGCCGGTGATCTACGCCCTCCAGCTTGGGCAGCCAGGATTGTTCGTGGCGCTGGGGGTCGCGGGCTCCTATGCCCTGCTGCGCTCCGGGCGCCCGTTCCTGGGCGGCCTGGCGCTCGGAGCGCTGGCGCTGAAGCCTCAGCTTGCCTTCCTGGTCCCTGCGGCGCTGCTGCTTGGCGGCAAGACGCGAGCTTTCTGGGGCAGCGTCGTGGCGCTCGGGTTGCTCGCAGCCGCATCGGCGATAGCCCTCGGCCCGAGCGGCCTCGCCGAGTACAGCGCCAGGTTGAATTTCGCCGCCAACGTGCCTGCGAACCGCGAGCTGACCCTCGCCGCCCTCCTTGGCAGCCTCGCGTTGACCCGCGTCATCCAGGCCGCGATCGCGTTGTGGTCGCTCCTACTGGTCTACCGCTTTCGACGGCGAGGGACCGAGTGGATCTTCATCGCACCGCTCGTTGGCGGCTTGCTCGCCAGCCCGTACCTGCACCTGGACGACCTGGTCATGCTCGGCCTCGCCGGCTGGCTCTACTTACGCACCGATCGCAAGCCACGATGGGCCTGGGTTTTCGTGCTCGGAGCTGCGCTCGCCATCGAGGGACTGCCGGTTTGGGGGCCGCTGCCGATGATCGTGAGTGAGGTCGTCGCCCTGACGCTTGTTTCAGTCGCGGCGCTGAAACATGACGACCGCGATGCCGAGCATCACCGCTCCGAAGACCAAGACGATGCCGGCCTCCAGCGGGATCGGGAGCACCTGTCCGTTGATCGTCAGGCCGAGTCGGTCGACGACCGCGCCCGGCAGGCCTGAGTTGGAGAGCACGACACGGCGCAGCGGATCGATGCCGTAGGAGGCGGGGTCTAGCCTGGTCAGCACCGTCATCCACCCAGGCAGCCCGGTAAGCGGAAACAGAGCGCCGGACAGAAAGAACATCGGCATCATCAGGAAGTTCATCACGACCTGGAAGCCCTGAAGCGACTTCATCGCTGAAGCCAGCGCGACGCCGAACGAAGAGAGCCCGAATGCCAGCACGGCAGCCAGCGGGATCATCGTGAGCACCGTGAGCACGCTCAACTTCACCCCGACGAATGGAGCGAGGACCAGGAGGATGAGTCCCTGGATCATCGCCTGCGTGGTGCTGCCGAGGGCTTTGCCGATCGCCACCGCAGAGCGGTCGATCGGCGCGACCAGCACCTCCTTGAGGAACCCGAACTCGCGGTCCCAGACGATCGACATCGCGCCGAAGATCGCGGTGAACAGGATCGCCATCCCGATGATGCCCGGGTACATGAACTGGATGTACGAGATGCCGCCCGACGTCCCGAAAAGCGATCCGCGACCCAGGGCAGAGCTCAACCCCGATCCGAAAACGATCAAGAAAAGCAGAGGCTGGGCAAGCGACGCGACGAGGCGCCACCGGTCGCGCCAGTAGCGGAGCAGGTCGCGGTACCAGATGATGTAGATGGCGCGCAGCGTCGCCATCCGGGTGTCGGCCGGCGCCGCCTGGGCAGGTGCAGCGGCGCTCGATACGGGCGCGACCTTCACGCTCACCGCCTTCGCCCTGCCATAAAGCGCCTTGCCATCGCGCGGTTCTGGTCGCCGGCGCTCGCCGCTTCGTCGCGGATGGCGCGGCCGGTCAGCTTGAGAAACACATCGTCGAGGCTCGGGCGATGCATGGACACGGTGTCCACCGGCGCGGTGACCTCCCTCACCAGCCGCGGCACGAATGCTTTGCCGTCCGGCACCTCCATGCGCAGCGTGCCGTTGTCGCGGGACGGAGTCACGCCAAGGATCTCCTTGATCTCCCTCGCCGCGTCGTCCGGCCGGCTCGAAGTGATGGTCACCACGTCTCCGCCCACCATCGCCTTCAGCTCGTCCGGCGTGCCGAGGGCGACGATCTTGCCCTGGTCGATGATCGCGATCCGGTCGCAAAACTCGGCCTCGTCCATGTAATGAGTCGTCATAAAGATCGTCACGCCCTTGGTGGTGCGGAGCTCGTTCAGATGCGTCCAGATGCTCTGGCGTGTCTGCGGGTCCAGGCCGAGCGTGGGCTCATCGAGGAACAGCACCTGAGGCTGATGCAGCATTCCGCGGGCGATCTCCAGGCGCCGCTTCATCCCGCCGGAGTAGGTCTTGACCTGCGAGCTCGCCCGGTCGGCGAGCTGCACAAGAGCCAGCATCTCGTCGATGCGCTGCCGGCGCACGGCGGCTGGAACGCTGTAGATGAACGCGTGGAATTCGAGATTCTCGCGCCCGGTGAGCTGGTCGTCGAGCGAGGGATCCTGGAATACGAGCCCGATCCGCTGTCGCACGCCGGCCGGGTCGTACGCCACGTCGATTCCGGCCACGCGCGCGGTGCCGGCGGTGGGCGACAGCAGCGTGCAGAGGATCGAGATCGTCGTCGACTTTCCTGCGCCGTTGGGTCCCAGGAACCCGAAGATCTCGCCGGCGCGAACCTCGAGGTCGATGCCCTTGACCGCCTCCAGCTCCCCGTATCTCTTCACCAGGCCAGAAGCCTGGATGACCGCGTCACCCGCCACTCCATCCACATTAGTGACCACGTTCATCGGTTGAGCTTCCGCGCGTTCTTGAGCAGGCGGCGCAGCATCAGCTGCAGCTGCTTGACCTCCGGCTCCTTGAACCCGTCGAGCAGCCCTGTGTTCACCTGTCGGAACGCGGGGATCAGGCGCGGCAGGATGTTCTTGCTTCGCGGTCCCAGCACGACCACCAGTGACCTGCGGTCGTCTGGGCTGACTTTCCGAAAGATGAATCCCTTCGTCTCGAGGCGGTCGAGAAGTCGGGTCATGCCGGCGGTGTCGGTACCCAGACGCTCCGCCATCTTGATCGGGCTCGGCTCCTTGAATAATCGGGAGAGGAGCAGAAGGGCCGCCTGTTGCGAAGTGATGCCGTGGCCAAGAAGGCGCCGGTCCAGCGCTGTTCGCAGCTCGCGGCCGAGGTGGAACACCAGCGATGAGATGGCCTCCTCCTCGCCCGGGTCGATTTCAACAGGTTCATCGGCGCTTGCCTTAGCAGCTGTGGCCACCATTGAGACGAAGATAGCTGTCTAGACAGTAACTGTCAAGGCAGCTTCTTGGACGCGTTGGCTCCGTGGCGGCCGGCGCCTTCCGCAAATCGGCGCGCTCCCTCCTGGGCCTCGCCCGAAGCCAGCACCTCGAGCCCGCCCCGGTGCTCTGCCCTGGCCGCCTCCTCGACGCTGAGCGACCACTGGTTGATCGCGCTCAGGCGGTCGGCTCGAAGGGCGCCCGGCGGAAACTCTGCAATCCTGTGGGCGAGCTTCTGTGCCTCCTCGAGCGCGCGGCCCGGTTCCGCGAGCCTTTCCACCAGCCCGATCCGCAGTGCCTCGTCGGCTGCCACCGCGCGACCGGTGAGGATCAGGTCCAGCGCACGGCCCTGGCCGATCAAGCGAGGGAGGCGGATCGTGCCCATGTCGATGAGCGGCACGCCAAACCGGCGGTTGAACACCCCAAGCGTCGCGTCGCGGGCGGCAACACGGAGGTCGCACCACAGCGCAAGCTCGAGCCCGCCGGCGACCGCATACCCTTCGATCGCCGCGATCACCGGCTTGCTCAGCTCCATGCGCGTCGGCCCCATCGGCCCGTCACCGGCTTCGGACAGACGATCCGGCGAATCGCCGGCCAGCGCTTTCAGGTCGTAGCCAGCGCAGAAATGCCCACCCGAACCCGTGAGAACCGCGACCGAAAGGCCGGCATCGCCCTCAAATTGCCGGAATGCATCGGCCAGCGCCGCGGCGGTCTCGACGTCGACGGCGTTGCGGACCTCCGGCCGGGTGATGGTGACCGTCATCAGGCCGGCCCCGGCTGTGACCTCGACTTTGGACCCCACGCGTGGCCTTTCGGCTACTCGGCGTCCATGTACGGATAGCGGTGGTCGGTGGGCGGGGCGTACGTCTCCTTGATCGTGCGAGGGCTGGTCCAGCGAATCAGGTTGAGGATCGATCCCGCCTTGTCGTTGGTGCCCGATGCCCTGGCCCCGCCGAACGGCTGCAGCCCCACGACCGCGCCCGTCGGCTTGTCGTTGATGTAGAAGTTGCCCGCCGCGTTGACCAGAGTTTCGGACGCCTTGCGAATCACCTGGCGGTCAGTCGCGAAGATCGCACCTGTGAGCCCATAAGGGCTCGTCCGGTCGACGAGCTCGAGCGTGTCCTCGAACTTGCCGTCGGCATACGGATAGACCGTGAGGATGGGTCCGAACAGCTCTTCCTTGAGCAGCTTGAAGTCCGGGTCGGTCGTCTCGATGACCGTCGGCCGGACGAACCAGCCCACCTTGTCGTCGCCCTTGCCGCCGGCAACCACCTTCGCGCTCTCGGACTTGCGCGCGAACTCGATCGCCTTCATGTGGTTCGAGTAAGCCTTGCCGTCGATCACGGCACCCATGAAGTTGCGGAAGTCCGCGACGTCTCCCTGCGGGATGGCCTCGACGAGATCCGCCATCTCAGACCGCATTCGCTTCCACATCGACTGCGGAACGTACGCGCGTGATGCGGCGGAGCATTTCTGGCCCTGGTACTCGAACGCGCCGCGGATCAGCGCGGTGCGGAGCGCATCCGAGTCAGCAGACTCGTGCGCAACCACGAAGTCTTTGCCTCCGGTCTCGCCAACCAGGCGCGGGTACGTCCGGTAGTTGTCGACGTTCTGGCCTACCGTCCGCCACATGCCCTGGAACACCTCGGTCGAGCCCGTGAAGTGGATGCCGGCGAGCTCCTTGTGGTTCAGCACCCGGTCTGACACCTGTGCTGCGCTGCCGCTCACCATGTTGATGACGCCTGGGGGCAGCCCCGCCTCGTTGAGGATCTCCATCAGGAAGTGGCTGACCAGCAGTGTCTGCGTCGCGGGCTTGAAGATCACCGTGTTGCCCATCAACGCCGCGGCCGTCGGCAGGTTGGCGCCGATCGAGGTGAAGTTGAACGGGCTGACCGCGAAGACGAAACCCTCCAGCGGCCGGTACTCGAGGCGGTTCCACGCGGTGCCGTCGTTGAAGGGCTGCTGGCCCAGCAGCTGATCGCCGAAGTAGGCGTTGTAGCGCCAGAAGTCGATCGACTCGCATGCGGCGTCGATCTCAGCCTGGTGCACAGTCTTGGACTGTCCCAGCATCGTTGCCGCGTTGATGGTGTCGCGCCATGGACCGGCCAGGAGGGAAGCCGCCCTCAGCAGCACGGCGGCGCGCTCGTGGTACGCGGTGGCTGCCCAGGCTCGTCGCGCCTTCAGCGCGGCGTCGATCGCGTCGTCGAAGTCCTTCGGCGCGCCAACCGCGTACTCGGCGATCGTCAGCTCATGCCGGTGTGGTGAGCGGATGTCGCCCCTGGAGGCGCCCCAGCGGCGCTCGCCCCCGATCTGCATCGGGACCTCGGTCCGGGCGTCGGTCAGCTCCGCCAGCCGGGCTTTGAGGCTCTTGCGGTTGGCATCTCCTGGCCCGTAGGGGCGCACGGGCTCGTTGACTGGCGTGGGGACTTTGAAGTGGCCGTCGGCGGTCATCTCGACTCCTCGTTGAACCTGCTTTTGACCACCAAATCGTAACCCGCCCTCGTATGTCACCTAGACCCAACCGGGATTGTTGGAGGCACTCGCTTGGTCGCCCTGAAACCCCTTCGATTTTCCGCCACGTCAGATCGAATCCAGCAAACGGTCGCTCTGCTTCACCGGCGGGGCTATGCACTCACCCCCGAGCGGCTCGCAGCCGTGTGCCTGGGTGGCTGCATCTCACCCGAGGAGGTGCGTTGGGCCGTGGCTGCGAGCCCTGACCTCGTCATGGCTGACGACCTGGTGGTCGATCGTTCCGCCCTCAGCCGGGTGGCCGAGATCCGCTCGCGGGCGCTCGACCACGGCACCGACGCTGCGGCCTACGTGCAGATGACGCTGCGGTTTGTCGGGGCCCTGGTCGCGGCCGCGCCTTTCATCCGCAGCGTCTCCATCGCGGGCTCGCTGGCGAGCGGGGGTTTTCGAAGCTCGGACGACGTGGACTTGAACCTCATCGTGGACGACGGCCACCGGCATCTTGCGTACGTGGCCGTGAGCGGGCTGGGGTTGGTGCACGCCCTTGCCCACCGCAACAAGCCCGTCGACGACCTCACCAGACGCCCGGTGGCGCCGCGCCTGATGACCGCCAACCTCATCCTCGAACGCTCGCAGTGCCGTCCGCTCGCGCGGCAGGACGAGGACATGGCTTTCGAGCTGATGATGGCCCTGCCCATCTACGGCATCGACGAGCTGAGCGAGCTGCTCGATGCCAACCCGTTGCTGCTCGAGTACTTTCCGCAGCTGGCGCAAGAGCCGCCGGCGCCGCTCGTCGACACTCCCGCGGTCCGCCTGCCCGCGGCGCTGTTTCCACGCTTCCTCGATGGAGCGGCGCGGATGCTTGGCGAAAGCGCCTGGCGCTACATGCAGTGGACGAGGCGCCACCACCCCGAAGCGCTG
>Ga0137409_10001560_pt1 | contig 24772 bp, 18 predicted proteins | sample CZODoug1_16funga_FD_122059 | JGI IMG/M metagenome (GOLD analysis project Ga0137409, IMG submission 122059) | Vadose zone soil fungal communities from Angelo Coast Range Reserve, California, USA - CZODoug1_16fungal (Hybrid Assembly) | ecosystem: Environmental > Terrestrial > Soil > Vadose zone...
GCCGAACGGGTCAAACTCGGCCGCAGCCTACGCCAGAGAGTTCCGCGCAGTTCGATGGGAGATTGGATCGCACCGGCGAACCGGCCGGATCCGATCGCGCAGATCATGCGCTCGCACGAGGGCCGGCTGCAGTGGTTGATCCCGATCCGGGTCGGCCGGATGATGGCTTCTCCCTATGGCTTTCTGCGCGGCACGGCGGTCGTGATGGCGGAGGACGTCGCTCATCTACCCGCCACCGGCATCACGCCCGTCATTTGCGGCGACGCGCACTTGGGCAATTTCGGTTTTTATGCGTCGCCGGAGCGGGATCTGGTCCTTGACCTCAATGACTTCGACGAAGCTCATCCCGGTGGCTGGGAGTGGGACCTGCGCCGGCTGGTCGCGAGCATCTGGGTGGCCGGGCGGCACAACGGCGCGCGCGAAAGACAGTGCGCAGACGCAGTGGCGTCGTGTGTCGCCTCCTACCGCAAGGAGGTGCGCTTCCTCGCCAACGAGCCGCTGTTGTCGCGCTCTTACCAGCGGCTCGACGTCGATCAGCTGCATAAGACCGCGACCGAGAAGTCCTTGCGCGGCGAAATTGTGCGCGCGGCCAGACGCGCGCGCGCCAGGACCAGTGATCGGGCGCTGCCCCGCTTTACCGTGGAACGCGATGGGCAGCGGCACATCGTGGCGGAGCCGCCGGTCATCACTAAAGTCTCGAAAGCCGAAGCTGAGCGAGTCGCGCAAGCGTTGGACGAGTACCTCGCCACGCTCGCGCCGCACTGGCGGCGAGCGCTCGGTGGCTACACGCTGGTAGACATCGCCCACAAGGTGGTCGGTGTCGGCAGCGTCGGTCTGCGCGCCTATGTCGCATTGCTTGAAGGCAGCAGCCCGGACGACGTCGTGTTCCTGCAGCTCAAGCAGGCGCGGCGCTCGGTGCTCGCGCCCTATGTCCACGGCAATTCGGCGTGGCACGCGCATCAGGGCCAGAGGGTCGTGGAGTATCAGCAAGCGCTGCAGACGGTCAGTGATCCGCTGCTAGGTTGGACCAGCATCGACGGGCTGCAGTATTACGTCCGGCAGTTCCGCAACATGAAGGGAACGATTCCGCTGGATGCGATGGACGCTGCGGCCCTGACGGACTATTCCGGAATCGTCGGTCACTTGTTGGCGAAAGGCCACGCGCGGACCAGTGGCGCGTCGATGATCGCTGGTTACGCCGGCGCGTCGGACCAGCTGGACAACGCGCTGTGCCGCTTCGCTCGCGCCTATGCGGACCAGACCGAGGCCGACTACCAGCTGCTGGTTCGCGCCGTCGCCCGCGGCGTTCTGCCGGTGGAGTACAGCGAGCAGGGACAGCGCGGAACGGCGTAACCAAGCCGCGGCGAGACCTGGCCTTTGCCAGGGATCGGAGTTCTTGATCGCGTCGATCAGGGTATGCATGGCGGCGTCGCCCTGCGCAATCGCATTGGTGTCGTCCGAGCACAGCCGGTACCGACTTCGCTGCTGCCGCGGCCATGCTGGTCATGGCACTGGTTGGGCGAGATGAACGAGTAGTTCGGCAGGTGCCTGCTACATAAATCAGCAAACAGGCGGTCGAAGCGGGAGGGTAACTCGAATCGACGCAGTGGCGAACTCAGTCATCCGTCCTAAGGAGAGAGAAGTGGGAGCACGCGGCATGCAGATTGCTTTTCGAAAAATTCTCCCATTGACTATCCCAAGTCTTCGTCGCGCTGTCGGAGCGTGGCTCGGCCGATGACGGCAAGCAGCGGACGTTGGGAGGCGGCAGTGAAGGTTCGCTGTCACAAAGCAAACGGTGTGCGCGACGCCCAGTGGCGTCGGGCACGCCCGGTCGACCATGACGGCTGGACATCATTAAGAGCCATCAGCTTGGCTCCGCGGTGACCGTTGAAGTCTTGGAATCTCGACGTCACCGGCTTGTCATTTGTGCGATCCGTGTAGCACCTGCCTCAACTGCCTCAACTGCCTCAACTGCCTCAACTGCCTCAACTGCCTCAACTGCCTGCCGTCGAACGCATTTGCCGGCCGGCCCGCCAGCTGCGGAGCGCGCACCTGGCGACCGCCGCCAGCCCTGACGCCAACCGGCAACGTTTTGGGCTTCAGCCAAAATTGTCGACCGGCGGCACAATATTCTGCGTCCTGATCCGTCTATACAGGCTATGGATGCGCAACTGGATTCTGGCTGGGCCATGGCGGCATTCGATCGTTCGATCTCGGAGGCGTTCGTGCGCCAGCGCGGCCGCCTGCGCGGCTTCATCCGCAAGCGCGTGCCTGACCCGGCCGATGCCGAGGACATCCTGCAGGAGGTTTTCTACGAGTTGGTCGAGGCCGCGCGTCTGGTGCGACCGGTGGAGCAGGTCGGCGCGTGGATTTTTACGGTCGCACGCAATCGGATCACCGATCTGTTTCGCAAGAAAAAGAGCGAGCGCTTCGAATCGCTGAAGACCGCTGGGGCGCTCGAACCAGCGCACGAGCCCGCGAACCTCGACCAAGCTTCGTTCGAGGACCTGCTGCCCGCGGCGGACGCGGGACCGGAGGCGGCCTATGCACGCCGGCTCTTGCTCGAGGAGCTCGCTGCCGCCTTGGACGAATTGCCCGAGGAGCAGCGCAGCGTCTTCGTTGCTCATGAACTGGAAGGACGCAGCTTCAAAGAACTCGCTGCGCAAACCGGTGTCGCCGTCAACACACTGCTGTCGCGCAAGCGCTATGCGGTGCTGTATCTACGTCGGCGCTTACAAGCAATTTACGATGAATTCATTGACACCTGAGGACCACCAAGATGAGAAAGCGATGGTTTCTTTATGGGCTGAAGTTCATGCTGATCGCCGCGGTCGTGGTGGCCGCGCTCGGCTTCGTCGTCATGGCCCTATGGAACGCGTTGCTGCCTGAGCTATTCGGCTGGCACGCGATCGGCTTCTGGCAGGCATTGGGCTTGCTGGTGCTGAGCAAGATCTTGCTCAGCGGCTGGCGCGGAGGCGGCGGCTATCGCCGGCACTGGCGCGCGCGCATGACGGAGCGCTGGGCGCAGATGACGGACGAGGAGCGCGAGCAGTTTCGCGCGGGAATGCGGCGCGGCTGCGGCAGTGACAAGTCGAGCGCGACACCCAACGCGGAGGTGAAAGTCTGAGGCGGCGATTGCGGCGGGCTGCGAGAATGTCGTTGTCGTCACCGGCGCGCACGCGCCGCGGAGCTCGGCATCGAGGCATTGGTCTCGCTTCAGGAGGTCGATCTGAACGAGCCACTGCCTTCGGCGCCCGGGTCGTTCGATGCAGCAATGTCGTTGGATGTCGTTCTGCATCTGCGCGACCGCCTGAAATTTTCTCCGAAGTCGCACGACTGCTCACGGCGGGCGGCAGGTTTCTCTTGACTGATGCCGGCGTGGTGACCGGCACCGTGTCCAACGAAGAGGTGCATGCACGCGGCGTTCATGGCTACACGCAGTTTGTCGTTCCCGGCTGGAATGAACGGCTGCTGCGTCGGGCAGGATTTCGCGTCCTGGAAACCGAGGATCGAACGGAGAGCGTGCTGAACAACGCCAGCGGCCGCCTGGCGGCGCTGCAGACCCATCGAATTGAACTCGAACGGGCCAACGGCGCAGCCGCGTTCGCAAGCCAGCGGCGCTATCTGGAAACGGTGATTGAACTGTCGCGACGGAGGGCGGTTTCGCGCTTTCTGTACGTTACGGAAGCTGCAAGCGCGGCGTGATTGCCGGCGCGAGATAGTTGCGCTCGCCCAGCGTGTGAACAGGATCGACTGATTCTGCTGGTCGAGCGACATCCAGTCGAGCAATGTCCTGCGACCGCGACCGGCGAGGACCGGGCGCAATTCCGGCGGGCTGCTGAGCCGGATGCCGTCGGCCAACACGGGTTCGAGAGCCCGGCGGCGACTATCTGTGTTCAGGTGGCCGCACCAAGGTGGGCAGCAACTGGTCGCGCGGATCGCGGACGTGCGGCCGGCGCGGCGGGACCGGTCGCGCAAACACGACCGGGTAGCCATAGAGTCGCGCACCCATCGTCATGCCGGTTGTGTCGAGCGCGGGCGCGGTAGCGCTCATCGCCGCGCGCACGCGCTGGTCATTCAGTTCTTGCTCTAACTGATTAACGCGCCACTCCAGGGCGCGCTCAAGCTCGCGCTGGAGAACATCTTGTGGCAGTCCCGGTACAACACTCAGGGTTGACGTTGTCGCATCCAGCGGCATCGCGTTTTTGCTGCTGGCCGGGGGTTGATCGCCGTAGTTGACGACTCCCTTGTCATCGATCCACTTGTACACCTCGGCGCGTGCAAGGCCGGGCACGGCAGCAGCGAGCGCCGCAATCAATAGCGAGGAGACGAGGTAAGAAGAGAGACGCATATCGACAGCAACGATTTCACTTGCCGAAGGAGATGTCAACTCGCGCTTTTGGCAGGACTTTCCGGCTTGGGTACATCGGCGGCGCGTCTTCTCTTCCCGCAGCTTGGCGTCGGGCAGCTCTTGAAAATTGTTCGTTTGGTGCCGTCGTGTACGACTCAAATCGCGCGCGAGTGCGCAGGCGTAGTGCTTACGCGGCCGACGCCTTCGTCGCATGTGATTTGAGCGCGCCATCTCACGGTCGCTTGCCACACGGCGAAACTCTCGATGCGTAGGAGCGTTGTGCGGACTAGCGAAACGACATCCGGGAATAATCCAGACGATCAAATGTTCGCTCGGTCTCGTCGGAGCGCAATCGGCCGAACGCGTGAACTGCCGCTTGCAGTTTGATGCCGCTGCTGTCAACGCGCACGGTCGCCCTCGCTCGCGGCGTGCAGCCGGCGAGCGTGACGCCCGTCAACAGGAAGCCGAGCGCGTTGCACGGCACGTCGGCATCCGGCATCGGTGCCGACGGCTGCGAGACATTCACACGCGGTTCGCCGCTCACCGAATCAGTGATGCGCCCGACCCGCAGCACGAAGTAGTTCAGGCTGCTGGCCGTGACCACCTGCTCGGCCGCCAGCTTCAATTCGCGCCAGCGTGCTTCGGCCCACGTTGTGCCGCCGCGTTGCTCCGCGCCGCTGTAGCCGACATAGATCCAGCGCCCCGTGAACCCGTCGCGCTGAGCAAACTCGATGCACGCCGACAGGCTTTCGACTTCGAGTTGCCAGGCGCCGGGCGACATTCCCCTGCGCTCGCTGCCGGCGAGGTAGATCACGTGTGCAGCGCGATCGATCAGCGGCGCGATCGTGTCGGGCCGCTCCAGGTTGGCGACCGCCACTTCGGCCGACGCGACCCGTGGCTCGATCGGAAGTCGCTCCTCGCGCCGCACGCAAGCGATGACCGGAACCGATGCGGCGCACAGGTAGCGCACAACATATCCGCCGGTCCGGCCGCTTGCGCCAATGACGAGTATCGAGTCTCTGATTTCCGCTGATCCCATGATCCGATGCCGCTACCAGGATGCGTGGCCCAAGAACACGACTGACAGGATAGCCCGGCCGATGCGGTCACACACCGACGGAGGAGATCCATTCGTCGCGAAAGGCTGCAATATAGGATTTTATTCCGGCCGACACATCGCGCGCGATCGACACTCGAGTCTGAGTGTCCCAAATTCTTGCTACGGCGTGTGTGCGGGATACCGCACTTCAGCCGTGGGAAGAAACGCGGCTTACGTTGTGCGCAGTGAATGTCACGAGCGGCGAGCCGGCCGGCTTTGACAGTCGGCTTGCTGACAGGCCGATCAAGGTCGAACACATCATGGCGAGCTGCGCCTTGCCGTCGGGGTTCGCGCCGGTGGTGATCGACGGCGCGCCCTACTGGGACGGCAGCGTCTACTCCAACACGCCGCTGGACATTGTTCTGGACGACGCCGAGCGGCGCAATACGCTGTGTTTCATGGTTGACCTGTGGGACGCGAGCGAATCGGCGCCGCGTACCCTGAGCGAGGCGATGACACGTCTGAAAGACATCCAATTCGCAAGCCGCTCCCAAGAGCACATCGATGACCACACGCGAATGCAGGATCTTCGGCGCGCGGTCCGTCTGTTGGGAGCACGGCTGGATCCGGCGGCGGCCGTCGGGGTCACCGTCCTGCGGCAACTGGTTGAACTTCGGAGCGATCACGCGATCGACGTCGTGCACCTGGTGATGAAAGCGCTGCCGGGCGAAGATGCGTTTCGCGACATCGACTTCTCGCGCGCGACGCTGACTGCGCGCTGGTCGGCCGGCTTGCGCGACGGCAGACGGGCGCTTCAGCGTCGCAGCTGGCTCACCCCGCCGCCGGAGCATGTGGGCATGCGCGTGCACACGCTGCCGCAGGACGAGTGAACTCTGCCATTCAATCTGGAACCTATCGCAAAATTACTGCGCGTCCCAATTTTGCCGCTGCTCGCAACAATTGAGATAGGTTCTGTCCGGAGCGCGATCGCATGACCGAGGACGAAGTACGGCGACGCGCGTTCGCCATGCCGCTGACGAACCCGGGCTCGACTACAGCGACTTCCGGGTGGCCACGGGCGCCATGGGCTTCAAGCACAAGCAACTCGAGCCGGCCGAACTACCTGCTGAAGATCATTCCGCATGTGGATGGGACTCTGCGCGTCTGCGAGCTGGTGCGCTATTGCTGACCGAAATCACGGTCAAGGGCGCGTGGACCGGTCCCGGCGCGCTCGACCTGCATCCGCATGCGCTCGCGCCCGTGGCCGATCTGCCGGTGCGCGAAATTGTCTCGGCCGTTCACATAATCGCTGACCTGACTCTGCCCTTGGGAACGGTTCGTGCATGACTATCTCGCATGACAGGTCGCGCTGCTCCGCTGGGTGGAGTTCGACTCGCGAACTCCGGAACACTCCCATTGGCCTATCTTCCCAGCCAGCTTCTTGGGCTCAAGCGCATTGACGCTGCGCTACAGGATCACGATGATCACGTGTTGGAGATATTCGACAAATACTCCCATCACGGCGATCTGTCGTCCCATGTCCAAAAGGCGACGCAGGAGGTCGTCAAGGCCGTGCCGGCAAGGTACACGGTCCCCGATTTGATCGCTCAGTGCGTCAAGGTGTCGAGCGACAGCAACGCCCGCCTTGCGTGACCAGCTATCGCTCTACGGCACTCAGTCATCATGGTCGACTGCAGGCCGGCAACGATAAGGTGACGCAGCAGCGACTGCGCGTCGCTGGCGAGAGCGAGCTCACGAGAGATACGCCGAACCGGATGAGGTACAACGCAATGACACGCATCGTTGCGCGAGTGAGGCGTAGCAATTCGCTGCCAGAAACAATTCGCGCCTCTGCCATCGGCGCGTGACGCTCGGGGAGCCTCGCCTTCTGCGGATCATAGGGGACGAATTCGCCCCAATTTCAGGGTCTTATGTCCGCTAGGCCCAGCGCAGCAGACCCTATTCTCGATGCGGCTCTTGGCCGCAACCAACCCCCGTGCCTGGTCTCGGCAACCCGCACCCGGAAGGGAAGATGTGAATCGCCTCATTGGCAATCTGAAGATCTGGCAGAAGTTCGCCCTAGTTCTGGTGTTGGTGCTGCCCATGGTTGCGGTTCCAACCGCGATCGTGGTCAAGAACGACTGGGCGGTACTGGCGACCGCTCAGTCAGAGGCCTACGGCATCGTGCCGGCGGCGGCGGTGATCCGACTGATCCAACTCACGCAGCAACATCGCGGAGCTTCGGCCGGCTTTCTGAGCGGGGACGATGGCCTGAAGGCCGAGCGCGAAGCCAAGCAGGACGAGACGCAGCAAGCCCTGGTCAGCGCGCTCGCCTTGTCGGCACGATTCAGCAGCGAACGCCTGAAAACCCACTCCGCGCAGATCGCACACGACTGGCGAGCACTCACGACTGCGGTGATCGCAAAATCGCTCACCGCGCCGGAGAGCATCGAGCGTCATACCGATCTGATCACCGCGCAATTGGACCTGCTGGAAGACATCGCCGCCGACTCCCAACTGGCTCTTGACCCCGAGGCCGCCAGCTACTACCTGATCACGACGATGACGATCCATTTGCCCAGGATGAGCGAAAGCCTGGGGCTGGCACGCGGGCGCGGGACGGCGATTCTGACCAAGGGCCTTGCCTCACCCGAGGAGCGCGCTTCGATCGGGGCGCTTGCCGAGCGGGTGCGCCTGCACTTTCGCGACGGGAAAACGGCGCTGCAGCGGGCGATCGACGACGATCCTTCCTTGAAGGGCATACTCGATCAGCCGGTGGCCGCAGCGTTGCTCGCCGCGGAATCCGCGCTGAAGCTGGTCGACGAGAACATCGTGCGGCCTGAAGCCATGAAATTTCCGGCGCACGAATACCTGGACGCGATGACGCGCGCGATCGACCAGCAGTTCGGATTGATCGCGACGGTCAACGGGGCTTTGGGTGCGATTCTTTCGGACCGCGTGCAAAGCACGCGCAGGGAGCTCCTGACGATCGGTGTCATGGTCGCCGCGCTTAGCGCGCTGGCCTCATGGTGCATCTTCGTGGTCAGCCGGATTACGGCCCGACACGTCGACGACGCCTTGCGCCTCGCCACGGCCTTGGCGCAAGGCGACCTGACCCAGAAAGCGCACACGGGCACGCGCGATGAGATTGGCCAGGTCGTGACGGCGATCGAGGCAGCGATGACGGCCCTGGCGCAGGTCATCATCGGCATCAAGCATTCGAGCGAATCAGTGAGCACCGCCGCTGCGCAGATCGCCGCCGGCAATCTGGACTTGAGCGGCCGTACCGAAGAGCAGGCCGCCTCACTCGAGCAAACCGCGGGCGCGATGGAGCAGTTAACAAGCACCGTCAAGCACAGCGCAGACAGCGCTCGCCAGGCCAGTCAGCTGGCGCTGTCGGCCTCGGCGGCCGCCAGCCAGGGCGGCGCAGCCGTAGGCAACGTCGTGGCCACGATGAATGAAATCAGCAGCTCCAGCAGGAAGATCACCGAAATCACCTCGGTGATCGACGGCATCGCCTTTCAGACCAACATCCTGGCCCTGAACGCGGCCGTCGAAGCGGCAAGAGCCGGCGAACAGGGGCGGGGCTTTGCCGTGGTCGCGGGCGAGGTCAGAAGTCTCGCCCAGCGCTCGGCAGAGGCGGCGCGGGAGATCAAGGCGCTGATCGGCGACTCGGTGGACAAGGTCGAAAATGGCAGCCGATTGGTAAACGACGCCGGTGCCGCGATGAGCAATATCGTGGCCCAGGTCAAGCGCGCGACCGACCTGATCGGCGAGATCTCGAACGCCGGCACCGAGCAGTCCGCTGGCATCTCACTGGTCAGCGACGCGGTCGCGCAGATGGATAGGGTCACGCAACAAAACGCCGCACTGGTCGAGCAGTCGGCCGCGGCGGCCGCGGGCCTGAGAGAACAGGCGGACCACTTGGCACTGGCGGTAGCGGCATTCAAGGTGGCGCAGTCCGAGACGCGACACGCGCTAGCGCCGGCGCAGGACGCGACGCGGGTGTAGCCGCGGCTTGCACCTCCGGGCTCAAGACAAGGTGATCTGGACTTGAGAGCTTTGTCGCCTTCGCGGTAGCAGGCGCGAGAGGCTGAGGCGTGACTCCAAGACGCCGCGCTATGCGGATCGACCCCGCGTCAGGCAATCAGCCCGAAGGGCTCGGGCGCCCCTGGCTTGTAGTGCCAGAGCAGTGCCGGCGCCTCACACCACCCAACCAGGCGCTCGATCTCTTCGTTCGATAGGGCATTGAATCCTTCGCCCGCTCCGGAATCGATTTCTTTCGAACTCCGCTCTTGCCCGATCACCGCTGCTTCAGGGTCGTTTTCGTCGAGTTCTCGTGCCATAGCTCCACCTACCTTTGGGTCGAGGTATCCTTGGTCCGGACTGCTTTTCAAGTGCCCGCTAACAAGTGCGGATCAGCTCGGGTCGCAAAACAGTGAGTAGGAAGTCTGCCCGCGTGCTAGGAAGACCGCCATCCGGGGATACATCCAACCCGCAGGCTGGGAATACCCTAGTCCGGATCCGTTCATCCGAAGGCGCTAACAGTGTGGTACGAGCCGAGCAGCGCGGGCGCCGAATCGGCTCGCGCCGCGGTTTTCGACAGCCTGCTACAGCGGCAGGAGGCCGCGCCGGATGGCGTAGCGAACCAGCCCCGCCGTTTCGTGGATGTCGAGCTTCTTCATCAGTCGGGAGCGATGCGATTCAGCCGTCTTGAAGCTGATGTTCAGGATCCGGGCGATTTCCTTGGTCGATTTGCTCTCGGCGATCAATTGCAGGATCTGCAGTTCCCTCGCCGTGAGCAGTTGCCCCGGTGAATCATCCTTGTCGAAGACCGCATCGACCAGCGAAACTGCGACCGCCGGGCTGATATACACGGCGCCTCGAGAAACCTCGTCGATGGCTCGAACCAGGTCCTCGGCCGCCTGCGTCTTGAGGACATAACCCTTGGCACCGGCCCGCAATGCTTCGATCACGTACGGGCGATCCGCAACCATCGTCAGCAGGATGGTTCGGATCTGCGGCGCAACCCGAACCAGTTCACGCGCGGAGTCGACCCCATTTAAGACCGGCATGATCATGTCGAGCACGGCAATGTCGACCTTATGGACTCCGGCCAATTGGATCGCCTCGCGCCCATTGGCGGCCTCGGCGACCACCACGTGACCGGCTTTTTCCAGCAGAGCGCGCAAACCCTGCCGCACGATTTGATGATCGTCAGCAATAAGGACCCGGCGTCCCATCAGGTCTCCAGCGGAACGACCAGCAGCAGCGTCGTCCCCCGCTGCCCACGCGATACGATCCGAAACGATCCGCCCAGTGCGCTCAGGCGTTCCCGAATGCCCATCGGACCCAGCGCAGAGCGCGGTTCGTGGGACAAAGGCTTGGCCCAGGGGAGACCATCGTCCTGCACGAGGCAGCTGACTCCGCGCGCGCCGCAGCGCAGGCGGATACGGACCGAACGGGCACGCTGCCTGGCGACGTTATCCAGCGCTTCCTGCACGGTGCGATAGACCGCGACCTCGACCGACGGCGGCATGCGGGCATGGGAGCTGCCGTGCACGGAGATCGAAAGCTGATTGCGCCGCGCCGCCTGTTCCGCCAGGAACCGCAGCGCGGGCAACAGGCCGAGGTGCTCCAGAACCATGGGTCGCGACTCATGCGACAGGTCGCGCAGGGCATTTTCGGAGTCCTTGAGCAACTGGGTGACCTTGCTCACCCGTTCCCGTCCTGCAGCCGGGAGCGTGGGCTCCAAATCCGACAAAGCTGTCTGCACCGTGGCAAGCAGCTGGCCGGCCTCGGAGTGCAGCGTGTGGGCGATGCGCTGGGCCTCGTCTTCCAGTGTTTCGTTGAGTTGCTGCAGGCCAAGTGCCGCTTCCCGTGCACCGCGATGACTCATTTCGAAAGGTGACAAGCACTCAGCCAGAAAGCGGCTCGTCGCATTCAACGCGCGCGCGCGGACGATGGTTTCGTCGATTGCCGTCTGGTGCGCGGCAACGACCTCGAGAATGCCGAGACCCGCAATCAGCGCATCGCGGCCCATTTCGTAGGCTCGATTCAGATGCACTTCGCCCATGTTCTGCAGGTACTCCTGCAGCGCCTCCTGATAGTTCTTGCCAAACAGATCAGCGCCCGCGCTCGTCATTGTTCACGCCATCGCTGGGCCACGAGCACCCGCGCATTGCCGGTGGACTTCGCGTAACGAGTAAACAGATGCTCGGGGCAGCACGACGGCGAGCTTGGATTCCGTCGCTCGCCACGCTCGAGTCCCGACCAGGAGCGTTGTGCGGCACCATGGACATTGGGCACGTTGCCGGGTCCTAACAGGCGGTTGAAAAACGTGGCGAGCAAGTGCGCCGCTACGCCGCCCCTTTGGAGTGCCGGTGTGATCAGTCTTTCCATTTGGTCACTATGACGGTGGTGCCAAGATCGCGCTCGGAATCGATCTGAAACTCGTCGACGACGCGCCGAACCCCTGGCAAACCGAGGCCCGGACGGAGCGATGTTGAACGACCGGACAGCAACGACTCGACGTCGGCGATACCCGGTCCCCGGTCGCGTGCAATGACGACCATCCCATGGCGAGTGCCATTGCGGGCCGATCGCAACAAGATCTCCCCTTTGCAGGCGTACTGAACGATATTGCGCGCCAACTCGGAGATCGCGGTCGCGACCAGCGTCGCGTCGGTGGCCGAAAATCCGAGGCGCTCGGCTAGGGCATGCCCCTGCTGGCGGGCGGTAACGATGTCGTTGACTGATATCACGGGAACGCAACATAAAGCCTCGACGTCAGGGTTCGGCGGAGGCATGGTTGAACGTCTATTGGAAAGAGGCGAGATATGCTCAAGGTCGACCGCTGTGGAACCCTCTCCAGCGTGATCTCGAGCTGCACCATTGCAGAAGCCACTACTTCCTCGCGCGATTGGCCGAAGGCAGAATCCAACCAATATCTTTAACAGGCCGTTGAAAAACTACTGCGCGGGCCGGCTGCTCGGCTCGTACGGCGGATCCCGATCCGCCCTCGGCGCTTATTTGACAAACGAGTCGGCCCTGTTCGCAAGGTTTTTCAACGGCCTGCTGGCCGTCCGACCCATGCAGGCATCTTAGGGGAGGATCCGAGCCGCGTTGCAGCTCAATGGTGTAACGCAGGCGTTTCGGTCAAGAGGACTAAGGGAAACACCTGATGGCAGCACCGCACTGCACCAAGCCAGTCGCGAAAATTATCTAATACGATTGCGGGTCGCCAAAATCGGCAGCGTCCACTCGGCCGGCGCCGGCGCCCGCCGGTCGTGCAGGCCATTGCGGCGGGTCTATCGCTCGCGGCGGAAAGTCCCAGCCAGATGGGCCGCGCGAACATCGTACTCGAACAGGAGCGTCGGCGCATGTGGACCGCATGGCGCCGATCGCGATATCAAACCCCGCAACGGTTATCACGAAAACCGACTCCAACCGCACTGGTCCTATTTTCTCTGGCGACCCTTCGAATGACGAAGTTAGGATTTTTGTAGATACGGAACAAGAGTTGAAATCTCCTCCGTTACGCAGCGATTCCCGAAATCAGGAGTTCGCTGCCGTAGGAAGAGAGCGAGTCGCGAGCAAAGACGAGTCTCCGGATGATGGCAAAAGATGCGTTTGGCACCGCAACTTGCGGGTCGATGTCCCGCGTGAAATTAAGTCCGACTCCGCCGTTTCGCAGGACATCTGGACGCGCGCGGGCGCGTTGTCCGGGACTCCAACGAATTGGGAGTGCTACTTCCAATCGATCCTGAAATCGCGATCTGCCGCTCAGGGCGAGACGTCCGTCACGTGCATCGGACCTAACGCGCCTCAGGCGGCATGTGCCAGATCGCCGCCTGATGGCCCGCGGCGTAGTGGTCGTTCGTGATGTCTGGGTTACGGTTCACCAGCGCCCGCGCATACATCGGGTGACGCATGCTGCGCACCTCGTGTTCGATGGTTGCGAGTACGAGGCCGGTGTCCAGGTCGGTGATGTCCTGGAAGCGATATTGACTCTGGTTGCTCTCCTCGGTAATCAGCCCGCGTTCAAGGAGGCGCCGATGGACACCGGAAAAATCGGCGACCGCAACCTGGATGTGATGGCCGTCGTAGGGGCGCGGCTCTTGTGCTGTTTCGCGAAATACCAGGCGTTCGCTCAGGCCGACCGGAATGCTGGCAAAGGCACCACCAACGTCCTCTCCGCACTGGGCAGGCGCTGCCAGAATCTCCGTATAAAAGCGGCCGATGCGCTGCGCAGTGCCGGGCGCGCAATCGATCTCGACGTAGGGCATGCCCAGCATCATGCGGCCGAAGCGCAGCGGATCGGGCGCGTGCACACACATCCGGTTGCCCCACGGGCAGGTGATGTCAATCTGCCGCGCCGAAGGCGTAAAGGTGAAGGCCGTGCCCATCAGCCGCGACGTGACCGCGATGAGCCGCGCCCGCAAGGCTTGAAGGTCCGGCATGACCAGGCCGACAACACCGCGTAAGACTTGCGCCTTGCCCACCGGCAAATGGAACTGACAGCGACCGACATTGATCCAGGCATTGTCAACGCCGACCATCAGATACGGATCGCGCGTCAAACCCAGACCCATGACATAGAAGATGACGGCCCGCTGTTGGTCCGGCACGCGGATATTGACGTGGCCGAACTCGACCAGGTTGCCGACGTCTTCGCTGGTCCGGTCGTAGACGGGCTCGGCGGCGGCGGTCCTGGAAGAGCGTGTAGCGTTCATCGCGAAATCTCCGGGGTCAGTTGAGTCTGGACTCGCGTCTGGCGCCTGACCGCAGTCTCGGGATGAAACTCGCGAGCGGGCGCGCCTGTTGCGCAAGCGCCGGCGCGCAGTGGAGTAGGCGTCGCAGCTTCGCTCCTCTCTGTACGACTCGGTACCGGTCCGGTGCTCGGCGGCAATTCGGGCTTGCTCGCTACGCTTTTCAGAGCTTCCTTCGACGCAGCATTGCCAAAGCGGGCGCCAAGAAGTGAAATCGAAATATCGGCAGGTCCGGATCCCGCGCTACCGAGCGTTTGGGGCCGCCGCAAATGTACCCGAATCGACCCGGTTTCTTGGGGAGAGGGCAGTCAGCGTCGATTCGGCACTAGAGCGCGTCGCTGCTGACGGTCACACGTGCGTCGTGCAGCAGGTCGGGCCGATGACGCAGCGATGGCCGGCCGCGGTTCTGCGGTGAAGCGGTGAGGAATGGTGCCGGCGGCGCAGCCGACGGTCTCGAGCGGCCCGACCGCGCATGCCTGCGCTATTCAGGCTCAGGCGTGAACTTCACGCCGCCTCATTGGTGTATGGCCTGGACTGCGGATTGCGACCGGGTGCGCAAGCTTTGGCACGGCAACCCACGGGTCGTTACAGACACAATGGAACAGAAATTCATTCAGTGCCTGATCAAAATCGAACCCGCCCGGTGCTTCAGCGAGCAATAACGCTCTCAATGTAATGAGATCCTGCATGATCCGATGATGCGCCGCGTGCTGCGCCTGACATTCCGAGGGCTTGAGCGGTCGCAGGCAGCGCTCCTCGGCCTCGAAGTTTCGCGTGGCGCCATCCATCAGCACACTAAGTACCCTGGCCAGCTCCCGCAGAGGAACACCGATCTGTCGCCGCGGATTCAATCGCCACAGGGCCAGGAAGATCGTCTGCTCCCGAACCCGGATCTGGCACAGGTCCTCATCCGCCGGGTTGGTCGGTTGCGCGGTGCACGCTGCGGACTGCGGCCTCGCCGTTGAATTTGTCGTCAACCTCATTCCGTAGATCACTCAGGCTGCTGCGTCCGCTGCGGATCATGCGCGTCCATCTTCGCCCTGAGATTGTGAGCGCCAAACGCCACAGCGGCTATCGGGGCCATCGCAAATTGGCGTGGGAAGAATCTGAGCATTTATTGGCGGCATGCACATGAGAGCCTCGGAGTGCCTTACCCAATTTACGGTATCACCCGCCCAGTGAAGCGGCCCCCCGCGCGATCGAATGCGTTCGGCAACGGGAGCAAGGATCACCCTGAGGCGAGATGCCGGCAGCGTACGTTTGCGCCGCGATCACCTTGGGTATTTCTTCGAGAGAGTCGCCGGTCGCGGTGTGTGCCTGCTGATCGATACTCGTCCGAGGCTTTCAAGTTGATGCTCTGCTGTGCCGGCAGTCAGAACGCGCTGCTGAGTCTGTAATCTCCTTGGGGTCGACCTAAGCACAGGGATCGAGAATCGCACGCACGATGGCCAAACCCAGTATCGTGCGCCACTTCTCAATTGGTCGGGCGCGGTGCCCCTTGGACCGATTGCGGCGCGCCACTACGGACCCAAAGCGAGCTCCTCCTTGTGCTCATGGCGGTCGGCCTGGCAAATATCCTGTCGTCCAACGGTGGATTGAGCGAGACCCTCTCAATCACCATTCTGTCGGTCGGCTTGGCGGAACCGATGCCGGTCTCGATCACACCGGGAATCTGCAGGCCTTCCACGGTCTTGTAGTCGCGGTAGTACACGGTGACTCGAGCGGTGAGGCCCGAGAGGTTGCGCGACGAGCGGTCGGCTTTGGCCTCCAGGAAAGTCTCGGCGTCGATCCAGACGTGGTGGCTTGCTCCAAACGGTGGGCGCACATTGAGGCGATATGTCTTTCGGCCGCCCACTTGATCGACGCCGTCGAGCGTGACGGCGAGTCCCTTTGCCTCGTGGTCGATCAGCGGGCCCTCGATTCCGAACGTTTCGCGGGCGAAGCGGACTTCGTCGCTGGTATAGGGCTGCACTGCCGGTTCGCCGCTGCGAGGCGGATGGGATTTCCAACCGCGGGTGCCGTCGAACGCGCGCACCGAGGTCTGATCCATCGCCTTGATCTCGAACCGGCTCTTGTTGGGCCGCTTCTGCTCCAACATGAATTGCATGTTCGGCATTGGCGCGTCCGCACTTTCGACGTGACCGAGCAAGACCATGCTCTCGATCTTGCGCCAGGCGTCGAGACCGCCGCGCGCGGCCACATTCTTAGCGACGATTTGCGCGGACGTGAGCTCGGTCGTTGCAGCAGGGTCGGCGGCAAAGGCGCTCACCGTGAAGCCAAGCGCAAGCGCCGCAACAGCAATCCTGAGTGCCGGTGGACTCGTTGTCGGCGTGCTGGCGGGTGTTGCTGGTTGTCTTGCGAATTCCATCGGCTCTGGATCCTGCGACATCCCCTCCCAGTCACCGAGGACACGTTGCGCGACTATTCGCATGCGGAGAATGTATTGAGCCTCGGTGGGACTCGACTCGACGGACCGATGGAATGCAACGGCATGCGACCGGCGCGGGCGTGGGGCCCGCGGACAAGGCGCGCGCTACACCTTGGGCTTCTCGAACCGCGCGTCTGCCAGCGTCGGGTTGACAGCGACCTTGTCGACGACCATCTTATGGGTTCCCGGATAGCCATCGACCGCTGTTTCCAGAACGAAGGGAATCATCAGGCCCTTGACGGAGCGGAAGTCGCGCTGGTACACCCACACGGTATGCATGCGCCCGTCCATCCGCCTCGGGGTTCCCTCGACTTTCACATCGAGAAAACTCTGGGTGTCGATCCAAACATGCCGTACTCGCCCACTCTTGCCCGTGACTTTGAGGTGGTAAGCGTCTTTGCCTTCTACCGCCTCCACTCCGGCAAGTTCTACCTTGCTCCCTTTGGCCGCAAAATCAATCAGCGGCCCGTCCATATCTCGCTCCCCCTCCTGCGCCTTCGCTTCCTCAGCCGTAAACGGCTCGACATCCGTCCGATTCAGGTACGGCCGTAGCTTCCATCCGTTCGCTCCGTCGAACACCTGCACGGCAGTCTTACCGGCAAACTCGATCTCCAGGCGCGATTTGTGAGGACGCTTCATGTCCAGCAGGAAGGGCAATTGGACCTGCTTGTCCGCATCCTGCTTCGAATTCGCAGACGCCGCGCTGGCAGCGTTCACCTTGCTGCCCGGTCTGCCGCGGGCCACCCGCGCGCCACGAGCCGCCGAGTCGCCGGCGCCCGCATCCAGCTTGCCATTGACCGACATCGTCTGCAGCGCCCGCCACGCCTGCAGTCCGCCGCGCGCCGTGACATGTCTGTCGACTACTTGTTCCGCAGTCAGCTTGCTGTTGGTTGTCTTGCTGTCCGCCGCCATCAGCGGCGGACAGAGCAGTACACAGGCCAAGGTCGTCAAGAGCAGACCTCTCTTACGTTGCCGAATAGCGAGGTCCCGATCGAACTTGATTGGAAGAGAAACGGCAGACATGATCGACCTCTTAGACTCGACGAGAGAGGGAGACGAGCTGCAAGACATCCGGTCGCGGCCGCGCGACGGACCTGACAGCCTCCTAATCAACCACCAGGCCCTCCGCCCGGAATTGCCCGATCACCACCGCGACGTGGTCGCCCGGCTTTACCAGCCTTCCCTTGTTGGAGAACGTCATCCAATAGGACTTTCCGGCCTCGGGCGTGGCACTCTGGCGCAATTGCCCGATTTTCTCCATCGAAGGAACCACCAGCTTGACGCCCGCTCGCGGAGCGTAGAGCGCGGGCTCCGATTTCTTGTCGTTGAGTACTTTGGCCTTGTCCGCATCCAGAACGCGGTACGTGAAGCGAATGAGTTCGCCCGACTCCACTGTCTTGACCGCGAGAGAGTCGACGCCCCAGACGAGCTCGTAGTACTTTCCTGCCCGTCCGGCGAACCGATTGGGCTGATAGTGCGCTCGCGCCGGCGTGGCTGCCGCCCGGTCGCCGGACGCTGCCGAAGTTCCTGTTCCAGTCCCGGTCCCGCCTTGCTGCGACTGGGCCAACGCTGTCGAGCAGACAAGGGCGATACACGCGAGCAGCAGCAACGGCCGCTTTCCAGAACCTATCTCAAAACTACTGCGCGACCCGATTTTGCGGCTGCGGTGCTCCGTGTACCACCTGCACCCGTCCGCTCCTCGCGGCAAACTCGAGCGTGCTCGCGACATTTTGAGATGGGCTCTACCCAGCTCAGCCAGGATCGTTTCCCGGTTCAGTCGGGGCCACCCACGCCCTCTCGGGGAGGCTGCAGAAAACTGCATTCGCATTGGACAAGTCCTACTTGCTGTCCACGAACCCGGCACAAGCTTTTGTGCCGCTCTCCTCATCCAACTTGGCCAACTCCGCCGCGATCAGCTCATAGGCGGATTTGTATTCGTCGGACTTGCGCGCCTGCGCGAGCTCGTCTGCGGTGGCCTTGCCGACGAACATCGTGGGACTTTCCTTGATCGACGCAAGCTTCGGATTTTTTTGGGAGCAGAAGCTCAGGATACCCTCCACTTGACCGAGGGCAGCACTGCTCAGCGCGAGGTCGGCCGAGGCAAGACCCGGGAGCGAAAGGACAAGTGCCGAGAACGCCATTCGAAGTTTCATACTCGTACTCTTCTCCGATGCATCAACAATAACCAAAATCAAGAATATCAACATTTCGCGGGCACCCACACTCATCACCCGCGAGCATGGCCGACGCCCAACTGGACCACTTGCGCGATGAGATCCTGCGCGCGGGGACAACTCCCGCGCGCAGGACCAACTGCACGCTCTTCCACAACGACCGCTAGTTCGCCGTGCCGGTCAGGGCCGAGGTTTGCGTACCGGCCGCATCGGTGACCGACAGGGTAGCGCTCTTGACCCCCGTCGTGTCGCCCGTCGGCGGCGCGAAGCGGACCGTGACCATACAAGCCGCACCCGGGGCCAACGTCGTCTGGCCTAGCAGTTGACCGCCACCGGCGGGACCGCAGGTAGACATGGGGCGGAGGATCGCAAACTCAGTCGCTCCGCCGATGACTCCCTGCGTGATCCCTGTCAGCGGCACATTGCCGGTGTTGGTCAGCATGAAGATCTGACCTGGGCACGCAGTAGATCCCATCAGCGTACAGCCGCGGGTCGCCGACGTGGTCCACGACGCCGGAGCCAGAGTCGCGGCCACCACCGGTGTGACGCCCGTTCCGCTCAGCGCGACGGGTGATCCGGTCACCGTCACATTGGCGGTGATGGTGACCGTGCCGCTCTTCGCACCGGTCGTTGTCGGCGAGAACGTCACCGTGACCGTGCAGGTCGCGCCGGCAGCCAGGGTCGCTCCGCAGGTTCCGCCCGCCCGCGCGAATTGGCTCGGCGTGGTCGGCGTCGATGTCGTTGCGACAGCCACGGTGATGCCGGTCGCGCCGGCAGTGCCGCTGTTAGACAGGGTCAACGTGCGCGTGGTGCTGGTCGTGCCGGTCGGCTGGTTGCCGAAGGCCACCGACGTCGGTGTCACGCTGAGGGCCGCCGTTCCTCCTCCGGCGGCGCCCGCAAACTCCACTGCACCCGCATCGACCGCGTTGTTGCTCTTACGTGCCGTACCGAAGAAGTCCAAGCTCGGTGCCGCGGCAAACTGAACCGTAGCGGTCGATGGGATGTAGTTGATCACCGGTGACCCTGCTGCCGGCCCGTAGTTGCCGAGCGGCGTGGCGGCGGTTCCGACCGGCAAGACAACCGATGGATTCGACAGCGACAAAGGACCCCAGGCGATGTTGATCCAGTTGTTGCCCTCGTCCACGGTCGCCGCCGGCGTCAGGTTGAAGATCGGGTTGGGTACGGTCGAATCCGCGATGCCCGGAGGCACGTTGTAGCCCAGACCACCGTTCTCCGGCGGAACCCGCGAGCCATTGCAGTACTGGCTGAGAACCGTGGGATTGGCACCCGTGTTATGCAGAGTTGCACCCGAATAGCCGCTGGCCGCCGACACATCGGTCAACACCGAATACGCCGGAGCCAGGATAACGCCCGACGCATGGTTGGTGGGCCCCGTATCGCCACGCACGCCGATGTCCCAGTAACTCACGCTACCGGTTCCGTTCGTGCTGGCCGTAACGCAGGCGCCGGTGCCGCCGGTGATGATCACGCCGCCGCCGTTGGTGGTGGTCGCATCGGTCGACGGCTGGTTCAACGTCGGAACCAGTGCCACCACGTTCTGCTGGTTCAGCGTCCCAAGACCGAGTCCACCCACGGTGATGTTAAACGTGCGGTTTTGCCAGATCACGTTGTTGTACAGCACCGGGTAGGAGGCACTCCTGCAGGTGCCGTTAGTTGCCGTCGAACCCGAGAAGTGCCCGGCCGGGCATACGACCGGCGTCGGCATGTTGGCCGTCATCATCGAGCTGTTCTGTATGGCGACGATGCCAGCGGGCTGCCGCGTCGATGTGGTGATCGCTGTCGGACAAGTGCCGTCCGGATTGCGAGCGACCGGGCAGGGCCCCTGACTGCTGGCCAGCGGCGCGCCGAGCGTATTGAAGAGCACACCGGACGACGCGGTGGTGTCGTTGGACACGATCGTGTTGTTGATGATGTTCACATTCAGCGCGTCCACCAGCGAGATTCCAGCACCATCCCAACCGGCAACATTGTCGGTGATGATGTTGTTGGTGACGTTCACCGCGTACCAATTCTCCGGAGCCGTGGGGAAGGTCAACACATCCGTGCCGTTGACGTTCTGCAGGCGCAGACCGCCGCCGCTGCCGCTTTCCGCGGCATTGCCCATGATCAGGTTGGCGTTGATCGTCAGGCCCGGACCCGTGCCGTCACCCGGCGCAATGGGCGAGGCAGACACGCAATCCTGGTCGGTCGTCAGGCCGCAGGTGGGATCGACGTCCGGTGCTCCCATGACGAGGATGCCGCCGCCATTGGTGGCGATGGTCGGGTTGGCGCTCTGGTTGAACAGGATCTGGTTGTGCTCGATGGCGCCGTTGTAGTTGAATCCAATATGGGCGACACCGCCGCCGTCACCCGTGCTCAAGTTGCCGCACACCCAGTTGTAGTTGAACTTGTAGAAGTCCGAACCGTTGCAGATGCTGACACCACCGCCACCCGCCGGTGTCGCCGAGAACAGTTCGTCGCCGATGGAGGAGTTCTTCGTGACCGCGTTGTGATGCATGTTCACGTTCACGTCGAAGCAGTACTGCAGCAGCGTACCGGCCGGCAGAGTGCCCGCGCTCTGGCAGGAGCCCGGATCGGCGTTGATACCTCCCACCGTGTAGGCACCGGGGAATTCACCCTGACCCACGTTGATCCCGCCCGAAAGCGTTCCCGCGTTGTTGGTGACCCGGTTATTGGCGATCTGGATGTTGTGCCCCCAGCCGTGCACGAAGATGCCGCCGCCGCCCTGCGAGCTGTTGCTGATCGTCAGGCCGTCGATGCCTGACGGGTTGCAATAGAAGTTGCTCGGGAACGGATTCGCGCCCGTATTGTTGCAGCCGCGGCCGCCGTTGCTGGCCGCGCTGTTGGTCAGCAGGAGGGTGCCGGTCGGGAAGGCGCCCGCGGTGGCCGGCCCGGTCCCAAACGGATCCGTTCCAGCTGGGAAAATCACGCCTTTCGACAGCACGGTAATTGCCGCACCTTCCAGTGCGCCCATCAAGGAAGGCTCTTGCAACAGTTCGGCGAGGTTGCCGTTCTGCGAGGCGTCCCAGCCCACGACGGCTTCCAGCGGCAGACGATCGATCTGCGGATTGATGTGGGAGGTCGGGTTGTACGCGGCGAAGTCCGACAAGGTGGTAGCAGACGCCGAGAATTTCGCGCCGTTGGTACCCGCCGCGCACCGATACGTACCACTTGGGTCATACGGATTGGAGCTGCTCATCGGCTGACCGTTTAGCGCCAAGCCAAACATGCAGTTCACCTGCCGGCGCCAAACTTCCAGCTTGCCTGCCGGATGGGTATTCGCGTTGAGAACACTGGCAACCGCGCCGACGCCTTGCAGCCGGACCGGCTTCCACATCAGCAACAGCTCCTGATGCACGGACGGCACGGCGGCTGTCGTGGCGGTCGCGCGGGTCATCGGGTCGATCATCAACAAGTCGCCCGGGCGCGCGCGGTCGATCGCGCCCTGGATGCTCGCGGTCGGCGCCACGTGAGTCGGTGCCTTGCCACCGATCGTGACGGTCACCGTGTCGATCGATTGCTTGCCGTTGGCCGCCGTGATCACCAGCTCACCACATTGCATGGCTGAGCCGCCGTATTGCGTCTGTTGCTGGATCGGGCAGGTCGACTGCGCCGCGGTCAGCGCCGGCACGGTGCCGGTGATCAAGGTGTCGGTCCAAGCGACGCCCGTGAGCGGGTGCGCGACGCCATTGGCATCGACCAGCGCGACGGTTCCGGCCGTGCCGCCGAAGCTGTAGCGGCGGCTCACGGTCTTCGCGTTAAAGGGCGCGGTCGTGGCCGCAGGCCCGGAGTAGCCGTAGTTGTTCACGGGAACAGTCCCCAGCGCGTAGATCTTCAACGTGTGCGTGCCTCCGGCAGCGCTGACCCATGGTCCGGCGGCGTCGCCATCGACCTCGCTGATTGCCGGCGTCGCGTCCGGATAGTCGCAGTCCGGATTGTTGTATCCCGCGCCCGCGAAAGCGGAGGTTGGCGTCACCGGCGTGTCCATATATTGCGTCTGCCCCGGCATGAATGGGATCTCGTAGCAGAACTGGCTGTACGCGGGGTTGAACAGCGGATCCGGAGTCGGCCCGGTGCCCGGGTCGTTCATGCAGGTGACCATCATCGTCGGCGCATAGCCGGTCGGATTGGGCGGGTTGACCTCCCAGGTCGAGTAGGTCAGGCCGTTATAGGAGCCCCACTGGTCGGTGTACAGGCGCGAGATTTCGTTGCCGGCCCAATCCTTGATCGCGACCGGCAAGTTGGCCGGCGAGAACTTCTCACCGAACTGTGGCGAGAACGGGTCGAATTCCGACGTGAAGTCATCGGTGATGATGCCGGTGAAGTGAGCGGCGGCGTGGGTCGAGGTGAAGACGTAGAACTTCGCGAGCGCCGAACTCTGGTCGTTCAACGTCACCAACTTGCGGTCACACAGGTTGCGCATTGCCCCGGCAAACGGCGCCACTTCGGCAGACTGCGGGAACAGACTGATGTAGTCGGGGACGATGCGCGCTTGTCCTACGCACGGCCAGAAGCTCTCGATGCTTCCCGTGTCGCCTTCGTGCCGCGGCACTGCGCCAAGATCGGTCGTCTGATTTTGCGCGTTGTGACTATTGAGAGTGGCCGCCACTGCCGCCTGATCCGGCAGGATGTAAATCGCACCTCCCAGGCCGGGGAATTGCACCGTGACCGGCGCGATGTAGTTGTCGCCGATCAGGATGTTCTTGTCCTCTTCCTTCACCAGCTCATAACCGGGAGGTATGACCACCTCGACCACGTATTTGCCGGCGGGAAGCATCGGTGCGCCGTCGGACGGGTTGGCGACGCAGATCGTGCAATTCGACCCCGGGCGGGATCCCGCCGTGCCATTGGTAGATCCGGTTCCGGTCGGTACTCCGCTCGTGGCATTCCGGCCGATGATGCTCGGGAATTGATACATCCCGTCATAAGGCGCGGGCTGTACTTGATTCCAGTTGTGCATGCCGTCATAACACTTGAACTGGGAGTTATTCGGAATCGTGTGCGCCGGCGTGCCGCCGTTGTTGTACGCGTCCAGGTACATCGGCTGGTTGAACAGCGTGAAGAAGAACAGGTCGCCGGCGGCCGACGTGGTCGGCGCGCCCAACTGGCCCGGGCAGCTCATATAGGGTTTGTTGGTACCGGGGTAGAACCCCTGGGCCCAATCGTCGAAGCTGCTGGTCTTGGTGGTGTCGACCATGGTCAGTGACTGACTGCCGTCGGCCGCGATTCCAACCCGATAGAGGTTGATCGTTACGCCGGGAACCAGCGGCTCCCAACTTAATTGGAGCAACATCTGCGGGTCGTCGAACGGGCGCGTGGAGGCGTAGACGACATGACCCCGGATGCCGCCGTTTTCGCCGGCGATGAACGGCTTCTTGCCGAAATCGATAAACGAGTTCTGTCCCGAGAAGCCCTGCCACCCCTCGCTAGTGACCCACGGCGGATCAATGCGGCCGCTCGAGAGAGTGGTCGAGCACGTCGTGGCACCTGTCGTTGGGGACGTCGAACAGACGCTCGGGGGATCGCTGGCTCCGCCTACGGTGTGACCGGCGCAATCCGACGTTGCGCAATAGGTCGCACCCGGTACGCGCAGCGCTGCAGGCAACGATACCTTCTCGACCGTATTCGCCATGTTCAAGTACGGATTGGTCGTGGCGTTGTTGCACGGGAGCGTCGAGGAGTTGCAGGTACCGTCGGCGGCCCCGCCGGCGTCGTACACGACGTGCGTGCCGGTGTTCTTGTAGCGGGTCGAGTCTGTCTCAACCACGTACCAACTGAAGAGCGGGAACACCTCGTTGAATCCGGCGTTGCCGGCGAGGTCGGTGTTGTTAAAGTTCGAGAAGCTGCCGTCGCGGAAGCGAATGTTGGTTGGCACCAGCGAGAGTCCCGGTTCGGTGCCATCTTGAATGCCATTCCCGTTCGTGTCAATAAAGGACTTGGTATAGATATTCGCCTGCCACTGGTTCGTGGCAATCTGCCCCATATCGG
>Ga0137409_10001561_pt1 | contig 24771 bp, 22 predicted proteins | sample CZODoug1_16funga_FD_122059 | JGI IMG/M metagenome (GOLD analysis project Ga0137409, IMG submission 122059) | Vadose zone soil fungal communities from Angelo Coast Range Reserve, California, USA - CZODoug1_16fungal (Hybrid Assembly) | ecosystem: Environmental > Terrestrial > Soil > Vadose zone...
GCGGCTCGAGGTCAAGGACCCGGACAATCTCGCCTTCGTGACGCAAACTACCCTGTCGGTGGACGATGCTCGCGCCATCACAGAGGCGTTGCGGCGGCGCTTCCCCGGAATTGTCGGGCCCAGGAAGGACGACATCTGCTACGCCACCCAGAACCGCCAGGACGCGGTCAAGGCGATGGCGGCGCGCTGCGAGGTGGTGATTGTGGTTGGCTCCCCGAACAGCTCCAACTCCAACCGGCTGCGCGAAGTGGCAGCCAATCTTGGCGTGCCCGCCTACATGCTGGACGATGCAGCGGGCCTGAAGCCCGAGTGGATCGAAGGAAAGGAAGTGATCGGCGTGACCGCGGGAGCCTCGGCCCCGGAAGTACTCGTCCAGGCCGTCGTGGAGAGGCTCAGAACGCTCGGTGCCGTGTCGGTCCGCGAGAATGACGGCATCGTCGAGAAGGTGACGTTTCCCCTGCCGAAATCGCTGGTCACCAATTGACGGCCTGGTGAGAACAGAAGCGCAACGGCCCGGCAATGCCGGGCCGTTGCGCTTCTGTACCGCGTATCGGGCTTACCGCAGCGGCTCGGCGCTCGGGTCGAAGACAATCGCGATGGCCTTGATGCTTTTCACCGCAAGGCCGTCTTTCATCGCGGGCGTATACAGCAATTGTCTGGCGGCAGCGATCGCTGCGTCGTCAAAAGTCCGCTTTGGTTCGGCATCGGTGACGGTGGCATCGTCCACAGCGCCTTTCTCGTTGATGAACACCCGCAGTTTCACTTCGCCGGCGATGCCCTGCCGGAACGCGGCGAGCGGGTAGTGCAGCATCACGTCGTTAATCGCCTGCGCCGGCACATCGACTTCCCTGGATGGGAAATAATGCACGCCCGGGGGCAGGGCCATCGAGACCAGGTATTCGGGCGCCGCGGTCGGGGTTGCCGCGGTGTGATGCGGCGCAGGTGTCGCGGCTTCGTGCGCTGTAGCCGGCGCTGTCGACGTGACTTCGATCACGGATTGCGGTTCGGAGCGGACCTCTTTGGGAATTTTTCGGCGCGGGAGCGTACCGCCGCGCGCAGTTTGCCCGGGCACCGCTGCCAGCGAGACAGTGAGCTGAAACGACGGCGCCTGCCAGGCCGCCGCGAAGGGCAGCATGTGGCCGACGCCGAGCAGTACGGCAAGATGCAGAAAAAAGGATGCGAGCAAACTGCCGGCGATCCGTCGTACCCACGGTTCAGGATTATGAATGCTGAAAAGCGCCAGAGTGGTGTGCATCGAATGCGCAGTGCCGGCATGGATTCCGGGCCAGTCGCCGGTTCCAGGCGTATTCCAGACGGCTGACATCATTTGCACGACTGCCGCCGCCGGCATCGCCGGCAGCGGCAAATCCGCGCCTACTGTGTTTCCTTGTACCAGAACTTGCGCAGCCGTGACTGCAGTGTTGCACCCGGGGCCTGCTGAACCGCGACACCGGAGATGACTGCTTGCACCGTCTGTCCCCCGATCTGCACGACCACCGGCACCGGCGTTGGCAGGTAACCGCCGCCCGCATGGATCGTCGACCGGTCCAGGGTCGTCAGACCGCCGCCGGGATTGAGGTCGCTCACCGCAGTCGCATCGGCGAAACCTACCTGGTACTCGCGGGCGATGCCGAGGTTGCTGCCGCAGGCCCCACCGCCGGCGCTGGCCGAAGGCTGGTTGGTGTTGAAGAACGTCGTGCCAGACAGCGTTACCGAGCCGCCCACGACCTTCTCGCCGGTGCCCAGGGTGAGATACCAACCACCGGCGCTGGTGAGTGACGCCAGCGCATCAGCAGAGGTGACGCCGGCACCGCAAGCACTCGCCACCTGTATGCAGTTGCTTGTGGCATTGAACAGATTGGACTCGGTGAGCGTAGCGTTGGTGCCGGCGGGCGAAAGCGCCGGTACCGTCGTCGCGTTGCCGGTCACCGGAACGGTCACCCTGCCCAAGTCCTTGAACATATACATGCGGTCGACCACGGTGGAATCAAACGGGTGTTCGCGGTCGCCGCTGCCCATCAGAATGGCGTCGTATCCACCGGTATTGTTGTAGACCACATCCGGCGGGAACAGGAACTTGCGGCGCTGCGCTGCGGTGCTGCCGCTGACCGAAGCGATCCTGGTAACGCTCCACTCGCTCGTGTTGGTGCTGCCGAAGTCGAGGCGCCATACGTTGCCGCAGGTATCCCCGACGTAACCGCGGTTAACGGTCGGGCCGCCCTGGTTGCGCACCACCGTGACATCCGAAGGTATCGAGCAGTCCATTCCCGGCGCAATCACATAGGTGTGGGTGCCGGTGTCGCTCGGGTCCCGTGCCCGCCCCGCCGCCTGCCAGATCGGTGCGCCGGTTTCGGCATCGACGATGAAAATGCCGCGGCCCATCGCACGGGTGGCCGTGCCGCCGGTATGCGTGACGGTGGTGCTGGTGCTGCCGGTGATGGTGGCGGGATCCAGGTCCTCGACCGCCGGATCGTAACCCGCGCCGAATATCAGCACCGGACCGGTGTGGCCGTTGATCTGCTTGACGACTTTCGGCTCCGACCAGGTGTAGCCCAGTTCGGTGAAGCCCTGGCTGGTGTTGTCCTTCTTCCACATGAATCTCGGGTCCAGCGGGTTGCTGACGTCGAGGGCGTAGAGCAGCCTGCCGCCGCGGCGCATGCTGATGAACAACCACGCCTTGTCGCCGCTGTTTATGCTGGGATCGATGATCTGGTCACCGTTGGCGTCATTGGTGTACACCCCGATCGTGCCGTCGGCAAAGTAGGGCTTCTTGTTGAAACTGCTGATCGGCGGCGCGTCGTTGCGCAGCCGGTTCAGGCTGGGGAAGAACTCCGGCGGAATGAAACCCCACACCTCCGAGCCGGCCTTCGGATCGCCGCTCTTGCTGGTGAAGCCGCCCTTGACCGCGCGGAAGACGCCGTCATTCGATCCGTAGAACACGTACACATCGGTATCGAAGAACGTCGCATCGCTGATCAAGCGGTTGTAGTTCACCACCGCCGGGCGCGAGTGCAGCACGTCGCCGTGGACCGAAGCACGGATGTCGGTACTTTGGCCATTGGCATTCTCGTCGCTCAGGTTGTCCTGGCCGCGCGTCCAGTTGATCAGGTTGTCACGAACCGTGGCAGACGCAGAGGCGCTGGAAACCGCGCGTATCGCCCCGGTGGCGTCCCCTTCCAGCGCCGGCGCAATCGAGTACGTGAAGGTGTTGTTGTCGATCACCGTGACGGTTTGCACGCCATTGAACGTGGTTGGCGTGGCGCCTGAAATCGTGATCGACAGACCGGTGTAGAAGCCGTGGTTGGATGCCACGGCAAGGGCTGTGGAAGTCTTCACGTTGGCGGTCACGGACAGGCTGGTGTTCGGGCCTCCCGGGGACGAGGACGGTGCATAGGTGAAGGTATCGGCGTCGAACACGGTGATGGTGAATGTGCCGTTGTACGCGCTGGGCGCGGCACCCTGGATGACCACCTGCTGGCCGCTGGTATAGCCGTGGGCGGTCACGGTTGCAAACGCCTTGGCTGTCACCCCACGTACAGTCGGCGAGCCGCCCGGCGCGGCCAGGTTGGTCCCCGTGCTATAGGTGAAGGTATTGAGGTTCGGCACCGCGAGAACGGTGAAGGTGCCGTTGTGGGTGCTGGGCGTTGCGCCTTCGATGATCACTTGTTGGCCGGGCGTGAATCCGTGCAGCGCCAAAGTGGCCGTGACGGTCGCGCCGGTGCCGGTGGAAACCAGGATCGTTGGTGCTCCGGTAGCTGCCGGCAGTACGCTCGAAGTCGTAAAGGTGAAGGTGGTAGGTGTCGGTATCGTGGCCACAACATACGCGCCGTTCCACGCCGAGGGAGAGGCGCCGCTAATCTGCACGGTCTGGCCGGTGACGAACGCGGGGACGGGGGCGACGCTGAGTGTCGCGGTTGCGGTGGTGCCGCCGCCCTTTACAAGTTGAACACCGGCTGCCGTGTTGGGGTTCGGCGCAGTGGCAACGGTGAATTTGACCGTCACAAAGTCGGGGATCTGGGCTGCAGCAGTCACCGTGTACGTGCCGTTGTAGTCGGTCGGGTTGGCGCCGGAAATTGTAAAACTGCTTCCCACGAGAAGACCATGGTTCGTGGAGGTTACAGCGGTGGCGGTGGTGGTATTGCCGGCGGCGGTGATGCTGCCGGTCGCCAGGCCCTGTGCCGAAGCGAGAATGTAGGTGAACTGGGTGGCGTTCAGGACCGTGATTGGAAATGGGCCGTTGAACGCAGTTGGCGTGGCGCCGGCAATGGTGACTGTCTGGCCGCTGGTGAAATTGTGCGCCACGGGCATGGTTACCTTGGCCGTGGTGGAATTCACCTGTGCCGGTCCGGTGGCTGTGCCGCCGGTGCCGTTGGCGGGGTTGCCGCTGACGCCGATCCTGAACGTCGTTCCTGTCACACTGGATATGGTCCAGGTGGTGTTGTAGGCCGCCACCGAGTTGCCGGCAATGGTGACTGTCGCGCCGTTGGCGAAGCCGTGGGCGGTTGCGGTCGTCACGACATAGTTGCCGCTGACCTTCTGGATGGTGCTGACATTGACGGTGCCGCTACCGCTCACCCGCGCGTCCACCGAAGTGGCCGCCTGCGGCGTTGCGGTGGTCAGGCTGGTTACGCTAAGCGTGGTACCGCCGTTGCTCAGGGAAGTTACCGTTATAGGTGCTACCGAGTTGTCGAGCGCGACGGCTTTCCTGTCGATGAGGTTGGTAACCGTTTTGGTGCTGAACGCCGTCAACGTGGTAATCGGCGTCGTGCCCAGGTCCAGTGCGCCGGCGTCAATGGCGGAATTGCTGGTGGCGAAGGGAAAATCCGACAACTTGCTGCCGGCCGTGGTCGTGCAGGTGCCGGTACAGGTGTAGAGATTGCGGGCAGTCTGCGTAGTGGCATTGGCGATGCGGATCTGCTGCGCCACCCCGCCTTTTTCCACCAGGTCGCCGTCCGGGCTGTCGGATGAGCCGCCTACGCCGTTCTCCTGCGCGGTTCGAAAACTCCAGAATCCGGAATTCTCGGTCCAGAAGCTCTTGGCGGTTGCCGAAATGAAGCCTTTGCCGGCGTTCTCGGCCGGCGCATTGTTCGAGTCCGACAAAAACACCGTGTTGGTGGCGGTGTCGAGTCCAAGGTTGTACATCTTCAGGTTGCCGAGCCAGCGCGGCGCCTTGGTCGCGTCGGGGCGGAACACGCCGATGTAAACCTGGTTCAGGTTGGTGCCGCGCACGTTTATGCTCACCGGCAGCGTGCTGGCGGCGAACACCGAGTTTTCTGCCTGCACTTCCTGGAAAATCGCCTTGAGGGCGTCCACGATCGCAGCACCCGAGCCGCCGCTCGATACACCGAAGTACTTGCCCTTGCCGTTGGTGGCGGTGGAGCGCATCAGCGCCGTCATGTCCTGGCCGCCACTGCTGCTGTCCGGATCGACCTCAACCGTATAGGTGAAGATGTTCTGCGTTCCGGTAAGCGCGGAGCTTATGTCCGCATTGGCAAACCATTTTGCGTACTCGTCCGCCCAATTGGACTGCTGGCCGCTGGGGCTCAGGGCGATCTGCGTAGGCGATTGCCCGGAAATCGTCTGCAGCAGGCTCTGCGCGGTCGCGAGCGCGGTGCTGTTCTCGTTGGCCTTGCCGTTGCTGATGTAGATGATGAAGTTTTTCTGGCATGGATCCTGAATCGCAGGCGTGTAAGTCGTGGCCGCGGCGCTCGAGAAGGCATTGCCAGGGAGACTCGCCGCCAGCGGGTTGTTGGCGGTGTTGCCGGCGTAATCGCGCTTCACCTTGCCGAAACCGGATCTGGACGACAAGCCGGCGAAGTATCTGTAAGCCTCGTAGAAAGCAAGGTCGATGACGGCGTTGTTGCTCCTGTCGGCCAACCTGTCCAGGTTGTTGACCATCGTCGTAAGCGCCGTCTTGTTGGCGGCGGTGGTCTGACGTACGCCAAAGCGTACATAACCGCCGTCGACGTTGTCGTTGCCGCCTCCGGTTTCCACGAACATCATGAAGCCGACGTTGTAGCTCGAATCCAGGCTGTTGACGACGGATATCAGTGCCGCCTTTTCGTTGTCGAACGGTGTGTTCCAGTTCGCCGTGTTGTCAAGGACGATCAGCACATTCGGCCGCTGCGCCGCAATATTCGGGTTGGCCAGGAAAATGTCGGTATCGTCGTTGACCGGATCGAAAGCGGCCGAGGCCGCAAGCGCGTTCAACGCGAATACGCTGGTGAGCAGGGACTTGATGACGCTGCGGGGTTTCATGATGTGACTCCCACGAGAAAAATCTAAAGTGACTACGGGCAGTTGCCGGCGAGCATGCGCACGCGCACGCCCTGGTGCAGCGCCATGGCGGCGCCGGTGAGGTTGTCCGAGACTCTGGCCACGAGTTCCCAGTCGTTGTCTTCGGGAGAAATTCCGCTGGTCGCGCTGTAGCCGGATGCCGGCACGCTCAGGATGCATTGCGGCGCGGCGACCGCCACATTGAACCCGAAGACGGTGATATTCCGGGCGGCCGCGGTCAGGCCGTAAAAGGTCGGCGAACTGAGCATTTGTTCGATGGCGTCCTGTGCTGCCAATTCCATCATCTTCTGCGCCTGCATGTTGCCGACGATCTTCAGGTTGGTATTCGACAGGTTGATCGCGGACACCGCAAACAGCGTCAGCACGACCAGCATGATCAGGCTGACGATGAGGGTTGCGCCGCGTTGCGTGTGAAAGGTTTTCATTCCGGGATCTCCTTGCGGCCGCCCAGGTTCATCAACCGCACATCAGTTCCGAACACGTGGCGCTTGAAGCGGTCGTTGGTTGCGGCGGTCGTGGTGCCGGCGACGGTGCCAAGCGTGTAGGTCTTGTCGTCCAAATAGTTCGATGTGGGCTCGGTGTTGCGCGCCAGGACGAAAACCTTTGCTGCCACGGCATTGGTGAGTTCCGCGGTGCTCGGCGTGTCTTTGTAGCTATCCACCACGCCGTCTCCGGTCATGCCGGTGTTGGCGTTTACCGCGGCCGGCTGGTCGTCGATTCCCCATTCCGCCTTCAGATATTCGATGCCCTCCACCAGGGGAACGATGGTCATCTCGCGGGCGCCGCCAACGGCCCTGAGTTCGAGGCGTTTGAGCGTCGGAATGGTGTCGTCGCCGGCAACGCATAGCCCGCCGGCGCCGGAACCCTGGCTGCAGGGCGCTATGAAATAGACGTGAACTTCGTATTTCCGGGTCGGCGCCGCCCTGAGCGCAGTCTTGTCCACGATGGTGGTCGCGGTTCCATCGGCCTTGCGATTGGCGGTATATGTGAATGCCGCGCCATTGCCGAACTGGATTTCCGCGCTGAGGCTGTTGGCCTGCAGGTACGCATCGCCTGAAACGGCAGTAGCGCCGTCCGCCAAAGTGGCGGTGCTGGCACGGCGCACCACGATGACGTCGGAGCCTGCCGCCAGGTTGGCATTGGCAATCACGGCGCCACAGGTCGTTCCGGCGATTGCCGGCCTGGTGGCAAAATTCGGAGCGCGGTAGACCTGGACCGGAAGAGCCATGGCGTTGTAGAGATTGGTGGCACTGTTTGTTTCACAAGGATCCGGCGTGGCGGCCAGTGCGATGCTGGCGAAGAACTCCCCGAAGTACCCCGCGTGCTTGAGATCGTCTGCAAGAACCTCCGCGGCGTAGCGGCCGTTCTCGATCTGTTGCGCGGATTTTTGCAGCTCGGCATTCGAACGGCTCGAGTTGATAAAGAGGCCGCCGACAGCGATCATGATGATCAGGCCGAGTGCCATCGCGATCATCAGTTCAACGAGCGACAGGCCGGACTGCTGGATGTGTATGCGCGGCATGGACCGGCTTCCCTTTAAAGAAGATTTCCCAATCGGAACGCCATCGAGACGACGCGCCGCTTTTGTTCGGTGCCGTACAGGCCGTTCGCGCAATTGAGCGCCGGTGCGACGGTGTCATTCAAGCCCTGCCAGGCAACCGCTACCGTGTAAAGACCAGTGCCGCTGATGACCGCACCGGTTGCCGGGTCGATCAACTCCGTCGTGGAGTCGTAGCTGATGCATCCGCGGCCGCCGATCATTGCGCCGATTTGCGCGCCGCCTTTTTGCTCCCCGGCGCCCAGCAGGGCCGCATCCCACTCCGCGAGCGTGCTGTCGGCGAGCAGGTTCTCCGCGGTGACGCTCGCTGCGCAGCTACTCGGGCCGTTGTGATCGGCACCGGCCGTACCGACGTAACGTTTGCCGGTTGCCGCATTGGTAATGTTGAAGCAGCTCGCAGTGCGGCGATTGGAGCGGATGGCTTCCACCATCTTTTCCGCCAGGATGATGGCCTGCGCACGCTGGTAGGATTCCAGCTCCGCCGTGTGCGCGCGCGTCTCCAGGCCGGCAAGACCCAGCAGCCCGACCAGCATGATCATGATGGTGACCAGGATCTCGAGCATCGAGAAGCCGCGGCTGCCGTGCAGTTGTCGAATATCATTCATATGCATCCTCTTGCAGGCTCGTTCTACTTGACGTTTGGTCTGCCGCTCAGATCCACGGAGACCGTGCGCGTCCTCAGGTCGGGCCTATCCCTGACGCTCAGCGTAAATGTCACATTCGCGGTGCCGTCCAGTCGCCCATCGCGGCGGTAAGTGACTGTCCCGGCCGGTCCGGCGAAGATTACTGTCGCCGGGTAAGCGTCCTGCTGCTTGAGCGTTGTGCCGCCCACCGTGATTTGCCAGCCGTTCCAGTCCGTACCGGGAACGATATCCACATTGGCGTTGCGTTTGATTGCTTCGCTGCGTGCAATAATCAAGGTGCCGTACAGATCACTTGCCGCAGCCCGAACCCTGCTGTTCAGCACCATGTCATACATGTTCGGCGCCGCGATCGTGGCGAGGATCACCAGGACCACCATCACGAACATCAGCTCAAGGAGCGAGAACCCGCTCGCGGGGTGCCGCCTTCTGTTCAGGAAAATCGACATGGCGCTCATTCCCGGATCTTTACCATTTATCTGACGGCGCTTTCTGCCCGATGCTGTTCAGCGTCAGATTGCCATCCGAAACCTGGGCGCCGATGGCGGTGGCAGTGATCGCGTATGTCGGCGGCGCCGCCGCGTTGTCGACGACGATCGTGATGTCGTAGCGGCCATTCGTGCATTTTGCTGCGTCGCAAGTCCAACCCTCCGGAGAGGAAACCGGAAAGAGCCCCTTCACCGCGCCACCAGGGTCGGACGGGACGGCCGTATATGCACGCGCATCCAGCAGGTACTGCTCCTGGCGGCTGGATATATTCATCATCAATTGCTGGGCCACCGAACGCTGAGTGCGGATCACGTAACGCTGATACGATGGGAAAGCTATGCTGGCAAGAATGCCGATGACGGCCACGACGATCATCATTTCGATCAGCGTGAATCCGGCAGACCACTTCGGCACCTTTTTGCATTCGACTAAACGCATCGGTTGTTCCCCCTGTTTGATTAGTTGGATCCTAGTTATTGGGGACTTCGTCCGCAAATCGGCCCGACGAGTGGGAGAATTGTCGGGACCAACGGCAGTTTGAGTAGCGCAATGCGGGGCGCAAGCTCCGGTCATGCGGCGTGGATGAATGCCGGAAAACGGCAAACAACGACCAAGTGCGCATTGGAATTAGACAGAGTCCAATTCGTATCCTATAATGCAAAGCATGGAAATCACGCAGTACTCTCGCGACAACCTTGCCGAAAAGCTGCGGGCCCACGGCATCAATCCGACGCACCAGCGCATTGAGATCGCTTTCGCGCTGTTCTCGCGCCACGAGCATCTTTCCGCGGACCAGGTGATGGCAATCGTCAACGAGCGCTACTCCGAAACCTCGAAGGCGACGGTGTACAACACGCTCAACCTGTTTCTCGAGAAGAAGCTGATCCGTGAAGTGATCGTGGACCCGAACAAGGTGTTCTACGACCCCAACACCGAGCCGCACTATCACATGTATGACCTGCAAAGCGGCAAGCTCACCGACATCGATGCCTCGGACGTGCGCGTCACCGGGCTGCCGGCCTTGCCCCCGGGCATGGTGACCGAGGGCATGGACATCGTCATCCGCGTCCGGCCTTCGGACGCTGCGCACTGAAAGTTTCTAACGCCCGTTGAATTTCGCCGGGCGTTTTTCCTTGAACGCCGTCACGCCCTCGCGGAAGTCCTCGCTGCGCGCCGCTTCGCGCTGCAGGTCGCGCTCCAGATCGAGCTGCTGCTCGAACGTGTTCGCCGCCGAAGCGTAAATCGCCCGCTTCATCAGTCCCAGCGCCCTGGTGGCCTGTGTTGCAAGTTGCCGTGTCAGGGTCCGCGCTTCGTCCGATAACTTGTCGTCGTCCACGCACTTCCAGATCAGTCCCCATTGCTCGGCGCGCTCGGCGCTGATCTGCTCGGCGAGCATTGCAGCGGCCATCGCCCGGGCGGTTCCCATGAGCCGCGGCAGGGTGTAAGTGCCGCCGGCGTCCGGGATCAGACCGATGCGCGCGAATGCCTGGAGGAAACTCGCCGATCTTGCCGCAATCACGATGTCGCAGGCGAGCGCCAGATTGCAGCCGGCGCCGGCGGCCACGCCGTTCACCGCGCACACCACCGGCATCGGTAGCGCGCGCAGCCTCTTCAGCAGCGGGTTGTAGTTTTTTTCCAGCGAGTCGCCAACATCGGCTCCGATGGTGTCCGGAGACATCATCCGCTCGGACAAATCCTGACCGGCGCAGAAGCCGCGGCCGCTGCCGGTGATCAGCAGTGCGCGGACGCTCGTGTCAGCCTCGATCCTGGCCAGCGCCTCACGCAGTTGCGCGTGCATTTCGCCGGTGAAGGCGTTGAGTCTCTCCGGGCGATTGAGCGTCACGGTTGCGACGCCCTCGGCGATATCCAATAAAATGGTGTTGGGCTTCACTGGCGTTTTCCTCTTCTTGTCCGTGTCCGCAGGCGCGGATTCCAGCGGATTATAAAACCCAAACCGGGAAGGATCGCTCATGGCATACCAGAACATCATCGCCGAAATCCGCGGCAAGGTCGGCGTGATCACCCTCAACCGGCCGCAGGCGCTCAACGCGCTCTCGCCGGAGCTGATGCGGGAACTTGCCTCCGCGCTCGATGCATTCGAAGGCGATGACGATATCGGCTGCATGGTCGTTACCGGCAGCGACAAGGCCTTTGCCGCCGGCGCCGACATCAAGGCGATGAAGGACAAATCCTACATGGACGTGTACAAGGAAGAGTTCGTCACCGCCGAATGGGAGCGCATTAGCCGTTGCCGCAAGCCGGTGATCGCCGCGGTCGCGGGCTACGCGTTGGGGGGTGGCTGCGAGCTGGCGATGATGTGCGACTTCATCATCGCCGCCGACAACGCCAGGTTCGGCCAGCCGGAAATCAATCTCGGCATCATCCCAGGCGCGGGCGGCACCCAGCGCCTGCCCCGCTTCGTCGGCAAATCCAAGGCGATGGAAATGGTGCTGCTCGGACAGGCGCGCATGATGGACGCCGCAGAGGCCGAGCGTGTCGGACTGGTGAGCCGCGTGGTGCCGCTCGCCGAACTGATGAGTGAAGCAATGCAGGCCGCCGGAAAGATCTGCGAACTGTCGCTGCCGGTGGTGATGATGGCGAAGGAATCGGTGAACCGTGCCTTCGAAACCACGCTGGCCGAAGGCGTGCGCTTCGAGCGCCGCCTGTTTCACGCGGGCTTTGCCATCGAAGACCAGAAGGAGGGCATGGCTGCCTTCGTTGAAAAGCGCAAACCGGTCTTCAGGAATCGTTAGATTGCCCGAGGGGCGGGCCGGCCTTATAATCCGCGCCTTCGTGCCGCTGTAGCTCAGTTGGTAGAGCAGCGCATTCGTAATGCGAAGGTCGCCAGTTCGACTCCGGCCAGCGGCACCAATCCCCCGGACATTTGCAGTGCCGACGGCGTATCGCTACCCGGTGAAGTAACAGGCGCCTGATCCTACAGCGCAAGTTCTCTATCGGTACACCAGCACCGGGATCTTGCTGTGGGTGAGCACCTTGGTGGTCTCGCTTCCCAGCAGCAGTGCCGCGAACCCGCGGCGACCGTGCGAGGCCATGAAAATCAGGTCGCAATCGCGCTGGTTTGCCGCTTCGATGATGCCCTCCCACGGATGGTCGTTTACCAGCGTAAGCGAATCGCAGGCCACGCCGGCGGCGCGCGCCTGCTCTTCGAGCGCCTTCACCAGGCGCTCGCCGCGCGCGAGCGCGTCGCGCTCGAACTGCTCGGCGAGAACGTCGCTGGGCCCGGCTTCGGTGTAGATGAGGTAGGAAGTGGCGGGTATGGCGTGAAACCCAACCACGCTGGCACCCGCGAACTTCGCGAATTCTATTCCCTTCTTCACCGCCGAGTCGCATAACGCCGATCCGTCGGTCGGCAGCAGGATTCTCCGATACATGGTCCACCCCCTTTCACTCGACCGCTTCTAAATTTACAGCCGTTTGCGCCATCTGTTGGATAATTGTCGCCGCTCGTGGAGGAGTGGCACCAGAACCATGAGGACCAAAAATGAAAATCACCGATATCAAAATCTACGTTCTCAAGAGTGCACTCGCAGAACCGTTCGCGTTTTCCCAGGGCTGGGTGAGGCAGCGCTCGGCCACGCTGGTCGAAGTGCTCACCGATGAGGGTATCACCGGTTGGGGCGAGGCGTTTGCCCAGGGACTCGAGCCCCCCGAAATCGCCGCCACCGTTATCGACAAGGCCTTGAAGCCGCTCGTGATCGGCGCCGACCCGCTGGACACCGAAGTGCTCTGGCACCGCATGTATCACATGACCCGCGACTACGGCCGCAAGGGCTCGGTGGTGGCGGGGATCAGCGCGGTGGACATCGCCCTCTGGGACATCGCCGGCAAGTTCCACCAGGTGCCGGTGTACAAGCTGCTCGGCGGTGCGTTTCGCACCAAAGTCCAACCATACGCCACCGGCTTCTATCGCATCAAGGGGCAGGGCGAAGCCAAGCGTCTCGGCGACGAGGCGGTGCGTCACTTCGAGGCCGGCTTTTCGCTGATGAAGGTAAAGCTCGGCTATGGCGTGGATGACGATATCGCCTGCATGAAGGAGATCGGACGCGTAATCCAGGGCAAGCCGATTACGCTGATGGTCGACACCAACCACGCGTACGGCCGCGCCGAGGCGCTCCGGCTCGGCCGCGCGCTAGAGGAATACGACCTGCGCTGGTACGAGGAACCCGTTGTGCCCGAGGACATCCAGGGCTACGTCGAGATGCGGCAGAAACTTTCGATGCCGATCGCGGGCGGCGAGAACGAGCACACGCTCTATGGTTTCCGCGAATTCCTGGGCGCTGGCGCGGTGGACGTGGCGCAGCCGGACCTCGGCTCCTGCGGCGGCATATCCGCCGGCAGGCATATCATCGCGCTGGCACAGTCGCATGGAATACAGGTAAACCCGCACGTGTGGGGCTCGGCGATCGCGCAGGCCGCCTCGTTGCAACTGATCGCCGCGGTGCCGGTGGCGCACCACTCGCTGTTCGCATTGGAGCCTGTCCTCGAGTACGATCGCTCGACGCATCCGTTCCGCCAATATCTGATCACCAAGCCGATCCAGCAGGTGCAGGGCTGGGTCGAACTCCCGCCGGGGCCCGGGCTGGGTGTCGAAGTGGATCGCGCAGTATTGGAAAAATTCCGCGTCTGATGCAGCCAATCGCAAGACTGGCCAAGTCCGGCAATGCACGGGAGAGCGGGGACTCGAGGCTATAATTCAGGGCGGTAGTTTGAGAACGGGCGTCCGATGTGTGGAGGGTAGCGATGAAAAGCAGGCAATCATTGATGTCGCGGCGCGCGCTGCTCAAGGGAGCGGCGGTCCTGGCGGCAACGGCCGCGGTTGCGCCGGTAGCGGCGCAGCAGAATCGCAAGAAGCCCCAGCAGCCGGGCATGCGCATACGCACCAGGGAAGAAGTGGGTTATCGCGATGAACCCTACCTCGGACGCACCTGCTCCAGGTGCGTGTTATACGCGGGAGACGGCAAATGCGTCATCCTCAGCGAGCCGGTGAACCCCGCAGGTTGGTGCACGCAGTGGGTGCCCAACACCATGGGTTAACGGCTAAGGGCGAGAAATCAGGTCCGAGCTTCGAGTGTTCAACTTGTTACTCGCACCTCGTATCGCGGAACTCGTACCTTCTCTCGCGGAGTCCGTATGCCTGATCGTTCGTTCGAGCGCATTACCAAGGCGGATCTGAAGAAGCTCGCGCGCCTGGCGCGGGTGGAGCGCGACGATTTCTTCGGCCGTCATAACGAGTGGGCGATCCTGTACCGCAAGCGCATTGTCTGCACCGCGCTGTGCCGGGGGGCGGCGCTGCATTACCTCAACGGCACGACCGGCGTGAGCGATTTCAACGTGTGGACCTTTTACGCCGAGCATCCCGAAGCGCCGTTTCCGTTCCAGCACATTGCCAAGCTGGACTTCGGCAAATCCAGATTTGGCCAGGACCCGGGGAGTCCCGAGGCCTATATAGGCAGGCGGGTGGAATTGCAGGGCCGTTCGCTCGATTGCAAGCCCGGCGATGATCCGATCGAAGTACTGCAACAGTACCTCAAAGGCGGCGACACCCCTTCGGCGCGCGAACTGCGGGAGAAAGCGGTGGTGCTGCTCGAGCCCGAAAAATATCTCGGCTACGTCGTCTGGCCCTCCCTCGCGGTATCGGTTTCGTGACGTACGAACCCGCGGCGGCCCGGCCCAGACTGTCGCGGTTGCCGGTAACTTGTTGCAAAATAATGCGCTACAGGTACTCCAGGCGCGCATGTAATATGAGGCGTGCGGATCTGGCATGATGATTGCGCATTATCCAATGCAGGACTCGCTGACAGCCCCAAGGTAGCCGCTGCCCCTCCCACCTTCCGGCCGAGTCGCTGCAGAAAGCATAATTCGGTAAATTTGGAAGGGAGAAGAAATTGGCAACCTGCCATCGAACCGAACACCGGCGTTTCTTGTTGTTTACTTTCGCGGCACTGGTGTTTTCCTCATCCGTTCTTGCCGCACCGGCCGCGCGCGTCGAGTTTGCCGTCGGCAACGTTTCCGCCGTAGCTTCCGATGGGCGCGTTCGCGCGCTCGTCAAGGGTGTCGCCGTGGAGGAAGGGGACACCGTGAACACCAATGAAGGCCGCGCGCAGCTGCGGTTTACCGACGAGGGTTTTGTTTCCCTTCATACCCGGACCGTATTCCGTATCGACCAGTACCGCTGGAGCGGCGTCAAGGATGGCTCGGAGCGCAGCTTTTTCAGTCTGATCGAGGGGGGGCTGCGCACCATCACCGGCAAGCTGGCGAAGTACAACAGGAAGGCGTACCGGATGTCCACGACGGTCGCCACGCTCGGCATCCGCGGGACAGAATACACCATGCAGTTGAACGGAGGCCTGTCCGGCAGTGTGGCCGAGGGCGAGATCGAAGTGTGCAACGCCGGCGGCTGTCTGGCGGTCGCTGCGGGACAGTCCTACTATGTTCCCGACGCCAATACCAAACCGATCTTCAGCAACAAGCAGACCTATCTGCCGCCGCCGCAACCCACCGGCGACGCTGCGCTGGTGGAGGGCGTCGCGGGTGCCGCAAGCGCTACAGTGGGCGGATTGGTCGGCGCTGCCGACGGTCTGCTCGACGCGACGACCAGTGCAGCGTTCACCACGCTGAACCCCGCCGCCTCGGGGTTATCGAACACCATCGGCATAACCAGCGGACTGACCGCCACCCCAGTCGGTGCAGCCGGAGGAATAGTTACGACCGTCACAACCACTCCTGGCACGCTCACTAACGGAATTGTCGGCATCAACCCTCAGGGCCTACCCATTAAACTGGGCTTCTGATCCGGCATTCAGCGGCCTGAAATAGACGCGGCCCCATCGGCGGAAGGCTTTTGGATTCCGCTGATGAGACCGTCGTCTTTTTTTATCGAACCAGATGACGAAGTGGGCAGCGGTAGATGCCTCCGCGTTGTCTGATTCCTCCTCCCCCCGGCGTATGGCCAAGAGTTCCTTGCGCACCGCCGCCAAATGCTGCGCCGGCACATGTTCCGTTTGTTGCATCCCGCTGGAATCTGCATATCGGGCAGGTCAGGACTGAAATCTGGACGGTTCCGCCTCTCATCGCGCGGATCATCCCCGGCAGGAAAAATGTTTCAGGGGCGGAATTAAATCCCTTATCGCGGTGCGGAGTCAATCATGCACTGCATCAGGCGGATGATTCCGTCGCCGCTGCTGCCGGCCTTCGCCGCTTTTCCGGCGGCGGGTGTGGCTGTGCGGCACGTCAGCCTCGTACCGGAATCGTCGATCCACGGACGCGAAACCTCGCACGGAGACGCTCGGCAACGGGAAAATGTTCCGATATTTGGAACGCGCTGCCCGCAGAGGCGCCGCGATTTACTTTGCCGGCAGCGTCTTGTTGGCTTTTTACGCCGGTGCCATCGCCCGGATTCGCCGCGAAGTCAGCACTTAAGTCGATGATTGTTCGCGCTTGTTGTGCTGACCCCTGGCAAACCTAACACTTTGATAGATTTGACAAGTTTGCCGGTCTCAGCGATAACTCGATCATGCGAGTCGCTTGCGGTGGACTGGGGCGATGAGGCAAAACCAACAACAGCGAGACATTCCGCCTTGGGCGAAACGGCCGGCCACCGCGCCCCGCAAACTTGTCACCCTGTTCCTGGTCTTGCGTTCTTCCGCTTTACGCGAGCCGCACAACGGCCTCGTCGCCGGTCGTGAGAGTCTGGCCTCCCTTGACTCCGCGGCTCGGGGCCCGCGGCTCGCCTTCTTATTATTTGCCCTGCAAAATTCGGGCTTGACGTGCTGCCTGAGTCAAAGCCCCATCTTCTCCAGCAACGGTGGCCAGCGGTGTTTCCAGGGCCGCGCAGCCTCGAAGCACGCCGATGCGCGCAACACCATGGCGTCGCCCAAATGGCGGCCGATGATTTGCAGCCCGACCGGTAAGCCGTCGTCTGTCCATCCCGCAGGCGCGGTCGCAGCGGGTTGCCCAGTCAGGTTGAGCGGGTAGGTGAAATGTAACCACTCGAATGGCTCCACTTCTTTACCGTCGATAGCGGTCGGGCCTTGAATACCCACTTCAAAGGGCGGCACGGCCAGGGTCGGGGTGAGCAAAAGATCGTATTTGCGCATGAATCGCCACATCTTGTTATTGACGGCTTTGCGCTGGACCATCGCATCGGTGAATTGTTCCGCGGTCCATTCGGTCTTGAGAAAGTCCCTCACGTGCGGCGTCATTTTGTCGCCAAGCTTTCTCTCCATCGCCCGCATGCCGCGTAAGTCGGTCTCGCGCGCGACCATTCCCCAGAACGCTTCGTACGGATTACCCCAGCCGGGGTTCGCTTCCTCCACTTTGCAACCCAGGTCGCGCTCGAACACCTTGACCGCGTCGGTCACGATTTTGCGCACGCGCTTGTCGACCGGGGCGTAACCTCCCCAATCCAGGGTGTAGGCGACCTTGAGTCCTTTCAGATCGCCTTTGAGTGATTTCATCCAATCGAAGCCTTCTTCCTTCGGCAGCGTGTGGCGATCGCGATCGTCCGGACCGGCGATGACCGAGAGCATGAGGGCAGCGTCGGCGACGGTGCGTGCCATCGGACCGATGTGCTCCAGCGATTCCCAACTCGACACGCCCGGATAGCGCTCATCCTTCACTCCGGGGTACAAAGGCACGCGGCCCATGGACGCCTTCATGCCGTAAAGGCCCGAATGGGCGCTGGGTATGCGGACCGATCCGCCGCCGTCGCTGCCGATCGCAAACGGCCCCATGCCGCTAGCGACCGCGGCACCCGAGCCGGCGCTGGACCCACCGGGAGTTAAATCGGTGTTCCATGGATTGCGCGTCGTTGGAAAAACCGGATTGTGACCGACGCCGCTGTAACCAAACTCGGGCACGTTGGTTTTGCCGAGGATCACCGCGCCCGCGTCCTTGAGACGCTCCACCACGACGTCATCTTCGTCCGGAACGAAGTCAGCGTATGCCCAGGAACCGGAAACGGTTTTGATGCCTTTCGTGCAGACCAGGTCTTTGATGCCCACGGGAACGCCGGCCAGAGGCCCCACAGGCTTGCCAGCCATGATGTCTTTTTCGATCTTCTTGGCGGTCTTTCGTGCGAGTTCGGGTGTCGGTGTGCAGAAGGCATGCAGGATGGGTTCGAGCTTCTCCATGCGGGCAAGCACCGCGTCGATCACTTCGACCGGAGAAAGCTTCTTTGAACGAATGTGCTTCGCCAGGGTGACCGCATCCATGCGGCAAATCTCTTTTGCGGTAGACATATTGCTAAACTCCTCTCATAGCGAGCGAGTGACTGCCGGAGGTGCTCGAATGAATGCACTGTACCGACGCGTATTTCGCTACACACCCGCCTCAGCGCCGCTCGGCTGATTCGTAAGATCGGCTCCCAGCGGCGCGGCAGCGGCCATTCCGAGGATGGCGTAGAGGATAAAGCTGGTCGCGATACCGGCCGCGCCGAACAGGAAGTTCGGATAGGTCTGATTGACGTAGTAGCCGACCAGGATGCCTGCGATCACCGCAATAATCGCAGCCCAGTTGAAGCGCACGTTGCGCCGTACTCCGAATCCACGCTCTCCTCGGACCACGTAGTAATCGGCGATGATCGCCCCGCCGATCGGAGGAACGATCAAGCCGAGCAGGATGAGCCAGTTGACGATGTTGCCGATGATTCCGGTTCCCGCAGCGACGACGCCGATGATCGTTCCGACGATCGCGGCGTTTCGCCAGTTGAGGCCCGGAATCGCGTTCGTGTATCCCATCGTCGCGTTGTACAGGCACGCGTCGCAAGTCGACCAGTTACTGAGGATCGCGATGCCAACCAGGGCAGCCAGTCCGATCCCCGAGCCGGCCTGCAAGAAGTAAGGCACGTTGGGATCGTTGATCGCAGCGGAGATAAGGGCCCCCATCACCATGAATGGTGCGTTGGAGAAAAGGAACGCCACAGCTGTTACCCATACGGCCTGTTTGCCGGTTTTGGTATAGCGCACGATGTCTCCCGTCATCGTGCCGCTCACGACAAAAGTGCTCCAGGCCATGCCGACTCCGGCCATGAAAGTGATCTTTCCTGTGCCGATGCCCGAAAACAGCGAAGATCCGGCGGGGATCACTTTGGCGAACAAGTAATACACAGCGAAGACAATCATCAGAGGCAGCGCCACCTTCATCAAATTCGCCATCCACTTGATCCCAAAAATCACCGGGAGGCCCATAACAATCGCGATCACCGCCGCCATGACGCCGATCAATAGGCCACCTTCCAGCCCCAGCGCGACACGCAAGATATCTGCGGTTAACCACGCCTGAAACGCGTACCAGCCGGTGACGAGCACCGCCATCACCAGGATCGGAATCACGGCCCCAACCTCGCCGAACACCGCCTTGACGGTGAGCGGAAAGTTCAGGCCCCACTTACCGTTGGCATATCCGATCGCGGCGGAATACAGGAACAGAATGAAGTTGCCCAGCAGTATCGCCAGAATGGCATCCCCTGTCCCCAGACCCTGCTGGATAATCCCGCCAATAACGGCGCAAATATACGCGATACCAAATCCAGACCAAACCAGTGCAGGATCCCTGAAGCCCAGGCGTGCCCTGAGCGGGACGGGCTTTGAGTGATACTCTTCGTGAACATCTTGTTGGTCCGTCGTGCTTGTGGTTTGCGCAGCCATGCATTCCTCCGCGGGAGTGAAATGACGTGGAATAAAGTTGAGCGACAAAGAAAGAAATCGGGTGTGCGGCTCGCCAATGGTCGTTGGTGCGACTTCAGGGGGGTCTAAGCTGGAGGCTCGGCCAACTCAATTTATTCAACTGACGCGACGGCACTTGGGTCCGCGCTCCTGTTGCACGCAGCCGAGTGGATGCTGATGTTGACGCGCCCACTCCGGTATTGGCCGCACGCAGCGACGACGACCAGTTGCCCAAGAAGCACCTCCCCCATTCGCCTACCCAATAGTGGCCTTTTTTTAAGGCGAGTCCCCACTTTTCAATTGTGCTGCCCGCCAATTCTGCTCTCGGCGTGGTGAGATGCCGGCCGGGAGGCGCGGTCGAACTCTACAATTGGATCAATTGCAACAACATGTCTGCTCGGCAAAGCCGATCCAGCGGCCGGCCTCATTGCCTCAGGTTATTCACATGGCATTGGCGGGCAAAGAGAGCAAAGAAAATGATGTACCCACAACCGCAATGGAGTCAAGCATTGCACACTTGCCCGCCGCACCGCGATGAAGTACGTGCCCCGCGGGCGAACCAGACGCTGTACGAGACCGGGCGGTAGCTCTGGCGGTCCTCCCTCGTACAAGCGTCCCGTACGTATCATCTCTACGATGCCGTCGCGCAAGCGAAGAAAATCGTGAAGCCGGATGGGTTGCAAGGTCCACTCGGAAAGCCTATAAAGGCTAAAAAAGTGTCACGATTGTTCTAGCCAATAAGAAAACCGGCCGCCGCACAGGCGTGGTGTTCTGGACTCAGATTTTTTCTGGAGTCCAGTTGCCCGGGTCCCCCGGAGCGATCGTGCTCCTCTCGGCGTATTTCACGCCTCACTGCAATTGAAACAGGCAGCTAGTCGGCAGTCTGGACCGGTGTCCAGCGGCAGGCGGTTCCCTTTGCATCTGTTCCGTGGGCTGCGGTCGCAGGGCTGGCACCAATTGTCGCAATTCAAATTCATTTAGGGAGGACGATTCAATGAAAACCAATATGCTGCTGCGGTATGCATACGCAATGTTTGCCGTCTTCGCCATGTCCGGAGTGGCGCACGCCGAGGATTGGAAGGTCACCGGCGAATTCGGATGGTTCGGGGTCGGCAAGGCCTATCAAATCGAAAAGGGCCATTTTTATTGGGTGGGTGAGTTCAGTGGCACCTTCTTCAATGACAAAGGCAAAGGCAGCCACTTCCATCATGCCGGTGTGAAATGTCCCGCATTCTATGACGGTGACTTCAACAACAAGAAGCATAAAGGAGGCGGTTACTGCGTCATCACTGATGCGGATGGCGATCAGGCGTACCTCACATGGCAGAACCAGGGCGATACCGTGGTGGGTCCCGGGACATTTCAGTATTCAGGCGGTACAGGCAAGTATCAGGGCATCAGCGGCAGCAATACATTTGTCGGGATCACGCAGGTGAACTGGCAGGATGGAACTTCGTCCGGCTACGCGACTTGGAATCGCTGATCGGCACGCGCCGTTCTTTCATTTTTTGTACGGGAGACAAGGGGAGACAAGATACGTGCCGCACAGCATCACCCTGATCAGGCAGATTTGATCTGCCGGCGACTTGCCCGGGTATCATTCGAGCTGCCCGTGTACCGGGCCGGTAATCAACTTGTTGTTGTCCCTGATCACGTAGCAGGCAGCCAGTCCGGTGGAAACGTCCTGTCTCGATACGGAGAAGATACTCGCCGTCACCTGTTCGTACGCCGCAACCGCGACGGGAAACAGCTTCAGCGGCTCGCCGCTGCGCGGTTCGTTCCTGGCGGTGACGCGTATGTTCCGGCCGTCTTCCAGGATCGCGCCCGCTGCGTGGATAATGGCGCGGGAATTGGTCTGGTTGTCGACGTATATGCACAGATGCTGGCGCTCGGATGCGGAGGGTTCCAGCCACGCGAACACCGAAATTCTCGATGGGTGGTGAAGGTACTCGGATATCGCATGGACGATCAGTGCGACGGCAAGGCCCGCCCCTACGGAAAGGCCGTAATACAAGACCAGTTCAGACTCGCGCATCTGTGCCCGTTCGGCTTCTTAGTTCTTATTGATCGCCGGTGGCTCCGGCGCGGGCCAGAGTATAACTGCGCCGGCAGAAATCGTCGCATCGCCTCACCAGGTCGCTGCGAAGGCAGGTGCGCCCGGGGGATGCGCAAGTTCAAGCGTCTTGGAAAAACACCCGACCTCCCTTGCTCACCGAATTCCCCGGACGCACACGCTATGGCGCAACAGCCGTGCCAGTGGGGGGGCGTCGAAAAGACGACGGTTCGGCCCGACACTAAATGCGCTCTGCTTGTGAATAAAAAAAGAGCGAGTCGAAAAACGGACAGAGCCACTGACGAGCTTTCAGCAGCGGGCGCTGCCGAAATCCGTCAACGAACGCCGAAGTTTTCGCTCGCGGGATGGTGGATCAAGCAAGTCGGCGCCAGCAACGCGGGTGAAAATTCACCGAGCCGGCGTTTCACAGAGGGCGGCCTGGCGCAGCGAGGGCACGTGCGTGGAAACCTTCAGTTGCGGTAGGCAATTCCTTTGCGGTCGAGCAGGCGCAACAGCGCCGGCCATTCCTTGTGCACCTCCGAGCCGCCGGGCCGCCCGAATTGCTCGAAGCCCTTGTGCGCCGTCTGCTCGGAGATGAGCCCGACGTCGACGCGGCCGCCGGCGAGTGCATCGACCTGGATCTGGCAGGCGCAGTCGAGGTAGTACATCAGTTCGAAGGCTTCCCTGACCGTGTCGCCCAGCGTGAGCAGGCCGTGGTTGCGCAGGATCATGGTCTTGGAGCGCGGGCCCAGGTCGCCGGCGAGACGCGTGCGCTCGTCCAGGTCGAGCGCAATGCCCTCGTAGTCATGATAGGAGAGCATCGCGTAAACCCGCAGCGAATGCTGGCTCAGCGGCAGCAGGCCGCATTTCTGCGCCGACACCGCGACGCCGGCGCGGGTGTGGGTGTGGATCACGCAGTTGATCTCCGGCCGCGCCTCGTGCACGCAGCCGTGGATCACGAAGCCGGCGTAGTTGATGCCCAGCCCGGTGGGATCGTCGATGATGCTGCCGTCCTTGTCGATCTTCACCAGGGTTGAGGCGGTGATCTCCTCGAACATCAGCCCGTAGGGATTGATCAGCAGGTGCTCGGTGCCGGGCACCCGCGCCGAGAAGTGGGTGTAGATCAGGTCGGTCCACTTGAACAGCGCCGCGAGCTGGTATGCGGCGGCGAGATCGCAGCGCATTTCCCACTCTTCCTTGCTGACGCGCTGGCGCACCGACGAGGCTGCGACGGACTTGAGGTTTCGTTCTTTTCCGGCCACTTTTTCGATCCTCCCCTGCCACTGGAACTTAAAATGATACGCCTCCCGCCGCAGCAAGGTAATGGCCGCGCACGTCGTGGCGACCGTGACTGCTGTTGACCTGGCTGGTTACCAGTTACCGCTTACTGTCTCACTAATTTGCACGATAGAGGCGGATGACATCCGGATCGGGATCGAAGCCGAGTCCGGGGCCCTGCGGCACCGCGATCGAGCCGCCTTCCGGTATTGCCGCATCGCCGTACAGCCGCGACTCCAAGTCGAAGAAGCGCCACTCCACCAGCGAGTTCCGGCCCATTGCGGCATTGACGTGCAGGCCGCCGAGAAATGCGGGGCCGTCGTAGAAGCTGTGCGGCGCTACTGCCACCTGGTGCTGCGCGGCGAGTGCGAATACCTTGCGCAGTTCGGAAATTCCACCCATCTTGGCAGGGCTCGGCTGCAGGTAATCGACCGCGCGCGCCTCCAGAAGATGCTGGAACTGCGTGAGCGTGGTGGCGTTTTCGCCTGCGGCCACCGCGATGCAGCCCCTGGCGCGCACCTGCGCCAACGCGGCGTAGTCTTCCGGCGGCCACACCGGCTCTTCCAGCCAGCGCAGGTTGAGCGGCCGCAGTTTCTCCGCCATCGCCAGCGCTTCTTGCGCGGACCACGGGCAGTTCACGTCGAGCATGATGTCCACGTCGGGGCCGGCAGCCTCGCGCGCGGCCCGGGTGGCCGCGAGTTCGATCTCGTGCAGCTTGATGTGGCGAAAGCCCAGCCCCAGGGCGCGAGCGACGTTGGCCGCTACCACCTTCGGTTCGGTATAGCGGACCATGCTGGCGTAGCAGGTAAGCCGTGGTGACTTTGCGCCGCCCAGCATTTTGTGCACCGGCTGCCCGGCTGCCTTGCCCGCGATGTCCCACAGCGCGACGTCCATGGCGCCGATGCAGCGCAGCGTGGTCTGGCGGTTCTTCTGCCACATGGCCTGCCACAGGCGCTCACGGTCCAGCGGGTCCTGCCCGAGCACGAGCGGCTTCAGATAATGAATCAACGACTCGCCGTCCAGGTGCGCTCCGCGCATGGCCGAACCCAGGAAGGCGTGGCCCTGCACTCCCTCGTCGGTACTCATGGTCACGAGGCCGAGCTGGCTCTTGCCACCGAACTTGCCGGTGTGGCGCCCGTAGGTCGTGGCCGGGATGTCGCTCCACGAAAACAGCGTCAGCGTGACGTCGGTGATCTTCATCGCTCTCCTCCCGATCTGTCGCGCCGGACGATACCACGCTCCTCGCGTCACCGCTTCGCCGGCGTCACGAAGCCAAGCGCTCCAGGTTGCCGTAGAATCGCCCACCACGAGCCGAGACGCAGGAGGATGCCGTGAGAGCTATCGTCTTCGCGGAGGTTGGTGGCCCCGAGGTGTTGTCGATCGCCGACGTGCCGAAGCCCGAAGTGCGCCCCGGCGCCGTGCTGATCAAGAATCACGCGATCGGCGTGAACTTCGCCGACACGCGCTTTCGCCAGGGCACGTACGTCGTGAAGCCCAAGCTGCCGGACACGCCGGGACTGGAAGCGGCCGGCGTGATCGAGGCCGTGGGCGAGGGTGTGACCGATCTCCGGCCTGGCCAGCGCGTGGCCGCCTTCGCCAGCAAGACGTACGCGGAATATTGCGTGGCTCCGGCCTTCATGGTCATCCCGCTTCCTGACGCCGTGAGCTTCGTCGACGGCGCGGCGTTCCCGATCCAGGTGCTGACGGCCTATCACCTGCTCCACACCGCGGACTCCACGGGACCCGGGCGCACCGTCCTCGTCCACGCGG
>Ga0137409_10001562_pt1 | contig 24767 bp, 23 predicted proteins | sample CZODoug1_16funga_FD_122059 | JGI IMG/M metagenome (GOLD analysis project Ga0137409, IMG submission 122059) | Vadose zone soil fungal communities from Angelo Coast Range Reserve, California, USA - CZODoug1_16fungal (Hybrid Assembly) | ecosystem: Environmental > Terrestrial > Soil > Vadose zone...
GAACCCGGATGGGTTACCCCACACGCCCCTCAAACGTGCGCGTCTACCAGTTCCGCCAGCCGCCCGGCTGCAGCCGGTTGATTTTACGTGGAACGGCGCATTGGTACCCGCGGCAAGAGTCGAACTCGCAACCTCCTGATCCGAAGTCAGGCGCTCTATCCATTGAGCTACGCGGGCGCGGCCCAATCGTAGGGCGCTTAGCCTACGGCGTATCGCTGGTGGTTCAAGCCCCACGCCGCGTAACGCACCAGGCCGACTGCACGATAGCGCCGGCGCCGAGCCACCGTCTTACCCGACTCGATGGCGTCACGAAGCGCCTCGGGTGTCTTGCCTGGAAACTCGGTGAAAGCACGGCCGACGGCGTCCAGGATGTGAGCGTCCGAGCATCCGACCTCGGCCGCGCCGAGCCCCAGGTTGAGCCGGTGCGCGAGCTGGTTGAAGAGATAGAAACCCGGTGTCGCGTTCTCGACTTCGATGGCGTCGAAATCAAGCTCGGCGGCGAGCCAACCCACCCCATGCACCAGGCCAGTTCGCGTGCGCTTCTGCGTGCGCCAGAAGGGATGCGCGGCGATCGCGACGCCGCCCTGGTCGTGAATCGCATGGACGGTCGCGGCGGCAGACATACCTGGTCGCACGCGACGCTCGAGGAAAAGGGCGACGATGTGCCCGTCGCGGCTGGACACTTCCTCGCCGACGATGACGTGAAACCTTGCGCGCCTGGCCGCGTACTCTCGAGCACGCAGCGCGCCTTCGATCGTGTCGTGATCTGTGACCGCGATCACATCGAGCCTGGCGCGCCGGGCCGCGTGATCCACCAGCTCGTAGGGTGTGGGCCAGCCGTCGCTGGCGGTCGTGTGCATGTGCAGGTCCGCCCGACCTGGAAAAGTCATGGGTGTGCATCCTACGCCCGGCGGGCTTACCATCGACCTTTCATGACCTTCTGTTGAGGTTGGGTAGCTGGAGGTGTCGCCAGTGGAAGGCTTGATGCAGGATTACGAGCTCTCTCTTCAGCATGTGCTCTGGCGTGTGGAGCGCCTGCACCAGAAGAAGGAGGTGGTGACCAAACGCGAGCAGGGCGTGCACCGCATGACCAACGGCGAGATGGTGCCGCGCGTCAACAAGCTGGCGGGAGCGCTCAAGCGTCTCGACATCAAACCCGGCGATCGGGTTGCGACGCTCGCGTTCAACAACCACAGGCACCTTGAGCTCTACTACGCCGTGCCCTGCATGGGCGCGGTCTTGCACACGCTGAACCTCCGACTGTTTCCTCAGCACCTTGAATTCATCATTAATGACGCGGAAGACAAAGTTTTATTTGTCGATCAGGCCCTGCTTCCGCTCCTCAAGCCTCTGCAGGGGAAGATTCCGAGTGTCCGACAGATCGTCTTGATGACCGACGCGCCGGCCGCGGCCCACAGCGAAAACGGTGTCGGCGAGATGCTCGACTACGAAGGCCTCCTGAATGCGGAGAGCGACGCGTACCCGTGGCCCAAGCTATCCGAGCGCATGGCCGCGGCCATGTGCTACACGTCAGGCACGACCGGCAACCCGAAGGGCGTCGTCTACTCCCACCGCTCGCAGTTCATTCACACGATGGGCGTTCTGCAGGCCGACAACCTTGCCCTCAGGGAGCAAGAGGTCGTGCTGCCCATCGTGCCGATGTTTCACGCCAACAGCTGGGGGCTCCCCTACGCCTGCGGAATGGCCGGCTGCAAGGTGTTGCTGCCAGATCGATTCATGGGTGACGCCAAGTCCATCGTCGAGCTGGCCGAGCAGGAGGGCGCCACGATCCTCGCCGGCGTGCCGACGATCTGGCTCAACACGGCGAACTACCTGAAGGAGACCGGCAAGCGCCTGCCAAAGGTCCACACCGTCATCTGCGGCGGCTCGGCCGTCCCCCGCGCGCTCATGGAGGCCATGGACGCGCTGGGCCTGCCGATTCTGCACGCGTGGGGCATGACCGAGACCTCTCCGCTGGGAAGCGTCAGCCGGCCGCGCGCCGGGACTACGCCCGAGGATGCGCTCGATGCGCGGCTGACGCAGGGAGCCGTGGTTGCAGGGGTCGAGATCCGGATCAGCGACCCGGCCACCGGCGAGGAGCTGCCGTGGGACGGCGTCGCCTTCGGGGAGATCCAGGTGCGCGGTCCGTGGATCGCGCGGGGCTATCACAACGGCTACGACCCAGGCAAGCTGACCGAAGACGGGTGGTTCCGCACCGGTGACGTCGCCAAGATCCAACCTGAGGGCTACATACAGATCGTCGATCGCACGAAGGATGTGATCAAGTCCGGTGGCGAGTGGATCTCGTCGGTGGAGCTCGAGAACGCGATCATGGCCCACCCCAAGATCATGGAAGCGGCTGTGATCGGCCTGGCACACCCGAAGTGGGACGAGCGCCCGGTCGCCTTTGCCGTTCCGAAGCCCGAGTTCAAGGGCAAGGTCACTCAGGAGGAAGTGATCGACTTCCTCAAAGACAAGGTCGCGAAGTGGTGGCTGCCGGACGAGGTGCGTTTCATCGACGAGGTGCCCAAGACCTCGGTCGGCAAGTTCGACAAGAAAGTCTTGAGGACCAGCGCAGAGCCGATCCATGTATCCGACGTGAGCAAGGGAGGAGTGAAGAAGTAATGGCCAGGACCGCCGCGCGCGAGCACACGATCGGCCGCGACACCTTTCACTTCAAGTGGGACAACTCACTCCCGCCGGCCGTCGAGATCGAGCCAGGCGACGTCGTCCACTTCGACACGGAAGAGGTGACGGCCGGGCAGCTGAAGAAAGGCGACCCGGCGTCCACGCTCGGCACGCTGAACTTCGACCGGCTCTATCCCCTGGGAGGCCCTGTCTACGTGAAAGGAGCAGAACCCGGCGATGCGCTCGAGGTTGAGATCCTGGAGCTCAAGACTGGGTCATGGGGATGGTCGGCGATCCTTCCGGGCCTGGGACTTCTGGCGTCTGACTTCCCCGACCCCTACGTCCGCTATTTCGACCTCGGCGATCGCAAGTCGACCGAGCTCCGCCACGACATCCACATTCCCCTGGCGCCGTTCTGCGGAACGATGGGCGTCGCCACCGACGAGCCGGGCCCCCACGACGTCCTCCCGCCCACCAAAGGTGCCGGCAACATCGACACCCGTCACCTGACGGCGGGGACGAAGCTTCGCCTGCCCGTCTTCGTCCCCGGCGCGCTCTTCTCTGCCGGTGACTGCCACGGCGCGCAGGGAGATGGGGAGGTCTGCGTTACGGGGATCGAATGCCCGATGACGTTCTCACTCCGGTTTGGAGTGGTCAAGGGCGCTTCCGTGCGCCCCTGGAGCTACCACTTCATCACCCCCGCGGCGCCTCTGCAGCCGCGCAGCGACGCGAGCGGCTACCACGCGGTCTGCGCCCTTGGCCCGGACCTGATGGAGAACGCCCGCAACTCCGTGCGGGACACCATCGCGTGGTTGCACGCGGATCACGGCTTGAGCCGCGAAGACGCTTACATCCTGTGCAGCCTGGCCGGCGACCTCAGGATCAGCCAGATCGTGGACCAGCCCAACTTCGGGGTCTCGTTCTACCTGCCGCTGAGCGTCTTCAACTAACCAGGTCTCACCCGCGCTTCGGGAGCATCTCCACATCAGGGGGGAGCGAGCCGCGTACCGTCCGGCATACTGACCGACTGGTGTTCGCAGGGTGAGTACCACACAACTCGGGCGGTATCCGATCGAAGCCGAGCTGGGGCGCGGCGCGATGGGCGTCGTCTATCGATCGACGCATCCTCGCCTTGAGATTCCGGTCGCGATCAAGGTCCTTGCCGAGCAGTATTCGAGCGACCAGAACTTCCGCCAGCGCTTCCATCGCGAAGCGGCCACGGTCGCCGCCCTCAACCACCCGGGCATCGTGCGCGTCTACGACTTCGACGAGGACGGCCCGGTGCTGTTCATCGTCATGGAGTGGGTCGAAGGCCGCTCGATGCGGTCGTGGCTCGACGAATACGGCCGCTTCAGCGTCGACGTGTCGGTCGACCTGATCCAGCAGCTCCTGTCGGCCGTCGGCGTGGCGCACGACTACTCGATCGTTCATCGCGACCTTAAGCCCGACAACATCCTCATCTCCAACCGCGGGAAGACGAAGATTCTCGACTTCGGCATCTCCAAGCTCGTCGACGACAAGCATCGCCTGACCGCGACCGGAAGCATGGTCGGCACGCCGGCGTACATGGCGCCGGAACAGGTGAAGGGCGAGGCGGTCGACGCCACCTCCGACATCTACTCGCTCGGGATGATCCTTTACGAACTGCTGCACGGCGAGCCGCCGTTCACAGGTCCGCTGCCTGCGGTGCTCCACTCGCAGGTGTTCGACCGGCCGCGGGCATCGACGGCCATCCCCTCGCCGATCATGGAGATCATCTGGAAGGCGACCGCGAAAGAACGCAGCCAGCGTTTCCAGAGCTGCGAGGAGTTCTCCGGGGCTTTTCACTACATGCCGAAGCCTGGGGTGGCGCATGCGCCTGCTGAAGCGATCTCGAACGAGATCACCGTCGACGAAGAGGCTGAGCACCACGAGCACAGGGAGCCGCTTCCCGCACGCACCGACGGCCACAAGCCGGCCGGCGTTTGCACGTACAGCGATTGCCAGGAGCGCCGCGGTTGGGCGTGTGCTTACAAAGACCTGACCGGACGCGAATGCAAGAGCTGGTGGTGTCGCAGGCACATCCAGTTCATCGAGCGAACCCCTTTCTGCCCGCGACACGCAAGCGTGATCCGTGCGCTGGCGCCCACCGCGAACACGATCTTCGAGATCAAGAACCGGCCTGCTGTGGACGACCGCGCCCTGCCTCTCGCCGCGCTCGTCGCCGAGGACATCGACAAGGACGTGACCGAGCTGGTTCGGCGGCGCTATCAAAACCGCAAGGACGTCACGCTCGCGCGCGACCGCACCGTCCGCCAGACATGGTCAGGGCGCAACGAGGTCGCATGGGAGCGCAGCTGGGCCGCGCTCAAGAGCCAGGGCTACCTGGTGCGCATCGCGGTGCGCGTGTCCACTGACGAGCCGGACACGGTGCAGCTTTTGATCGGCAACACGGTGGTGTTCAAAGAGGTCCCCGACTGGATCAGCCGCCGCCGCGAGGGCGAGCCGCCCGACCACGCTGACCGCGCGCGATTCGGCAAGAAGCTGTTCGGAGCGATCCTCGAGCACGTCGACGAGCCTCAGCCGGTGCCTTCGACCGTGCCGTCCGCGAGCCATGACATCGAGCCTCCCCCACCGCCCGAGATCAACCGCACCCTGATCGAGGGCATGATCCTGCGCCTCGCTTCGTCTGCGACGCGGGTCACAGGTTTCGAGGTGGCCGACCTGCTCGCGCTTCCGTTCTCGGCCGTCGAGCCAAGCTTGAAGTCGCTGACCACCTCCAACCTGCTGGACGCGCTGGGCCTGGCCGCTGAGCAGGGTCCGTGGCTGGGGCGGCCCCTTCCCGAGCGCATGGCGTACGCGATCACAAAGCAGGGACGCGTGCGCAGCGACCAGATCGGAGACTCGAGCACTCGATACGCCGGACCCGCTCCGGTCTCGCTGCAGGAGTATCGGGCGGTGCTGGCCGAGGCCGCAAAGCCCGGCACGCTCGACCTGGTCAAGGTCAACCTTGCGCTCAGCGGCATCGAGCTCGCGCCCGGGGTGACCGAGGCGGTTCGCGCCGCGGTGAACTCGCGGTCGTCCATCTTCATCTATGGAGCGCCTGGCAACGGCAAGACCACCCTGGCGCGGCGCATCCCAAGCCTGCTTGGCGGTCCGATCGTCGTCCCCGTCGCCCTCGACATCGGCGGCGGCGAGGTGATGACGATCTTCGACGGCTCGGTCCACCGGCTCGAGACCAACCAGCCGGCCGACCGCCGGTGGCGGCGCGTGGCGCGGCCGCTGGTGCAGGTCGGCGGCGAGTTCCAGCTCGAGATGTTCGATCCGACGTGGGAGGACGGCAGCCGGACTTACGGCGCGCCGCTGCAGGTGAAGGCCAACGGCGGCGTGCTCCTCATCGACGACCTGGGCCGCCAGCGCGTCTCCCCGAAGCAGATCCTCGACCGGCTGCTCGTGCCGCTCGAGCAAGACACCGACTACATGAACCTCTCGGCCACCGGTCGAAAGGTCGAGGTGCCGTTCCAGGCGCAGCTGGCGCTCTCCACCAACCTCAGGCCTGCGGAGCTGCTGGACGAGGCCTACCTGCGCAGGCTTTCCTACAAGGTCCTGATGCCAGACCCGACCTGGGAGATGTGGACACGGATCTTCGAGCGTGAGCGCCAGCGGCTGGGCATCCCGCCCGACGCGAGCGCCCTCGAGATGATCTCCGCGCTGTACAGCGGGCGGCCGCTGCGCGGCAACCACCCGCGCGACCTCCTCGAGCGGTTGGTGGACGTTTCGTCCGCGCGCGGCGTGCGGCCCCAGCTCACTCCCGAGCTGGTCGAGGCCGCCTGGCACACCCTTTTCATCACGAGCTAGCTCGCGCCGGCGCCGCGCGACAGTGCCCGGATTAGGCCTGGGTATACTGACCGTTCGCCCCCAAAAGCGGCGGTGGCGGAATGGCAGACGCGCTAGTTTCAGGAGCTAGTGTCCGCAAGGACGTGGAGGTTCAACTCCTCTCCGCCGCACCAGACATGTGAGCTCTGCCAGCGGTTCCTCTTCCTTGACAACACGCGGCCAATCGATTCGACTGAGCGCCGCGGTGGCAGTGCAGTACGACCAGCTCAAGACGCTGTACCGCACGCTTCTCGTTTTTGCGACGGTCGCGATGGTCATCCTCGCTGTCGGCCTCGTCGAGTTCGTCTACTTCGAACCGCCAGGACAGGTCACCGGGGTGAAAGCGCGCATCGTCGGCGTTTTCGAATACGACCCGGCAGCAGCACGCGTGATGGACGGCGATAAGTCGACATTCAGCCGCAACCAGGAATTTGCGGCCGAGGTCAGCTGGGAAGGGCTTCCCGAAAACCTGAGCGTCGATGCCCGGTGGTACGACACGTTCGGCAACATCGTGGGTAGGGTCGGCCCCAGCACGCCCGCTCAGCTTGGCAGCACCTCCATCGTCCCGGTGACCGTGCCGCCTGGTCTTCACCACAACCTGCCGGGCCACTACACCTTCGTCGTGGAACGCTTGAAGGACGGCCTGCCGGTCGAGGTGCTGGCCCGGCGGATCGTCCTGGTAGAGCGATCGTGAGCACCGGCGCGTACACGACTCCACCGGCCGCAAATCCTCACTCGCGACTCCGACCAGGCCGCTACGGCATCGCCGCCGTGCTCGCCGCGGTGGTGGTGCTCGCGCTGATCGCGAGCTCGCTTCTCAACTACGTGTACCTGGACACCATCCCGGGCCGCACTTCGCTGTACGGCTTGCTGGCCGTGGCATTGATCGCACTCGGCACGTACATCGGCGTGCGGGCGTTCACGCGGGATCGAGCGAGCCGGCGCAAGCACCTCATACGGGCCGGCGTGCTGCTCGGGATGGGCGTGCTCCTGTGGCTGCTGGTCGTTGACGTTTTCGTCTTCACGCAGTCGGCGGGGCCCGAGGTGGCGGCCATCTGTGCCCTCGCGTGCCTGCCGACAACAGCGTTCGGTCTCTTGGTCGTGCGGCGCATGGATCGCAACGAGAAGGAGCCTTGGCGCTTGGTCCTCGTCGCGGCAGCGTGGGGAGCGATCGTCGCCACGAGTCTTGTCATCTGGGGCGAGAGCCTTTGGGAGTCGACCACGGTCCGCACACTGGTCCCCGGCCCGGGGCTCGACGCGTCAACCGCGTTTTCGGCCGGCCTGCTCGAGGAGCTCGCCAAGGGCACCGCCGTCGTGCTCCTGTTCCTCGTCATGCGCAACGACTTCGACGACATCGTGGATGGAATCGTCTACGGCGCGGCGGTTGGGCTTGGCTTCAACTTCATGGAGTCGGTCACCTACATGACCAACCTGTACGCCATCTTCAGCCCGGAGGGGTTCGGGTGGTACGCAGCGGGATTCCAGTGGTACGCGCGGCAGGTCCTGGGCCTCTTCTTCGGACATGCCACGTACACCGCATTCATAGGCGCGGGACTTGGAGTCGCGCGCCAGCTGTCATCCAGACGTCAGAAAGCGTTCGCCATCTTGAGCGGATTCCTGATTGCAATCGCGGCGCACTTCTCGTGGGATGCCTGGCTCACCTTTTTCCCGATCGACAACACGTTGTTCGGGCTCATCGAGATTCACCTTCGCACCCTGATCATGACCGGGCCCTTCACGTTCGCCCTCATCGCGCTCCTCCTCTTCGGCATCCGCTACGAGGCGATGGCCCTGGCTGATCAGCTCCGGAAAGAGGCCGCGACCGGGTCGGGCGCGATTTTGCCCGAAGAAGTGCCGATTCTCGCCAGCCCCTGGCAGCGGTTCAGGCAACGGCTGCGCGCCTTTCAGCGCAGTGGCTCGAGCGCGTATTTCAAAGTAGCGCGCCTGCAGACTGCGCAGCTGGACCTCGCGATGGAGCGATGGCATCGCGAGCGGCGGGAGATCGACGAGCCGCTCGAGGCCGAGGAGGCACTAAGGCAGAAGGTCATCGAGCTGCGGCACTGGGTGGTGGCGCGCTAGGCCGGCAGGCGGCCCCAGATTGCACGGGCAGTCGCGAGCAACAAGAGCATCGCGGCCGCGGCCCATGTGACGGCGGAAACCAGTGGATCGCTGAAGTCGGTCCCGCTGAGCACCGCGTGAAAGAAGATCAACGCGAACGCGGCATATGCGAGGCGGTGCAGCCACAGCCATGCGGTCTTGTTCATGCGGCGCTTGAGGAATGCGGTGATGGTGACGACGACCAGCACGTCGACTGCAAGCGCGCCGAGTCCAATCGCCAGCGTCCCGTAGCTGGAGTGGAACGGGACGACCAGGTCGATCACGCCGATGCGAGCGGTCGAATCAAGCAGCAAGGACAGCAGGTGGATTGCCGCCAGTGGAATCCACAGCACCGTCGTGTACTCGTGCAGGGCGCGAAGCGCGCGGTTGGAGCCCAGCCGCTCCAGCACCGCCGAGCGAAGCGCGATCCCTGTGACCAGCGCGACCGCGAGAGCCGCGTACGAGCTCAAGCCCGCCACCCGTGCGAGCACCCAGAAAAACTGGTCGGTCGTCATTTCAGGTGCTCAACCACCACGCAAGCGCGGATGCTGCGCAGTAAACCGGCGCCACCTCCGGTCCCAAAAGCAGCGCCGTCTTGGCGATGGTCTCGGCTTCCACGCCGGAGGCTGCAACGACTGACACTTCCTCCAGGCCAGTGCGCGCCGGCGCACCCGTGCGTGGGTCGATCAGGTGGTGAAGGCCGCCCCATCGCCGGCGTCGCACGCTGCTGGTGGCCGCACCCTGGTCGCGCATCAGCACGGTCATGCCGGCAAGGCCGACCGGCCATCCGGCGCCGTCCGGTCCTAAGCCGCCGGCTCTGAGGTCGCCGCCGATGTTGGCCACGGCGTTCGGACCCAGCGCCTCGCAAAGCCGGTCGGCCATCCACCCCTTAGCGATGCCGCCCAGGTCGATCCCCGCCCCCGGCTCCAGCCGCGCGACACCCCGCCTGACTTCGAGCACGTCCGGCAACGCGGGAGTGGGACGCATTTCGGTCACGGTAGTCACAGGCTGCTCGCTCGCCAGCGGCTTGGTGTACCCGATGCCGATCATCGAAGGCAGCACCGCTACGTTGACGAGACTTCGGCTGGTCTCGAACGCGTGCAGCGACTCGCGGAGGAGAGCTTCCAGCTCCAGGCTGATTTCGACCCACCGGCCGGTGGAGGCGTTGAAATTCGAGAGCTCGCTGTCCGGCGAGAAGCGGGTCAGTCGCGCACCCATGCGGACTGTCCAGCGCTCGCCTTCGAGCAGGCGGTCGTGCGACAGGCCGACCGCGTACAGACCGCAGCGGGTGCCCAGCGCTTCGAATTGGTATGCCTCGACCGGTGGGCTACGACGCATAGGTCGACGTCACCGGCTGCACGTCACTGGGCTGAACCGAGGGTCCGAGCGTGACGGCTCCCCCAGGGATGGCTGTTCCAGCGCCGGATCTCAGCACCGTTGGCTGGAGAGGCGCCGCCGGGTTCTTCAGGTGCGCGGTGACATACAGGCCCGAGAGCAGCGTCGTCGCTACGGTCAGAGCGGTGGCCCCCGCCTTGAGCACCGCGGCGCGCATGTCAGACGGTCGCCGCGACCGGGGCTTTGAGGAATGGCACGCGGTCAAAGGACGCGCCCAGGATCTGGCTCGAGCCCGCGCCCAGGTGGCCTCCCAGGATCTCCTGGTAGACGGAGCGGAAGTCGACCGCGTACTTGAGGTTGCCCGAGCCGTCGAGGGCTGTGAGGCTGGGGGCCTCACCGTAAAGGCCACCCTTCACCGGGTCGCCGATCAGGAGCAGGGGCGCCGCTGCCCCGTGATCGGTGCCTCCGCTCGCGTTTTCCTTCGGGCGCCGGCCGAACTCCGACCACGTCGCGATCAGCACCTTGTCCGCCATGCCATGCGCCGCGAGGTCCTGGTAGAAGGCGCCGACGGCCGAATCGAGGTAGCCCATCAAGTCGTCGTGTCGATTGAGCTCGGTGTAGTGCGTGTCGAACCCACCGAGCGTGACGTGCAGCAGCTTCACGCCCGTCCCCGTGACGATGAGCTCCGCCGCAAGCTGCAGAGCCGCGGCCAGCTGGTTCTTCGACGAGTAAACGAGCTGCACCTTGTCGGTGTAATCCGCCATCGGCTGATAGCTGGATGCCGAGGTGCGCAGGGTCGACATCGTCTCGGTCGCCGTCGCGATAGCCGTGTCGAACAGCGCGCCATAGATGCCGGGAGTCCCCTTGTAAAGCGCGCCGACGGCGGCCTCGACCTCGCTGCCGCCCGTGAACCCGAATGTCTTCTGGTTCTGGATCACGGTCATGGTCGCCTGCAGGTCGCGAAGCGCACCCGGCACGTCGGTGGCGCCGCACGCGCATCCCGTCAGCGGATGACCGTTGGAGTCGTACGCGCTCGCCAGGGTGCGTCCCAGCCAGCCGTCGACCTGCCTGCGGGTGGGATCTCCCGTTTCCCAGATCCGGATCGACTCGAAGTGCGAGAAAGTCGGATTTGGATACCCGACGCCCTGGACGATTGCGACTCGGCCCTTGTCCCAGAGCCCCTTGATGGCGCCGAGGTTGTGGTTCAAGCCGTACCGCTCGTTGAGGGGCAGCGCCTGCGAGACCATCGGCCCGGACAGCTTCGGGCGCAGGTCGTGCAGCGCGGGGTCGGCAAGAGGTACGACCGTTCGCAGCCCGTCGTTGCCGCCCGCGAGCTGGATCATGACCAGAATGTTGTCGTTGGTCACGCCCTCGCGCTTGGCCGCATAGACCGCGCGCGCAAAGGCGTCCGGCACGGCCGCGTAACCTGCGGCCAACCCGGCGGCACCCGCACCGAACACAAGCCCCGCCTTGAGAAAGTCGCGCCGCTTGAGCTGGTTGATGCCGATCTCTCTGGTCATGTCTTCCTCACCTACTTGAGCTGAAATTCCGGGGACGCGAGGGTGATGAACCAGCGGGCTCGATCATCGGCTGCCTGGTTCAGCAGGCTCGCGGTCTGAGGGCTGAGGACCCCGTCGAGGTGCACGCGCGCCGCATCCGACGTCGATGGCAATGAGGACTTGACCTGGCTCAGCGCCGCGGTCACGAAGTTCACGCGCTCGACCACAGTGTTGGACGAGATCCACGATTCGTTGTTGGGCCAGCCGCCGACGTCAGGGGGGTCGAACAGCGACTGTCCCATCCCCGTGCCGGCGCTCACGACGAGCTTCGAGTTGCTCGTACCGAGCGCCCGCCCGGCATGGACCATGAACTCGACCGGAGACTTCACCAGCGTTCTGTAGCTCTGCGCGGCCGTGAACTGCGGGCTCGTGAACACGGCGTGCATCAGCGTCTTCATGTCGTAGTTGCTGCGACGAAACGCATCGCCAAGGCTCGTTACAAAGGCGGCGTCCGGTTGGCCGCTGACAAAGTGCTGAGCGACCCTGGACGCGATGAATCGTGCGGTGGCCGGCTGGGCGAGGATCCGGTCGATGACTCCTTGCGTGTCGAGCGGTCCAGTCTTTCCCAGGTACGAGACCTGGCCTTTGAAAGCGCGACGAGGATTGAACACGCCCGACTTCTGGCCGGTGTAAACGGGCAAGCGGCGAGTGACGTTGCCCGTCGTCACGTTGGCGAACGAGTCGGGCTGCGGCACCTGCCAGCCGGCCAGCGCTTTCGCGCTCTGGCGCACGTCGTCTTCGGTGTAGTTGCCCGGTCCCATCGTGAACAGCTCCATGAGCTCACGTGAGTAGTTCTCGTTTGGGCTCTGTCCGGTCGAGGTCGCGAGGTCGAGGTAGCGCAGCATCGCCGGGTCGGTCGTGACCTCCATCAGCATCGACCGCAAGTCGGTCATCGACATCCGTCGCCAGGTCAGGTTCTGCCAGTACATGAATGTGTTGTCGCCCGTCTTGCGGTAGTCGCTCGTGAAGTGGCCGTGCCAGAAAAGCGTCATTCGCTCCGCAAAGGGCGTTGGAGTTCCGAGCATCTGGTCGATCCACCATTGCTGCAGCTGCGCGACGGCAAATCGCCCACCGGGAACGCTCGCCGCCGCAAGCGGCGCGGGTTCGACCGGCTTCGTCTCGATCAACCTGTCGATGGTCCTGTTGAACCCGTCGGCCAGGGCGGCCTCGAGCTGCGTCGGGTTGGATCCAAAGGTCGTCCGGCGGAGCAGGTGCATGACGCGGGCCGACTCGGACCCGAGCGGCGAGATCCAGTCGGTCGTGGATCCGGCTTTCGGCCGGGCCAGGTTCTGCATGGATCCGCCCAACAGGCGCACCGCGCCGACGCCGACCCCGGCCGCCAACGCCGTCGCAAGCGCCTGGCGCCGGGTGATGCCTCGGCGCACCTGGAGGTCGGCTGAGCTGGCCTTCTCCTGGCTCGGAGCGACGCTCATGCCCCCAATTCAATCCCTGCCAACCCCGCATGACATCAGCCGGATGTGAAGAATTCGTAATCGGGGAGGACGATGGATTCACAAGGAGCGAACACCGAGCGCTGCCACGGCCGGACCGGGACCTACGAGGCCTGGTACCTGACCGTCGCCGTGCCGGCGAAAAGACAGGGCTACTGGATCCGATACACCTCGTTCAACCCCGCGCCCGGCGTCCAGGCCGAAGCGCATTCAGCCCTGTGGGCATTTCGGTTTGATCACGACAACCCGGCCGCCAACTGGGCCGCGAAGGAAACTTTTCCGCTCACGGCGCTGCACGTTCAAAAGCGGCCCTTCGTGCTCCGGATCGATGACGCGCTACTCGGAGACAGCGGATGCTCGGGCGAAGTCAACTCCGAGAGCGGAAGGATGGCCTGGGACCTGCGCTGGGATTCGCGCGAGCACCATCCCTTTCCATTCTTGCGCCCGCCGTGGGACCTGCTCTCGTCGGTGGCCAACATCGGCGTCCAGCCGGCGATCAAGGTGTCGGGCACGATCCAGATCAACGGCGAGGTGATCCGGCTCGAGCATGCGCCCGGTGGTCAGCAGCACACGTGGGGCTCCAGGCACGCGCTCGAATGGAACTGGGGGTTTGCCTCGGGCGACGATTTCTGGGTTGACGGAGCGACGTCACGCGTCCGCTCCCGATTGGGACGAGAGCTCACCGGCACAGCAATTGGAGTGCACGCGCGCGAGCACCGCTTCCTTTTCAACGGACCGCTCGAGGTCCTCGGGACTCGAGGCCCGATCGAAGCGGAAGCATGGACTGCGCAGGCAAAGCTGGGACCGAGACAAGTGCAGGTGGCGATCCGGCCGCGGCGCGCGGACCTGATCGGCGTGACCTACCCCGATCCCCAGGGCGGATCGCGGGTTTGCTACCACACCGAGGTCGCCGATCTCGAGCTGCGACTCACACATGGCGATGAGATCCTTGCGCGCGTTCGCCGCCCCGCGGCGGCTGCCTTCGAGTACGCGTCCGAGTCGCCCCTTCAGGATCTGCCGGTCCTTCTCTGACTTAGCACCCTAAGGAGCCCGGGAGTGGCCGACGAAAGCTGGCAAATGCTAGGCTTTCTTGGCGTATGCCTAATTATCGACTTGGTGAGGCCGCCAAGATGCTGGGCGTCAGCGCCGACACTGTGCGGCGCATGGTCGACGATGGGCGGCTCGTCGCGGCGCGATCCTCTGGTGGACAACGGCTCATCGACGGCGCCTCGCTGGCACGCGTCGCGAAGCCGAAGGGCCGGGCAAAGCCAAACATCTTCGTGGCTCAGTCGGCGCGCAACCGTTTTCCCGGGATCGTCACGCGAGTCATCAAAGACCGGGTCGCGGCGCAGGTAGAGATCCAGGCGGGTCCGCACCGTCTTGTTTCGCTGCTCACGCGCGAGGCGGTCGACGAGTTGAAGCTCAAGCCAGGCATGGCGGCGGTGGCGGTCGTGAAAGCGACCAACGTCGGAGTGGAGCTGCCCCGTGACTAAGGCCGTGGTGGCAATGCTCGCAGTCGTTGTGGTCGCCGGGTGCGGAGGCTCGACTTGGACGGGGTATGAGCCTCTGTACCCTCCGCTAACCATTTTCGCCGCCTCGTCGCTCCAACCGGCGTTCGACAAGATCGGCCAGAAGGCGATCTCCCAGCACATTGCTACGCCGAGCTTCAACTACGCCGGCACCCAGACGCTGACGGCACAACTTCTCCAGGGCGGCCCCGGAGACGTCTTTGCGTCCGCCGACGCGGCACACATGACCTCGGTGGACAGCGCTGACCTTTTGGCCGGACCGAGCAGGATCTTCGCTCACAACAAGCTCGAGATCGCCGTCGGGAACGGCAATCCCAAAGGCATCCAGACGCTGGCCGACCTCTCCCGAGCCGGACTGGTTGTGGTGCTGGCGGATCCATCGGTCCCGGCAGGGAAGTACGGCCAGCAGGCGCTGAGCAAGGCGCACGTCACTGTCAAACCGGCAAGCCTCGAGCTCCAGGTCACCGGCGTGCTCAACAAGGTCGCGCTCGGTGAGGCCGATGCCGGGATCGTATACGTCAGCGACATCGTGACCAGCGGCAAGGTGGATGGTGTGGCGATCCCGGACGACCAAAACATCGTCGCCGACTATCCGATTGCAGTTCTGAAGTCGACGCAGAACCAAGCCGCCGCGAACGCCTTCATCAATTTTGTGCTTTCCGGCGAGGGCCAGGGCATCCTCAAAGCCTCCGGCTTCCTGGGAGTGTGAGCCGGCCTCGAGTTCCAGCCGCGCTGATGGTGCTGGCGGGACTGGGACTTCTGTTCTTTCTCCTCCCCCTCGCCGGCCTGATCTTCCGCGCTCCCTGGGACCAGGCGCTGGCAGGGATCACCGCGCCAGAAACGGCGACGGCGCTCGAGCTGTCCCTCTTCTGCTCGCTGGCGGCAACCGCCGTCGCCCTCGTGCTTGGAATACCGCTCGCCCTCGTCCTATCGCGGACGACCGGGAACCTGCGGAACCTGCTCAGGGCGCTGACCACGCTGCCGATGGTGCTTCCCCCCGTGGTCGGCGGTGTCGCGCTCCTGCTGGCGTTTGGCCGCCATGGGCTTGTCGGCTCGCTCCTGTACCAGGCTTTCGGCATTCAAATCCCGTTCACGACCGCGGCCGCGATCATGGCCGAGACCTTCGTCGCGATGCCTTTTCTCGTCATCGCCGTCGAGGGCGGGCTCCGCGCTCTCGATCCCCGTTACGAAGAAGCCGCCAGAGCACTCGGGGCCAGGGGATGGATGGTCTTCGCGCGCGTCACCTTGCCGTTGCTGCGCCCGGCCATCTTCTCGGGAGCAGTGCTGTGCTGGGCCCGCGCGCTCGGCGAGTTCGGCGCCACGATCACGTTCGCCGGCAATTTCCCGGGCCGCACGCAGACCGTCCCGGTTGCGGTCTACGTGGCGCTGGAGACGCGTCCTGATTCCGCGATCGTCCTGAGCCTCATCCTCCTCGCGGTCTCGCTGGCCATCCTGGTCGGCATGCGCGACCGCTGGCTAGGCGCGCCGTGAGCCTCATGGCTCGCGTCAAGGTGAATCGAGCCGGCTTCGCGCTTGACGTGCAGCTGGACGTCGACGAGGGCGAGACCGTCGCGGTGCTCGGCCCCAATGGCGCCGGCAAGACGACGCTGCTTCGAGCCCTTTCAGGGCTGATACCGGTAGTAGGTCGCGTCGAGCTGGCCGGCGAGGTGCTCGAGGACTCGCGGCTGCGCTTGCGCGTACCCACCGAGAGGAGACAGATCGGACTGGTGTTTCAGGACCACGTCCTGTTCCCGCATCTCACGGTGCTCGACAACGTCGCGTTCGGTCTGCAAGCGCAGGGCCGCCGCGACGCAAAGCAAGTCGCACGCCGCTGGCTCGAGCGCGCGGGCCTGGATGACAGGGCGGGCTCGATGCCGCGCGAGCTCTCAGGCGGCCAGGCGCAGCGCGTCGCCCTGTTGAGGACGCTGGCCACCGAGCCGAGGCTGCTGCTTCTCGACGAGCCGCTGTCCGCGTTGGACGTCACCATCCGGGCGGAGGTCCGGCGCGAGCTGGCTCGACAGCTCGCCTCGTTTCGCGGCGTCCGGCTGCTCGTCACCCACGACCCGGTCGAAGCGATCGCCCTGGCCGATCGGCTGGTCGTGCTCGAGAACGGTCGCATCGTCCAGAGCGGCACCCCCGAGGAGGTGACGGCCCGGCCCCGCTCGCGCTTCGTCGCCGACCTGGCCGGCGTCAACCTGCTGCGGGGGAAATCGCACGGCGACCACGTCAAGCTGGCGAATGGCTCCTCAATCGCGGCACCAGATGCGGGCGAGGGTGATGTCTTCGCTGTGATCCATCCTCGTGCGGTCGCTCTCTTTCTGACCCGGCCCGAAGGCACGCCTCGAAACGTCTGGCAAGGAGAAACCGAAAGCATCGACCTGCATGGCGAGCGTGTCCGGGTTCGCGTCAGCGGCCAGGTCCCGCTTGTCGCTGAGGTGACGCCATCGGCCGTGCGCGAACTTCACCTGGCGGTGGGCGCTCCCGTCTGGGTGGCGGTCAAGGCAACCGAGATATCGGTCTACCCGGCCTAGACCGGGGCGCAACGCCCACTTGCATTCTCGGTTCTGTTACGTCGTAATCTTGTAACACCATGACGGACAGAGCCACCGCGATCCCGACCGAGCGCGAGGCGCTCGACGCTTATTCGACGACAGTCACCTCCGTCGCGGAGCGGGTCCTCCCCGCTGTAGCGAGCCTGCGGGTCGGCCGCAGCGGACGCGGCGGCGGCGCCGGCTCGGCCGTCGTCATCACCCCCGACGGATTCCTTGTCACCTCCGCCCACGTCGTGGCGCAGGGCGGCTCGGCCAGCGCCTCGTTCCTCAACGGATCCGAGTACGACGTCGAGGTCGTCGGCGCCGACCCCCTTTCCGATCTGGCGATCGCGCGCGCCCTGGGGGCGACCCTCGAGCCTGTGCCGATCGGCAATGCGGACCACCTTCGCGTCGGGCAGCTCGTCGTGGCCGTCGGAAACCCGCTGGGGTTCTCCGGGTCCGTCACGTCGGGGGTCGTCAGTGGGTTAGGCCGCTCGCTGGCGACCGCCGACGGCAACGGGCACCGGCGCTTCATCGAAGACGTGATCCAGACCGATGCAGCGCTCAACCCGGGCAACTCGGGTGGCGCGCTCGCGGACTGGCAGGCTCGTCTGATCGGCGTCAACACCGCGGTCGCCGGCATGGGCCTTGGGCTGGCGGTGCCGATGAACGCAACGACGGAGGCCATCCTTTCGGCTTTGATGCGAAATGGCCGGGTGCGCCGCGCGTACCTCGGCATCGCAGGCGGCACCCGCGCACTCACTCCCGCGATGGCGCAAAAGCTTGGGCGCAAGGCCGGCGTCGAGGTGCAGGAGGTGGTGAGCGGCAGCCCAGCGGCGGGCGGAGGGCTACGCAGCGGCGACGTCATCGTCTCGGTCGGCGAGACTCACGTCGCGAAGGCGGGCGACCTTCAGCGCCTCATGGTCGAGGCACGCATCGGATCGAAGCTCGCGCTCAGCATCCTGCGCTCCGAGAGGCTGATCACGCTCGAGGTCATTCCCGTGGAACTGGCCTGAGGGCAGGCTAAGCACCGGCTACACTCCGGACTAAGTGGCCAAGCAGCGGATTCGCAAACTGCTCGAGGCGCATCCGACGGACGGCCGCTTCCGGATGGCGGACGTGGACGCCGACTCGACGCCCGGGCTCAAAACCCGCAAGCGCGTGTCGCGCGACATGAAGAAGCACAAGTCGAAGCTCTTCAACCTCCAGGAGAGGCTCTTCGCCGAGCACAAGCGGTCGCTTTTGATCGTGCTGCAGGGCATGGACACCAGCGGAAAGGACGGCACGATCACGCACGTGATCGGCGGTATGAACCCCCAGGGAGTTTTGATCACCGGATTCAAGCAGCCGACGCCTGAGGATCGGCGTCACGGTTTTCTCTGGCGCATTCGCAAGCGGCTGCCGGAGGATGGACAGATCGGCATCTTCAACCGGTCGCACTACGAAGACGTGATCATCGCCCGCGTCCATGACCTGGCCAAGCCGGCGATCATCGAGCGCCGCTACGGGGCCATCAACCGCTTTGAGAAGGAGCTGGTCAGGGGCGGCACCAAGGTCGTCAAGATCTGCCTTCACATCTCGTATGAGGAGCAGCGCCGCCGGCTCCTCGACCGCCTCCACGATCCCGACAAGAACTGGAAGTTCAAGGCGACCGACATCGACGAGCGCGCCTTCTGGGATGACTACATGAGTGCGTACAGCATCGCCATCACGCGGTGCTCAACCCCGTGGGCGCCGTGGTTCGTCGTCCCGGCGAACGATAAGGACTATCGGAACTGGGCCATCTCCCGCCTGCTGATCGAGGCCCTCGACGAGATGAACCCGCAGTATCCCCGTCCCAAGCTCGACATTCCACGGCTCATCAAGCGGTTGCAGGCGTAGGCGCGGCGCCAGGTTTGATACGTTAAGCAGCATTCACAAGCGAATTCGGGGGGGACGCTGAAATGAAGCGCATGCATCTCGTTTCGTGGCTGGCGGCGGCGCTGGTGGTCGCAGCGTGCGGATCGAGCCCAGGAGGCGGCGGCAACGCCAACTCTTACTCGGGCAAGACGATCAAGCTCGGCGCCATCCTCTCGATCACCGGAGCCGGCGGCGTGTACGGCCCCCAGAGCCGCGACGGCGCGAACCTCGCGGTGAAGCAGATCAATGCCTCCGGAGGCGTCAACGGCGCGCAGATTTCCCTGACCATCAACGACGATGCGTCAGACAAGGCGCAGTCGGCACAGGTCGCACAGAAGCTGATCCAGTCGGAGCAGGACCTGGCGCTGCTCGGTCCAACCCTGTCGAACTCGGCGGTCGCGGTGCATCCACTGGCCGAGACCCTGAAGACCCCGATCCTCGCAGTCAGCACGACGGGCATCCACATCGTCCCCGACTGCAACTTCCCGGCCACGACGCCGTGCAAGTACGTCTTCCGTGACAGCCTCGGCGAAGAGACCGCGATCCCGACCAACATCAAGTCCTACGCGGAGGACGGCAAGCCGAAGACCGGCGTGCTGCTCGTCGCCCAGGACGACAAGTTCTCGAGCGACGGCGGGACGATCGTTCAGAACACGGTCGCCCAGTACAACATCAACCTGCTCAAGACCATCAAGTTCAACAAGGCGGAAGCCGACCTCTCGCCGTACGTGACTCAGGCGGTGCAGGCCAAGCCCGACGTGATCTTCATCACCTCGCTCGGCGGCATCCCGGCCAAGATCATGACTGAGGCGCGCAAGCAGGGCTGGCAGGGTCAGTTCCTGGGCGGGAACGGTTTCAACACCGCGACGGTCTCAGCCCAGGCCGCCGGCGCAGGAAAGGGCGCGCGAAGCGCAAGCGCCTGGTATCTCGGCAACACGTTTGCGTCCAACAAGGAGTTCGTCGACGCGTACAAGGCCGAGTACAGCAAGGACCCTGACCAGTTCGCCGCCCAGGGCTACACGGCGATCAAGATCCTCGCCGACGCGGCTAAGCGGGCCAACCTGACCTTCACCGACCTCGCCGGCGACCGCGACAAGCTGCGGACCGCGATGGAGTCGGTCAACATCCAGACTCCGCTTGGGCCGTTTCAGTTCACCTCGAACCACGACGTCAAGCAGACGGTGTGGGTGATCGCGATGGATGGCGCAGGCGGCTTCACCCTCGTCCACGAGATCAAGCAGAGCTGACGGCTGGGGAGGTCGTCGGCTCCCCAGCTCTCAGTAACCACGCGGGGCGATGGATCAGCAGCTCCTCAACGCGATCTTCATCGGCTCCATCTATGCGCTGTTCGCCGTCGGATACACCCTTGTTTTCGGCGTGCTGGACATCCTTAACCTGGCCCACAGCGCGGTCTTCATGTTCGGGGCGGCGATCACCTATTCGCTCGTGATCAACCACGGCCAGGCGTTCTGGGTTGCATGCATCGTCGGAATCGCGGCCTCGGCCGCCCTCGGCCTCGTCATCGAGCACGTCTGCCTGCGGCCGCTGCGGAGAAGACGCGCGCCTCCGATCGCCGCGCTGATCTCGACCGTCGGCCTGGCGCTGATCATCGTGGCTGTAATCGAGCAGGGCCAGAAAGGATCGCTCTTTGGCTGGCTGTGGGTGGACGGCGCGAACTCAGTCGCCTTTCCCGCGGGAACGATCCCCAACCCGACCTGGCACGTCGGAGATCTAACGCTGGAGGCAAGCAAGGTCGCCGTCATTCCCATCTCGGTCGCGCTGATGCTGGCCCTGGGCTACGTCATCCGCTATACGCAGGTGGGTCGCGCCCTGCGCGCGGTAGCCGAAAACCCTAGGGCGGCGCGACTCATGGGGCTCGACGTCGACCGCATGATCTCGCTCACGGTCGTCATCTCTTCAGCGCTCGGCGGCGTGGCCGGAATCCTTTTCGGGGTTGCGCTCGGTGACATCAGCCCTTACATAGGGCGCGACAACGTCGAGGTTCGCGGGCTGGCTGTGATCGTGCTGGGCGGCATGGGTTCGATACCGGGCGCGGTGGTCGGAGGGTATCTGCTCGGCCTGATTGAGGTGTTCGCCGTGGTCGCGCTGGGGAGCGGAGCCCGCGGCGGCGTCGCGTTCGCCGCGCTTTTCTTGATGCTTGTCCTGCGCCCGCAGGGCCTGTTCGGCGCGCAGCTGCGGGAAAAAATCTAAGCCGTGGACTTTTTCATCCAGCTCTTCAGTGATCCCGTCGGCTTCTGGAACTCACACACCCTTTTGATCGCGCAAATCGGGATCAACAGCATCCTCGCCGCCTCCATGTTCATCGTCCTGTACTCAGGGCAGCTCTCCCTGGCCGCCCCCGGCTTCATGGCGATCGGTGCATACACCTCCGTCCTGATGGACCAGTACTGGCATACGCCGCTCGCGTTGAACATCGCCACGGGTGTGCTGTTGGCAGGCGTCCTCGGGTTGCTCGTCGGGTTGCCGGTGCTCAGACTGCGCGGCGTCTTCCTGGCGATTGCGACCATCGGGTTCATCGAGGCCCTGCGTCTCGGCGTCATCCTCAACGTGCCCATCACAGGCGAAGGCCTGGGCTTGAAAAACCTGAGCGCCGACCCGCTGGGTGGGATCTACCTCGTCCTCGTCTCTCTGGTGGTGGTGCTCTTCGTGGTGTGGCGGCTCACGAAAGGCCGCCTCGGAGCGGCGTGGGCCGCGATCAGGCAAGACGAGCTCGCCGCGCTGAGCCAGGGCATCGATGTTGCCCGCTACAAGATGATCGCGTTCGTCCTGAGCGCAATCCTCGCCGGCTTCGCCGGTGCGCTTGAAGCGCACTTGAACTTCTTCGTTGATCCTGGCGATGCGCAGTACGGTGTGGCGCGCGCGGTGCAGATCCTGACTTTTGCCGTTCTCGGCGGAAGCGGCTACGTGCTCGGGCCGGTCGTCGGCGCCCTGATCATCACGTTGCTGCCGTGGATCTTCCAGGCCCAGGGGATCTACATCAACATCGTCACCGGTGCGTTCCTGATCGCCGTGATCGTCTTCCGGCCGCAGGGCATTGTCGGTCGCGGTGGCCTGGCCATCATCCGGCCCGCATGGTGGCCGCGTCAGGCTGGAGCCCGTGCTCCTTCGACTGGATAGAGTCCAGCGGCACTTCGGCGGCGTGCACGCCGTCGACGGAGTGTCGCTGGAGGTGGAGGAGGGGTCCATCCAGGGCCTGATCGGGCCCAACGGCGCCGGCAAGACGACATTGGTCAACGTGATCACGGGCTATGTGCCCTACCAATCGGGCAAGGCCTGGCTCCAGAAGGACGAGATCAGCGGGCTCCGGCCCTATCGCATCGCCTCGGCCGGCATCTCACGCACGTTTCAGAACATCCGGCTGTTCAAAGACCTCACGGCCGTCGAAAACGTGCTCATCGGGATGCACACGCGCCGGCGCGACGACACGCTCGCGCAGCTGGCGACGCTGCCGGTATTCCGGCGGGACCGGAAAGGCCGCGTCGATGAGGCTCGCCGGCTGATGGAGACGGTCGGGCTGTCGCCCCGCGACATCGGAAAGCGGGCCGCCGGCACCTTGCCATACGGAGACCAGCGCCGGCTCGAGATCGCCCGCGCCCTCGCGCTGCGGCCGCGACTCTTGATCCTCGACGAGCCCGCGGCGGGCATGAACCCGTCGGAGAAACAGGGCATGCGCGAGCTGATCGAGCGTCTCAACAAGGAGGGGCTGACGATCCTGCTGATCGACCACGACATGCGCCTGGTCATGGGCGTCTGCCAGCGTGTCGCTGTTCTGGACTTCGGGCGCAAGATCGCCGAAGGCACACCGGACGAAGTGTCAACCGACGCCGGTGTCATCAAGGCCTACCTCGGGACCGGCGGCGAAAAGAAGGTCGCGAGTGCGCCTGGTGCGGCCGCCGTGGGCGAGGCTGAACCGATCATCGAGGCTTCGAGCAGCCGCACGACCTCTGAGCCCAAGAAAGCGATTCTTGACGTGCACGACCTCACCGTCAGCTACGGCGCGGTCAACGCCGTTCGAGGCGCGTCCCTGCGGGTGGCGGCTGGAGAGGTGGTGGCGCTCATAGGCGCCAACGGCGCCGGCAAGTCGACGATCCTGAACACGCTGTCGGGTCTCATCCGGCCGGAGGCCGGGAGGGCCGTGTTCGACGGCCTCGACCTCACCATCGCCAACTCGTCGAGGATCGTCCGGCACGGCCTGGTCCAGGTGCCTGAAGGCCGCGAGATCCTGGCCCGCCAGACGGTGCTCGAGAACCTGGAGCTCGCCACGTGGGGCCGCCGGAACGGAAGCGTGGCGAAGGAGATCGAGGCGGTGATGAAGCGCTTTCCGATTCTCGGCGAGAGGCGGGCGCTTCGAGCCGGAACCCTTTCCGGTGGCGAGCAGCAGATGCTCGCGATCGCGCGAGGGCTGCTGGCCAAACCCCGACTGCTGCTGCTGGACGAGCCATCCCTTGGGCTTGCTCCACAGATGGTGGACGAGGTCTTCGCCACGATCGCGGAAATTCATCACGAGGGCACGACGATCCTCCTGGTCGAGCAGAACGCGCTGCGGGCGCTGGAGATCGCGGACCGGGCCTATGTGCTGGAGACCGGACAGATCCGCCTGAGCGGGACGGGCGACGACCTGCTACACAACCCGGCGGTCAGGCGGGCCTACCTCGGGGGTTGATTATGCCCGCGAGTGCCGGCGCCCGCGGGTGTGTTCATTGAGCCAGTAACGCGGGCGCCGGCACCGGCGTGAAAAGTTGGTCGGCCCGAAAGCACGTTGCGAACTTGTGCCGTGACTGAATCGGGATCGTTCAGCACGTCGCCGGCTGTAAAGCGGAGCAGCCGAATTCCGGCAGCTAGCAATCGGTTCTGACGGCGGTTGTCTTCCGCGAGGCTCGTGCGGTGGATGCCTCCGTCGTACTCGAGCCCGAGGCGGTGTTCGGGATAGTAGAGATCCGGCCGGCCAAGAAACCGGCCGCGACCGTCGTGAACCGACACCTGTGCCTGGGGGCGGGGTAGTCCACCCAGCACGATCACCATGCGCAATCGCGTTTCCATCGGCGATTCTGCTGCCGGCTCGGCATGGCTGGCGACTCGACGCAAATTGGACACTCCAACCCTGTGGGACCGGGACGTGGAGAAATGTTTCAAATCGGCAAGCTTGGTAAGCCCTGCATGCAGAGCCATGTCGGCGATCACGACGGCCTCAATCTCGCTTAGCCGAATGCAGAGGTCGCTCAGAGTACGAAGGATTGATGTAGCGCGCATACCGCGCAGGCTCACGATCTCAGAGGCCGCAACGGCGGGTCGCCGAACCACGAAACCGGATCGTGCCGATACACCCGCGCCTTTGGGAATTGTTACTTCGATTGGCTCGCCCACCGCAACATCCAGGCCGTAGAGCCACGCGGCCGTGAGACCAGAGAAGACCGCCGTCTGTGGAAGGCGGCGGCAGGCGGCCTCGAGGCGCAACTCAGGAGTGTCCGGGAGGCCGGCCCAGGAGTACAAGCTCGGTCCGAGACGGCGCCAGTTCGAACCCTCCAGATGCCATCGATTGAGGCCTGCGCGGAGTGCGTCCTCGAGCGTAAATGGACCTGCTGTCAACTGTGCTGGCAAGCGGCCGCGCTGTCCCATTCAAGCGAGGATGAAAGATGCTGGCTGCCAGGACAACGTCGCTTGTAAAGACTCCAAATCCGGCGCGGGTGCCGGCTCCCGCGTGCCTGCGACTAGTTCGAGGCCAGCGGGTGCCGGCTCCCGCGGGGAAAATAAAGAGCCCCGGGCCTTGCGACCCGGGGCTCTTAGTCGGTTTCTCTAATTAAAGAGTGCGGACGCTCTTGGCGCGCGGGCCCTTGGGGCTCGCCTCGACCTCGAACGAGACCT
>Ga0137409_10001564_pt1 | contig 24764 bp, 16 predicted proteins | sample CZODoug1_16funga_FD_122059 | JGI IMG/M metagenome (GOLD analysis project Ga0137409, IMG submission 122059) | Vadose zone soil fungal communities from Angelo Coast Range Reserve, California, USA - CZODoug1_16fungal (Hybrid Assembly) | ecosystem: Environmental > Terrestrial > Soil > Vadose zone...
TATTTCCCGCCGTTTCACGCGCATGTCACATGCAGATTTCAAATTTAAGACAATGATTCCGGGTCTAAGGAAGGTTGTCGCGCAACGACTTAACGAGCGGCCTTCGACTCCACCTTCCCCTTCCGAGCAGTCCCCGATTCCAACCGCGGTGATGATGAACGCCACAACCAACGATGGCCCGCTTCCAGATTCATTGGAAGCCGAGGCGCTTATGCTCAATATCGACGCGTCCCTCCGGGTGCACGCGCGCCACCAGCTTTTCAGTTGGACCCAGGGGCTGCTACAGAACCTGATCAGGCACGAGCTGCTGATCTGCGCGTTGCGCAACGGCGAGCCGCTGATTTTCCATGTCGACTCGTTCGCGCCGTCGCCGGTGGAGCCCGGGCCTTTCAACGAGATGTTCCGGCGGGATACCTCGCTGGTGCCCCATCTGATCAAGAACTGGGAGGACAACTACTTCCGGCCGGTGGTCGTCGAGGCCGGGAGCGGCAGCCAGTTCGCGCAGGTGCCGCTCGCGCGCGAGCTGACTCGGATCGGAACGAGCAGCGTGCTTGCGCACGGGACCTACGACATCTTCGGCAAGGTCGCGAGCTTTTTCGTGTTCGCCGCCAAGCAGGGAACGCTCGCCGTGCGCCAGCCCTACCTCGCCGAGCTGGTCGTGCCTTTCCTGCATCTGGCGTGGGTGCGCACGCAGGTCAGCCGCCCGGCATCCGATGGATCCGGCGCGGCACCCGGAGTCCCGGCTCTCCTCACCGCGAGGGAGCAGGAGATCCTCAGGTGGATCCACATGGGTAAGAGCAACATCGAGATCGGAGCGATTCTCGGGATCAGTCCGCTCACGGTGAAGAATCACGTTCAGAAGATCCTGCGCAAGCTCAACGTGCAGAATCGCGCGCAAGCCGTGGGTCGAGGGCTCGCGCTGCGGATCCTCAGCCTGTAACTCCCCGTAGTCCCAAGAGACTATAGGCCCGCGAAAGGGCCTGTGACGCCCTGTCATCGGCAGGCCCGAAGCTGGCCGCGTCACCAACCCTTGCGAGTAAGCCGATGAAAGCAGAACTCAAGATATTCTCTGCCTCGCTGATCTTCGCGACCGCCCATGCGTTGGCCGCGGATACCCGTTTGGGCAAGGCCGATGCGGCTGCACCGGTTGCCATCGAACGGGTATCGCACCAGAGGGACCCGCGCGCACATGCTGCGACGCACCCAGGGCGCGCCGAGAATCGGCTCGCCTACGAGGCCTTTGCCCAGGCCGAGGAAGGGCTCGACTTGTCCGAGCGATCCACGGATACCGTGCGCCTATATCCGGTGGCGAGCGCGGAGGGTGGCGGCGGCGGGACGGCTGCGTCTTCGGCTCGCGCGGAACATGCTGCGCCTGCAAGAGGTGCCTCGCCCGAACCCGGTAGCTGGGCGATGATCCTCGCCGGCCTCCTGAGTGTTGGTGCCATCGCGCGCCGCCGCATGTCGGCGTGAGATTCCGGCGGGACGCCTGCCTACTCTGTTGCGCGTGCCTCGCCGCGACTGCGGCGACGCCCGCGCTCGCCATGTGGGACGGAAAGCTCACCCCGTTCGTCGAGGAGAAGGTCACCCACGACGACAATGTGTTCCGTCTCTCGAAGAACGTCGATCCGGCCACCGCGATGGTTTCGTCGGTCGGGGACACGTACTACACGACTTCCCTTGGGATAAACCTAGACGCGCCGGTCAGCCGCCAGCGATTCCAGGTGGGGTACGCCTTCAACGCTACCCGCTTCAATAGCCTCACCGATCTGGATTTCAACGGCCACGACGCTCGCGCGATGTGGCTGTGGCAGTTGGGCAATGATCTGAGCGGCCAGCTCGGATACACGGACAACCTCGCGCTCGCTCCGTTCGCGTACACGCAGAGCAGCACGCCGGACCCCTTGAGGACGCGTCAGGCGTTCCTGAACGCGGCGTATCTCGTGACGCCGCGCTGGCGCGTCCAGGCCGGCGGCGGTGTATTCGAGCAGAAGAACGGTGATGCTGCGTTTCAGCCGAACGACATCACGATCACGAGCGGAGACGCGAACCTCGCCTACGTCACGCCGGCGAACACGTCGATAGGTATCAGTGGGCGAGTCGAGGAGGGCCGCTACCCGAACCGGACGTTCGTTCCCGGCCAGCCTCCCGGCCAGCCCGACGACTCCTACCGGCAGGCGAGCGCCGGGCTCACTGCCGACTGGACCGCCACCGGCGTGTCGCATCTGGTCGCGCGCGTCGCCCGCTTGAGCCGTCGCTACCCCAACACTCCACAGGTCGACTTCGCCGGCAACACCGTAGTCGTCGAGTACGACTGGAAGGTGACCGGCAAGCTTTCCTTCACCGGTGTTCTGCGCCGCGACATCAGTCCGTTCCCTGACATCGCGTCGAGCTTCGTGCTCGTGAGAGGCGGCACGGTGAAACCCGTGCTCACCGTGACGGAGAAGATCGAAGTGTCCGGGCTCCTCGACTACAGCATCTGGGACTATCTAGGCGATTCGGGCCTCGTGACGGGAGCTGTGCTGGGCCGGGTCGATCATGTGCTCACGGCCGCTGCGTCGCTGACGTACAAGCCCGTCCAGAGCATCTCGCTCCAGCTGAGCGTGCAACGCGAGAGCCGCACCTCGAACGTCCCTACCGCGGACTACCTGGCGAACGTCGGGTCGCTGACCGCGCGCTTCTCGTTCTAGGTGCGGCCTGCCGCGCTACGGGAAGGCGATCGACCACCCGGCGTCCAGGGTGCCGGTGAACGGTCCGCTGGTGACCGTGGCGCCGTTCATGAACCAGATGGCGTCCTGGCCGGTCACCGTGTTGCGCCACAGGATATCGGCCTTGCCGTTGCCGTCGAAGTCGCCCGTTCCGGCGACGCTCCAACTCATGTCCACCATCGCCGTGATGAAGGGGCCGCTCGTCATGGCGGCGCCGTTCATGAACCAGATCGAGTTCTGTCCGCTCGTCTGGTTGCGCCACAGGATGTCGGCCTTGCCGTCGCCGTCGAAGTCGCCGGCGCCGGCGACAGACCAGGTGAGGTCCGGTACCGCGTTGAGGGCGACCGCGCTCGCGATCGTGGCCCCGTTCATGGACCAGAGCAGGTTGTCTCCGGTCGCGCCGTTGCGCCACAGGATGTCGGCCTTGCCGTCGCCGTCGAAATCGGCGAGCGCGGCGACGCGCCAGTTGAGGTCCGCGACGGTCGTGAAGGACGAGGCTATGGTGGTGGCCGTGCCGCCGCTCATCAGCCAGATCGTGACAGCGCCGGTCGCGTCGTTGTGCCACAGAATGTCGGCCTTGCCGTCGCCGTCGAAGTCTGCGACGCCCGCCACGCTCCACGCCGGATCGGTCATCGAGCCGGCGGCGACGTCGCTCGCGATCGCGGCGCCATTCATGAGCCAGATCACGTTGCCACCCGAGGCGCTGTTGTGCCACAGGATGTCCGCCTTGCCGTTGCCGTCGAAGTCTCCCACGCCGGTGATCTTCCAGCTCGCGTCCGTCACGGTCGAGAACGCGGCGTTGCTCGTGACCGTGGCGCCATTCATGAGCCAGATCGAATTGGAACCGGTCGCGCTGTTGCGCCACAGGACGTCGGATTTGCCGTCGCCGTTGAAGTCCCCCGCGGCGATCTGGCGCAGTGGCGTCTTGACCGAGACCGGCGTAGGGGTCCGGGCCGAGTTGTTGCCTGCCGCGTCAAAGGCGCTCACGCGGTACGAGTAGGTGGTCCCCGGCGTGAGTCCCGTGTGGCGGAACGTGAGCCCAGTGGTCGTTGCGAGCACGGCGTCGTTCACGTAGACGGTATACCCGGTGACGCGCACGTTGTCGGTCGACGCCTTCCACGAGAGATTGATCGTGGTGCGGGAAGCGGCAGTGCCCTTGAGGCCCGTCGGGACGGTCGGCGGCGTAGTGTCCCCGGCGGGGGGAGTCGTCGCGCTCGCAGCGACCGACTGGCCGGACGCGTTTCCGGCGGCATCGACCGCCTGGACCGTATAGCTATAAGCGGTCGATGGGCTCAAGCCGGTGTTCTGAAGGCTGGTAACCGCCCCCAGAGTGAGGAGCAACGCGCCATTCCGGTAGACGCGGTAGCCGGTGACGCCGATATCGTCGGTCGACGCTGTCCACGACAGGCTGATCTGCGAGGACGACACCGCGGAAGCGGTCAACCCGCCCGGAGTCGACGGCGCGATGACGTCCGCAAGGCCCGTCGGGGTGGTCGCGCTCGCGGCGGCGGACTGGACGGAGGCGTTTCCCGCCGCGTCAATCGCCTGCACCGTATACGAGTAGGTCGTCGCGGGACTCAACCCCGTGTTCTGCCAGGCCGTCACCGGTCCGAGCGTAATCAGCAGAGCGCCGCCGCGGTAGACGCGGTAGCCGCTGACTCCGACGTCATCGGACGACGCGGCCCAAGACAGACTGATCTGCGAAGGCGAGCTCGCCGAGGCCACGAGGCCGGTCGGCGTCGAAGGCGCCGCGGTGTCCGGAGCCGGTGGGGTGGTGGCGCTCGCCGCGGCCGACTGGCCCGAAGCGTTCCCTGCGGCGTCGACCGCCTGGACGGTATACGTGTACGTGGTCGACGGGCTCAAGCCGGTGTTCTGGAGCGTGGTAACCGTGCCCACGTTCGTGAGCAATGCGCCACCACGGTTGACGCGGTAGCCCGTGACCCCGACGTCATCGGTCGAGGCCGCCCACGACAGCCCGATCTGCGACGGCGAGACCGCGGTGACGGTGAGCCCGGTCGGCGTCGCCGGGGCGGTGGTGTCGGGTGTCCCCCCGGAGAGCGCTGCCATGGTGACGCCCTGCAGCAGCGTGAGCGCCACGGCGTTCGGCGTCGAGCCGCGGATCACGCGATCGTGGATGACCGAGCTCGGCTGCCCTGTCGGCGAGTGATAGTTGGCGAGCTTGAGGTAGCACGAATCGCCCGTGTAGAGCGTTGGTCCGGTATACGAGAGCTTCTGCACGCCGTTGACCCACGCATAGAAGAAGCCGTCGGAGCCCGACGACCATTTCACGTGATAGACAAAGTCGTACCACACGTTCTTGACGATCGGGCCGATGGCGGCGCCGTATACCGTCGGGTTGTTCGGATCGCCGCCGTGGCCGACGAACTGCAATCCGGTCGGGCGGTCCGGGGTCAATGCGGTGGCCGGCATGGCGTCGAGCTCCCACAAGGTCGGTCCGGCCGCGCCCACCTGGTGGAAGTCCAGGACGACTCCGAAATTCCACGCGGATCCGGTGCTCTCGGGCACCTGGACGAAATCGTCCGGAAAGAAAACCGAGTGCGCCCACCAGGATTCCTGGCCTTGGGTGCAGGCGCTCGCGGAATTGGCGAGCTGCAGATCGTTGCGCTCGCTCGCGCCGCTGCCGAAGATGTTGCTGTCGCCGGGCTCGGTGTGCAGGCGCACGCCCGTCGTGCCGTCGCGCGCGACGTTGACGATGGTGGCGCGGCCCGATACCAGCGCCTGCTCGGAGAACCCGCAGCCGGTGAACGAGGTGGCGAAGCTGCACGACCAGAGGATCGACGCGGGATCGGGTGCGGCGGGCGGCGGAGGCACGGTCTGGGCGGGTGCGCGGCCGCACGCGACGAGAAGGAGCGCGAGAGTGAAAGTCGAGAGGAGGGAACGGTTCGGTAGCTTCATGATGGCCTCGATATAGCGATACAACGACATACGATAGCGCCATCATGACAAATGCATAGATTTTCTTCGCAGCACAATTCACGGTGCTCATCCGAATTGCACTCTCCAAGCTGATCCGATCGGATCAAGCGACGAAATCATCGGTGAACGTCGCGCGGCTATCGTGGAGGGCTATGTATGTGACGCGACGAATCGCCGCAGCGCTCTGTCTCATGGCGACGACACTCTCAGGCGCGGCGATCGCGCAATCGCGCGACGTCCTCGGAGAGGGCGATTCCATCCGCATCACGATCTTCCAGAGTCCGGATCTCACGACCGAAACGCGCATCTCCGAGAAGGGGACGATCACCTTTCCGCTGATCGGAGAGGTTCAGCTCTCCGGACTGTCGCCCGCGCGAGCTGAAGCGCGCATCGCCGAGCAGCTGGTGAAGGGAAAGTTCCTGGTGAAGCCCCAGGTCAGCGTCAACGTCGTCCAGGTTCGCAGCCGGCAGGTATCGGTCCTCGGTCAAGTCGCCCGTCCGGGGCGTTACCCGCTCGACGACACCAGCGCGAACCTGACCGACATCCTCGCGGTCGCCGGCGGCGTCAGCCCGGGCGGAGACGACAACGTCACGGTGACGATGAAGCGCGACGGCAAGCTCGTGAAGCTGGACGTCGACGTGCCGACCATGTACCGCACCGGTGACCTGTCGAAGAATATCCGGCTGGAGAACGGCGACGTGATCTACGTCCAGCGCGCACCGGTGTTCTATATCTACGGAGAAGTGCAGCGCGCCGGCTCGTACCGGCTGGAGCAGGGCATGACGGTGATGCAGGCGGTCTCGGTCGGCGGCGGCGTGACGGCGCGCGGCACGGACCGCGGACTGAAGATCCGGCGCCGGGCGCAGGACGGCGCGCTCCATTCGATCGACGCACGCCTCACCGATCTCGTCCAGGCGAACGACGTGATCTACGTCAGGGAAAGCTGGTTCTAGCTTCATGAGCCTCCAGCAATTCCTGCTCGCGCTGCGCTCGCGCCTCGGCGTGTTCGCGCTGGCGCTCGCCGCCACCGTGCTCGCCGCGACCGGAGCGAGCCTGCTGATGCCCAAGACCTACAGGGCGACGGCTTCGCTGCTCGTGGATGCCAAGGAAGAGCAGTCCCTGAGCAACATGGGTCCCAACTTCTTCCCTCAGGAGAAGCTCGGCTATCTGCAGACGCAGATGGAGATCATCACCAGCAGGCGGGTCGCGGGCAAGGTCGTGCAGGACCTCCGCCTCGCGGACCAGCCCGCCGCTCGCGAAGCCTTCGCCAAGGCGACGGGGGGCCAGGGGTCGATCGAGGACTGGCTGGCCGAGAACCTGCTTCTCAAGCTCAAGGTGGAGACTTCGCAGAGCAGCGTCATTCGCGTGACGTTCTCCGCCAGCGACGCGCGTTTCTCGGCGCAGGTCGCGAACGCGTTCGCCAAGGCCTACATCGACACGATGCTCGAGTTGCGCGTCGAGCCGACGCGCCAGGCGGCAGCCTGGTACGACGAGCAGTTGAAGAGCCTCAAGGCCAACCTCGAGGAAGCGCAGTCGAAATTGACGAGCTATCTCCAGAAGAACGGGATCGTCTCGGCGGACGAGCGCTACGACGTGGACAACAGCCGGCTGGGCGCCCTGTCGGACCAGGTCGTCAAGGCCCAGGAGCAGACGTTCCAATGGAACGCGCGCGAGCGGCAGGCGAGCAAGTTTCTGGCGGAAGGCGGGTCCGTGGACCAGTTGCCGGAGGTGCTGGACAACTCATTGGTCCAGAGGCTGAAAGCGGATCTTCTGCTGGGAGAGGCGAAGCTCCAGCAGCTCTCCACCCAGTACGGCATCAACCATCCGCAATACCAGCGTCAGCTCTACGAGAACCGCAGCCTGCGCGGGAAGATCGACGAGGAGGCGAGGAAGATCGTGGCCGGCATCAAGAACTCGGCGCGCCAGGCGCGGCAGCGCGAGGGAGATCTCGCGAGCGCCACGGCGGCGCAGCGCGCCCGCCTGCTCGAGCGGAAGGAGAATCGCAACGACTTCACGATCCTCAAACGAAACGTGGAGTCCGCGGAAAAGGCCTACGACACGGCCATGCAGCGCCAGGTCGTCAGCCGGGTCGAGAGCCGGGCGAACCAGACCAACGTCAGCATCCTCGCGCGGGCGGAAGCGCCGATCAAGCCCTCGCAGCCGAGGGTCGTACTCAACATCGCCCTGTCGGTCGTGGTCGGAGTCATGCTCGGCATCGCGAGCGTGCTGCTGATGGAGATGTCGGATCGGCGGGTCCGCTCGGTCGGCGACCTGCGGCTCGAGGTCCTGCGGCTGGACGTGCCCGTGCTTGCGGTGCTCGACACCTGGCAGTCTGCGGGCCGTCTGCCCGGCCCGGCCCACGCCGGCGCGCTGCCGAGTCCGAGCTGAGGCCATGGCGACGTCGACCCGGGAGAACGTCCTGCCGATCGAGGGCACCGGGCGCGTGCTCGAGCGCTACGACCGGCGCATTGGCAGCATCCTCGCCGAAGAGGGAAAGCTGGTGGCCCAAGACATCGAGCGGGTGATGGAGTTGCAGCAGACCAACGGGCTGCGATTCGGCGAGGCCGCGCTGCGCCTGGGCCTGATCACCGACGATGACCTGCGCTGCGCGGTGGCCAAGCAATACGATCTTCCGCACCTCGTGCCGGGCAGCGAAAGCGTCAGCCGCGAGCTTGTCGTCGCGTACGACCCGTTTCATCCCCGCGCCGAGGAGCTACGCGCGCTGCGCACCCAGCTGCAGATGCGCTGGTCCAAGGCCGGAGTCGCGCACAAGATGCTCGCGATCACCAGCTCCGGCCGCGGCGAGGGCCGCAGCTACGTGGCTGCGAACCTCGCGGTGGCCTTCTCGCAGCTCGGCGAGCGCACGCTCCTGGTCGACGCGGATTTGCGCGAGCCGCGGCAGCACCGCATCTTCAACATTCCCGACCGGGTCGGCCTCACCGCGGTGCTGTCCGGGCGAGCCGATCGCGACGCCGTGACTCCCGCCAGGGAATTCGGAAGGCTGTCGTTGCTGCCCGCCGGGGCGCCCCCGCCCAATCCGCAGGAGCTGCTCTCGCGTCCGGCGCTCGGTGCCTTCCTGAGGGAAATGGGAAGCGAGTTCGACGTGATCCTGTTCGACACCCCGCCCGCCAGGTCCTACGCGGATGCGCTGAACGTGGCGTTCCGGGCGGGCAACGCGATGCTGCTCGTCAGGAAGAACCACACACGTCTTGCCGATACGACCGGCCTGGTTCGAGAGTTGAGCGACACCGGCGTTCGCGTCGTCGGCACCGTGCTCAACGTCTTCTGACCGCGGAACCGCGAATGTCCGGCGCTCCCGACGGTTCGGGCGCTCTTTGGGGGCCGTCGTACACCGCCTCCGGCTCCGACCGGTGGCGCCGGATCGCCTCGCAATCAAGGGCACTTTCGTGCGTCGCGCTGCTGGGCGCCTTCTTCGGGCTCGTAGTCGCCGTCGCCGGCGTCAACGCGCTCTACCTGTGCGTCTCGCTGATCGGCTGCGTCTTCATCCTGCGCGATTTCCGCATCGGAGTCGTGCTCCTCATCCTCCTGCTGCCGATCTCCAGGAGCGCGGTGTTTCCGCACGAGATCATGGGAATCACCGGGCTCAATCCCCTCAACCTGCTCCTGCTCGGAACGCTCGGCGCGTGCCTGCTCCGCGGCCTGTCCGATGGCAGCCTGCGCCGCTTCGTGCCGCGCCCGCTGCTGTGGCTGTACATCGTGCCGATCGTGATCGCTGGCGTGATCGGGTCGCGCCACCTGAACGAGATCCCGCCGGTGCTCTTCAACAAGCTCGTGGAATTCGACAGCGTCACCGGCTACATCCGCGACGTGGTGGTCAAGCCGCTCTCGATCGTGGTGTTCGCGCTGCTGGTGCGCGCCGCGGTCTCGCATTCCGAGAAACCCGAGAAATTCCTCGTCCCGATGCTGGTGTCGACCTGGGTGATGGTCGCGCTGATATTCACTTACGTATTGCAGTCGGGGATCTCGCTGACAGTACTCGCCAGCAGCGAGGAGCGCGAGTTTCTCTCGGGGCTGGGGATGCACGCCAACGAGCTGGGCCGGCTGTTCGCGGCCGCGTACGCGCTTCTGCTGTTCACCTGGGTCGAGGCGAAGACGTCGGCTTTCAGGCCGGCCCTGTTCGTGTCGATGGGGCTGGTGGTCGTGGCGCTGGTGCTCACGTTCTCGCGCGGGGCTTTCCTCGCCTTCGTGATCATCAACGCGCTGTTCCTGGTTTGGCGGCGCAACGCCAAGACCCTGGTCCTATTCGGGGTGCTTGCCGCGCTTGCGGCGCTCGCGATGCCGGACGCTGTATACGAGCGCGTCGCGACCGGGTTCGGCCACGGCGCCGAGAGCGGAACCGACACGATCAGCGCCGGTCGCATCGACCATATCTGGCTGCCGCTGCTCCCCGAGATTGCGCGCAGCCCGGTCTTCGGCCATGGACTCGCCTCGATCCTCTGGTCCGAGCCGATGCGCCGCGGGCCCGGCATCGCGATCCTCGCTGTCGGCCATCCGCACAATGCCTACCTTCAGGCCTTGCTCGACATGGGCGTCGTCGGCCTGGTCCTGCTGTGCTGCTACTTCGCGCACGTATGGAAGGGGCTTCGCGCACTGAGCGTCGACCCCACGATAAGGCCCGCGCTGCGGGGCTTCTATCTGGGTGCGGCGGCCGCGCTGGCGAGCCTGCTCGTCTCGTATATGACCGACAGCAGCCTCGCGCCAATGCCTGAGCAGTCCTTCCTGTGGCTCGCGATCGGCATGATGTACGGCCAGCGCCGGCCGGCTGCGGCGAACGCGGACAAGCCGTGAGCGCCGAGCTCGACGCCGCGCCCGACACGCCGAGCATCCACCGCCTCGGGCGTCGCGCGCTCTCCCTCGGCGCAGCGAAGGCGTTCGACTTTGCGATCCAGTTCCTGCTGCCGGTCGTACTGGTGCGCTTCCTCGACGCGGAGGCCTTCGGAGAATACCGGTTGCTCTGGCTGGCGGTGGGAACGGTCATGGCGATCGCGACGCTCGACATGCCGGCGAGCCTCTACTACTTTCTGCCGCGCTCGGACGCGTCGAAGAAGCGGCTCTACATCAACCAGACTCTGCTGTTCCTCGCGCTCACCGGCCTGATTTCGGCGTGGGCCGTGAGCGCCTGGAATCCCTGGCTGCCGGAAAAAATGCGCGCTCTCGTGGCGCGCGACGCGACGGTGCCGGCGTTCGTCCTGTTGTGGGTGGTCGCGGCGCTCCTCGACCTGCTGCCCACCATCGAGGAGCGGGTGAGGTGGCAGGCCGTATCGACCGTGGGCCTCGCCGCGCTGCGCGCGGCGGCCCTTTCCCTGGCCGCCATCCTGAGCCGCGAGCTGGGACCGGTGCTCCACGTGCTCCTCGCGTTCGTGGCTTTCAAGGTCGCGCTGCTGCTCGGCTACGTGGTGCGCCATCACGGCCTGCACGCGCCGATTCTCGACCGCCGCGTCTTCTCGGACCAGCTGAGGTACGCGGCGCCGCTCGGGGTGGCGGGCGCGCTGTACGGCTTGCGCATGCAGGCCGACCAATGGGTCGCGGCCGCGCTTTTTTCCCTGGGGTCGTTCGCCTCGTTCTCGATCGCCGCGGTCCTCGGGCCCCTGATGAACCTGTTTCGCCTGTCGGTGAGCTGCGCTTTCCTGCCGAGCATGAGCCGGTTGGAGGCGTCCGGCGACATCCACGGCATGCTGGACCTCAACAGCCGCGCGAACCTCATGGTCGCGACGATCGTGTGTCCCATGCTGGCTTTCGCCTTCGCGTTCGCGGAAGACCTGGTGACGCTCGTCTACACCGCCACCTACCTTCCCGCAGCCACGGTGATGCGCGTCTACATCGTCGGCATCGCCGCCCTCGTGCTCGAGACCGCGAGCATCACCATGTTGCTGCGCCAGGGGCCGTTCGTCATGTGCCTGAACCTGGTCGCGCTGGTCGTCGCGGTCGCGCTCGATTGGTGGGCCGCGCTGCGCTTCGGCCTCGCCGGAGCGGCCGCGGGCAGCGTGACCGTGATCTATCTCGACCGCCTGGTGACCCTCTGGCGCATCGGCAAGCTCGCGGGGTTGCCGTTGCGGAGCCTGCAGGATTGGCGCTCGCTCGGACTGAGGCTCCTGTTCGCGATTCTCGCCGCGGTGCTCGCATGGGGCGTCGTCGCCCGCTATTTCGCGGGGAGCGGGCCGATGGTTCACCTCGCCGTCGGCGGCGCGCTCCTCGCCGCAGCCTACGCGGCGGTGGCCGAGTGCTTCGGAATGGGCCTGGTGGTCGCGCCGTGGCGCGCCTGATGTTCGTCACAGGTTGCCTGTTTACCGGCGGGGCAGAGCGCCACGCCGTCTCCGTAATGAGCCGCCTGGCGGAGCGCGGGCACCAGTGCCACGCGGTGAGCGTCAAGCAGCCGCGCGGCATGGGCTTGCGGCTGTCCGGGGGCGGGACCCTGCGCAGCCTCCATGCCTCCGGCTACCTGGACGCCAACGCCGTAATGGATTTCGCGGCGCACATCTCCACGATCAAGCCGTCCGCGATCGTCGCCGCCAACGCGTACGCGCTCATGTACGCCTGGCTCGCGCTGCGCCTGTCGCGCCCGCGAGCGGCGCTGATGGTCACCTACCACTCGAGCCAGCTGCTCGCGATCAAGGAGCGGCTCCAGATGCTGCTGTACCGCCTGTTCTTCCGTACGGCGGACTGCTCGGTCTTCGTGTGCCACACGCAGCGGCGCTACTGGGAACGACGCGGGGTGTTCTCGCGGCGAAACGAAGTGATCTACAACGGCGTGGACACGGACGCGTTCCGCGACCGCTGGAGCGCGGAAGAGCGCCTCGCGCTGCGGTGTGCGCTGGGTTTTTCCGAAGCGGACTACGTCATCGGCCTGTCGGCGCTGCTGCGCCCGGAGAAGAACCACGTGCAGCTGGTGGACGCGGTCGCGCGCCTGTGCAGCACGGGCATCAGCGCGCGGGCGCTGATGATAGGCGACGGCGAAACGCGCGCGGCGATCGAGGCTCGCGCGCGCACGCTCGGGGTCGCGAACCGGATCGCGATCACCGGTCTGAAGGAGGACGTCCGCCCTTACGTCGCCGCCTGCGACGTGATGGCGCTGTGCAGTCTGACCGAGACGTTCTCCCTCGCAGCGATCGAGGCGATGGCTCTGAGCCGGCCGGTCGTCCATTCCGACGTCGGCGGGGCGGCGGAGATGATCGCCCCGGGAAAGACCGGGTTCCTTTTCCCGGTCGGCAATACCGAAGCGTTCGTCGAGAAGCTCGCGATCCTCTCGGACCGCTCGGTATCGCGGCAGATGGGGCGGGAAGCGCGCGCGACCGTGGAAACGCTCTTCTCCGAGAAGACGATGGTGGACCGGTACGAGCGGACCCTGGAAGAAATTTGCGCGGCAGTCCATCCGGAGCATGCCGATCGCATCAACGCTACACATTGAAATCCAAGAATCCTGAGTCGTAAGAGCGGGCCGGCGCTATCCGGTCCGGGAATCCTGAAGGAAGAGAAGCACGGTGAAGCCCGATAGGTTCGGGCTATATCGCACTTTATGACGGAGACGGAGCAACTCATGAACAACATCAAGAAGTACGTCAGCGCATTCGGGCTCTTTGCAACGTCCATCCTCGCCTTCATCCCGCTACAGGCCCAGGCTCAGCTAGGCAGCTTGGTCGTGACCATGACGTCGCCTGGCTCCGGGCAGACCGTTTCCGACGCCGTGCCGGTCAGCGCCAACGTGAGCATCATCGGGTTGCTCACCGTCTCGAGCGTGCAGTTCCAGCTCGACGGCGCCAACCTCGGCGGCGCGGACACGAGCGCGCCTTATTCCGTCTCCTGGAACACGACTACCGCGGGCAACGGCCAGCATACGCTGAGAGCGGTCGCGCGTAGCGTTCTCGGCGTGCAATTCACGTCCAACCCCGTCACGGTGACGGTGGCCAACAACCAGACGCCGCCGCCTCCGCCGTCGACACGCTTCGAGGAGAACGACCCCTCGGTGACCTATTCGAGCGGCTGGACTCAGGGCGACAACAGCGAGACCTGGAGCGGCGGCACCGCTGCCTTCTCCGGTACGCAGGGCGCGCAGGCTTCGTTCACCTTCACCGGGCCCTCGGTCACCTGGATCGGCGCGCGCGACTCGACCACGGGGATCGCCCGCGTGTCCGTAGACGGCGTCTTCCTCCGGAACGTCGACACGTACTCGAAGACCAAGGAGATCCGCGTGCCGATGTTCGAGGCGACCGACCTGGCGGACGCCAGCCACACGCTGACGATCGAAGCGACAGGTCAGCAGAATGCGGCGGCGGCCGGGAACCTCATCGTGATCGACGCCTTCGACGTTCCCGCCGTGACGATCACGCGGCTGCAGGAAACCGATCCCAGCGTGAGCTTCAGCGCCGCGAACTGGGTGCAGGGTGACACCAGCAGGCAGTGGAGCGCAGGGATAGCAGCGCTTGCCAATCAGGCGAACGCCCAGGTGCACTTTACGTTCACCGGCACGGCGGTGACCTGGATCGGAGCCAACGGACCGGAGGCCGGAATGGCCAACGTGTTCATCGACGGAGCGCTGGTCGCGAGCAACCTCGATACGTATGCGCCGTCCGAGCACCTTCAAGCGCCGATCTTCACAGCGAGCGGTCTTGCCGAGACGAGCCACACGATCTCGATCCAGGTCACGGGCCAGCGCAACCCGGCCGCGAGCGACGCCATCGTCGTCGTCGATGCGTTCGAAGTGATCACCTCGGGAGTTCGCCATCAGGACACCGACCCGGCCATCTCGTATGGGCCGGGCTGGATCCAGGACAACCGCGACAAGGCCTACAGCGAGGGCGCGACGGCGGAATCCGAGACCGTCGGGGCGCAGGCGACCATCTTCTTCACCGGAACAGGGATCCGCTGGATCGGCGCCCGCGGTCCGCAGACCGGGATCGCCCGCGTAACGCTCGATGGTGTCTTCGTCGAGGAATTCGATACGTTCGCTCCGAGCGAAGGACCCCAGCACACCGACTACTCGACGGACGGGCTCCCCCGAGGAGACCACACGCTGACAATCGAGGTGGTGGGCAAGAACCCGGCCTCGACGAACGCCTGGATCCTGATTGATGCCTACGACGTAATTCCGTGATTTGACTCGGCTGGACCGAAGGGGGCGGCGCACCATGAAGAACAAGGCGGCAGCGGTTCTGGTCGTAGCGTGCGTTGCGGGCTGGATCTCGCCACGGGCCTTCGCGCAGCTGCTGCCGCCGCTTCCCACCGGAAGCCTGGTGGTGACGATGACGTCGCCGGCCTCGGGGTCGACCGTGTCCGGCACGGTGCCGGTGAGCGCGAGCGTGAGCATCGTCGGCGCGCTCACCGTCGCGGGCGTGCAATTCAAGCTCGACGGCGCCAATCTCGGCGCCGAAGACACGAGCGCGCCGTACTCGGTGTCGTGGAACACGGCGGGCGTGGGCAACGGCACGCACACCCTTACGGCGGTCGCGCGCGCCGCCCTGCTGGGGCTGACGTTCACCTCCAACTCAGTGACTGTGACGGTGAACAACGCGCCCCCGCCCGACACCACCCCGCCGACGGCGAGCCTCACGGCGCCGGCGAACGGCGCCACGGTATCCGGGACGGTCGCGGTGAGCGCTAGCGCTTCGGACAACGTCGGCGTCGCCGGCGTGCAGTTCCAGCTCGACGGCGCCAATCTCGACGCCGAGGACACGAGCGCGCCGTACTCGGTGTCGTGGAACACGGGCACGGTGGCGAACGGCATGCATACGCTGACTGCTACCGCGCGCGACCCCGCCGGTAATCACACCACCTCGGTGGCGAGGACGGTGACGGTGAACAACGCGCCCCCGCCCGACACCACGCCGCCGACGGTGAGCCTCACGGCCCCGGCGAACGGCGCCACTGTATCCGGGACGGTCGCGGTGAGCGCCAGCGCTTCGGACAACGTCGGCGTCGCCGGCGTGCAGTTCCAGCTCGATGGCGCCAACCTCGGCGCGGAGGACGCGAGCGCGCCCTACTCGGTATCCTGGAACACAGGCACGGTAGCGAACGGCACGCATACGCTGACTGCTACCGCGCGCGACGCCGCGACCAACCGCACCACCTCCACCGCGGTGACGGTCACCGTGAACAACGCGCCCCCGCCCGACACCACGGCGCCGACGGTGAGTCTCACGGCTCCGGCGAACGGCGCGACGGTGTCGGGGACCGTGGCGGTGAGCGCGAGCGCCTCCGACAACGTCGGCGTCGCGGGGGTGCAGTTCCAGCTCGACGGCGCGAACCTCGGCGCGGAGGACACGGTCGCACCGTACTCGATCTCTTGGAATACGACCGGAGTCGCGAACGGTGCTCACACCCTCAGGGCGACCGCGCGCGACGCCGCGACCAACCGCACCACCTCCACCGCGGTGACGGTCACCGTGAACAACGCGCCCCCGCCCGATACCACGCCGCCGACGGTGAACATCACCGCGCCGGCGAACGGCGCAACGGTGTCCGGCACGGTGACGGTCTCGGCCAACGCGAGCGACAACGTCGGCGTCGCGGGTGTGCAATTCCTCCGCGACGGGGTCGCCTTCGGCGCCGAGGACACGAGCGCGCCGTACTCGATCGTCTTCGACACGACCGCCGTGGGCAATGGTCAGCACACCTTGGCCGCAGTGGCGCGCGACGCTGCAGGCAATCGCACCACGTCGGCGACGGTGACAGTGACGGTCGCGAACGCGGCCGCGACGCGCCGTTTCGAGGAAACCGATCCCGCGATCGCCTACACGAGCGGCTGGGCCTCGGATTCCCAGGGCGGGCTGAGCGGGGGCACGGCAGCCTTCACGAACGGCGCGGGCGCGCAGGCCACGTTCACGTTCACCGGTACCTCGGTGAGCTGGATCGGCGGCCGCTCGTTCGAGACCGGCATCGCTCAGGTATTCCTGGACGGAAGCCTCGTATCCACGGTCGATACTTACTCGAAGACCGTGGAAGTGCAGGTTCCGATCTTTACAGCGACCGGCCTCGCCAACGCCAGCCATACCCTGGCGATCCAGGCGACCGGCCAGCAGAATGCCGCCGCGGTGAGCGCCTTCATCATCCTGGACGCGTTCGACGTGCCCGCGGCGACGATCTCGCGCCTGCAGGACACGGACCCGACCGTATCGTATACAGGCACCTGGATCCACGGGGACACCAGCGACCGCTGGAGCGGCGGATCCGCCTCGGCCTCGGTCACCGCCGGCGACCAGGCGACGTTCACCTTCACCGGCACCGGGGTCCGCTGGCTCGGGGCCCGCGGCGCTCAGCACGGCATCGCGCGCGTCTCGCTGGACGGCGCGTTTGTCACCCAGGTGGACACATTCCAGGCGCCGACCGATCCGAACCATCCGCAGCAGGTCCAGGCCGAGCTCTTCAAGGCGACCGGTCTCGCCAACGGCCCGCATACCCTGACCATCCAGGTGACCGGCCAGAACAACCTGGCGTCCACCAATGCGATCATCGTGGTCGATGCGTTCGACGTGATCACCCCTGGGACGCGTCACGAAGATACCGACGCGGCGATCAGCTACACCGGGGCCTGGGCTCGGGGCAACATCGACCATCCCTACAGTGCGGGCAGCGCATCCCTGTCGACGGCCGCCGGCGACCAGGCCACGTTCTCGTTCACCGGGACATCGGTCAGCTGGATCGGCTGGCGCGGACAGCAAGGCGGGATGGCGCGCGTGTTCCTCGACGGAGCGCTGGCGGCCGACAACGTCAACACCTTCGTGCCGACGCCAGCGGAGGGCACCCAGAATGTCATCTTCACGACTTCCGGCCTGACGCCGAGCGCACACACGCTGACGATACAGGCGACTGGCCCCGGTGTCGTTGTGGACGCCTTCGACGTCGCTCCATAAGGGTGCCGACCGCGTCCACCACCGCCCAATAGCCGGAGCTACCAAGAGAACCGCGTGCGTGCTGTTCAATTCCTACGAGTTCATCTACCTGTTTCTGCCGGCGACGGCGCTGCTGTTCTTCGCGCTTTCGTCGACGGGGCGGCTGACCTTGGCCGCGGGCTCGCTGGGACTCGCCTCGGTGCTCTTCTACGGCTACTGGAGCCCGCGCTACACCCTGCTGCTGCTCGCCTCCATCGCGGCCAACTTCTTCATGGGGCGGGGAATCCTGCGGCTGCGCGACCAGGGCCGCTCAGGCGAGGGCCGCCTCCTTCTCACCGCCGCGGTGATCTTCAACCTCGGATTGCTGGCGTACTACAAGTACGCGAACCTCCTCGTCGACACGGTGACCGCGCTCGCCGGCGCCGGGCTGCAGTGGGAACACATCGCTCTTCCGATCGGCATCTCGTTCTTCACCTTCACCCAGATCGCGTACCTGGTCGACGCGCACCAGGGCAAGGCGCGGGAATCCAGCCCCGTGCATTACCTGCTTTTCGTCAGCTATTTTCCTCATCTGATCGCCGGCCCGATCCTGCACCACTCGGAGATGATGCCGCAGTTCGGCGACCGGCGGACCTACCGCTTCGACCCGACGAACTTCAGCATCGGCGCCTTCTTCTTCTTCATCGGCTTGTTCAAGAAGGTCGTGCTGGCCGACGGCGTGCAGCCGTTCGTCGGGCCGGTCTTCGACGTCGATCCGTCCTATCGATTGACGTTCATCGAGGCCTGGATGGGAACCCTGGCCTACACGGTGCAGCTGTATTTCGACTTCTCAGGCTACTCGGACATGGCGATCGGCCTGTCCAAGCTGTTCAACATCGATCTGCCTCTCAATTTCAATTCGCCGTACAAGGCCGGAAACATCATCGAGTTCTGGCGGCGCTGGCACATGACGCTGTCGCGGTTTCTGCGCGACTACCTGTACATCCCGCTCGGCGGCGGTCGTCGCGGTCCGCTGAGGCGCTACGCCAACCTGATGGCGACCATGCTGCTCGGCGGCCTGTGGCACGGCGCCGGCTGGAACTTCGCGTTGTGGGGCGGACTGCACGGCCTGTACCTCGCGTGCAACCACGCCTGGCGGGGTTTCCGCTCCGGGGTTCTGGGGCACGATCTTGAGCGCCACACCCTTCTCGGGCGCGCGGCGGGCATCGCCTTTACCTTTCTCGCCGTCGCGGTGGCTTGGGTCTTCTTCCGCGCGCCATCCTTCCCCGCTGCCCTCAACATCCTGCAGGGGATGGCGGGACTGCACGGGACCGTTCTCCCGCAAGAGTGGCAGGGCGCGGCGAGCACGGTTGGAATACCGGTGGGCACTCTGGAGTCCTTCGGCGGATCGAGGCAGACGGCGTGGATCGCCGTGCTGCTCGCGATGGCCTGGGGATCGCCGAATTCGCAGCAGATCGTCGCCTGGCTCAGGACCGGCATCGCGCGGCGCGCGGTGGCGTATGCCGCCACGCAATCCTGGTCCGTGCTGGGCGCGCTGTCGGTGCTCATCTCACTCCTCGCGATGATCAATGGATCTCGTGCCGTATCCGAGTTCATCTACTGCAACTTCTGAGCGGCTGAGGTCGCTCGCGCGCCGCGCCGCGCTTTTCTGCGCTGGGGCGGGCGCGGCGATCGTCGTGCTGGAACTCGCGCTGCGCCTCCTTCCGGTCAGCATCGGGCTGTATCTGACTCAGGGGGCCGGGACCCGGCCGCTGGGCACCTACGAGCCGCATCTGCGCTTCACCTACTCGATGGCCTGGGACATGCTCGACGTCCGGCACGGGCGCACGAACAACTACGGCCAGCTCGCCCCCTTCGATTACGTCCCTGGGTCGCGGCCCGTCATCGTCGTGGGTGACAGTTACATCGAGTCGCAGATGAACGACTACGGCGACACCTTGCAGGGCGTGCTCGGGCGCCTGCTGGGAGCGGTGGCGCCCGTCTACGGCCTGGGCGTGTCGGGCCTGTCGATGTCCGACTACCTCGCGCTCGCGAGCCAGGCGTCGGCGGAATTCGCGCCGCGGGCGGCCGTGTTCCTGCTGGTGGACGGCGACATCGCCGGGAGCCTGATCGACCAGCCCGGCTACTACCATTTCCGAAAGACGGCCGATGGGCTGGAGCTCGAGCTGCACCCGCGGAAGCTCCATCCTTGGCTCAATCGAGTGCGGCGTAGCGTGGGCGACCTCTATCTGTTCCGCTATGCCACCCAGAACCTGCGATTCACGCCGCCGTCGCTGGGATCTCTGGTGCGCGAGGCGCAGGCCCAGCCGCTCGCGGCGCCCGACGCGACCGCGGAATACGCGGTCGTCGATCGCTTCCTCACCGACCTGCCGCGGCGGTCGGGAATCCGCCCCCAGTGCGTGGCATTCCTAGTCGACGCAGACCGCTTCGGCCTCTACGACCCGCGGCACCCGACGCCGCCCGCGGACCTGCCCGAGGCCAAGGCGTATTTCCTGCGCAGGGCCGCGGAGCTCGGCTACCGGGTCGCGGACCTCGAGCCGATGTATGGCGCGCATTTCAGGCGGCACCGGCGCTATTTCGACTACTACCCAGTCGACCGGCACCTGAACGCGCTGGGGCACCGGCTCGCGGCGGAGCAGGCCTACGCGCTGCTCCACAACCGGGAGGGCGCTTGCCTGTCGTGAGCCGCCCGGTCGCGTTGCTGCTCGGTCCGCACCGCGGCGCGGTGAGCGGAGTCAGCACACACCTGAACCTCCTGTTCGGTTCGCGGCTCGCGGGCGAGTTCTCGCTGGTGCATTTCCAGGTGGGCAGCGAGGGACGGAACGAGAGCTCGCTGGCTCGCGGCTGGCGGCTGCTCGCCAGCCCCTGGCTGCTCGTCAGCGAGATCCTTGCGCGCCGCGCCCTCGTCGTCCACATCAATACCTCGCTCAACGCGCGCGCCTACTGGCGCGATCTCGCCTACCTTCTCGGAGCTAGGATCTGCGGAGCGTCGGTGCTGTATCAGGTTCACGGCGGCGCGCTGCCGCAGGCGTTCTTCGGGAAGAGCCGACTCCTCGCGGCCTTCCTGCGGGCGACGCTGAGGCTTCCCGACGCCATCGCCGTGCTCGCGCGCGCCGAGCTCGACGCGTACCGGAGGTTTGTTCCGGAACAGCAAGTCCTGCTGCTGCCCAACGCCGTGGATCACCTGCGCTTCGCGGAGGTCGCGCGCGAGCAGCCGGGGCCGGGAACGCCGCTGCGGCTCGTGTACATCGGGAGGCTGGCGCGGGAAAAAGGCCTGGTCGAAGCGCTGCGCGGCGTGGCGCTCGCGCGCGCGCAGGGCGCGAACGTGCGCCTGGCTATCGGCGGCAGTGGCCCAGAGGAGCCTCGCCTCAGGAGGCTCGCGGGCAAGCTCGGGCTGGCGGGCGACGTGTCGTTCGCCGGGCCGGTGTTCGGCCGGGACAAGCTCGAGTTGCTCGGCGGCGCAGACGCCTTCCTCTTCGCGAGCCACAGCGAGGGCTTGCCGTACGCGCTCCTCGAGAGCATGGCCGCGGGCGTCCCCGTGGTCGCAACCCGCGTCGGCGCGATCCCGGACGTCGTGGTCGACGGCGTGCACGGACTGCTGGTTCCGCCCCGCGACCCGGGAGCGATCGCCGCCGCGATCCGCAAGCTCATGGACCGTGAGCTGCTCGCCCGCATGAGCTCGACGTGCAGAAAGCGGATCGCCGCAGGGTATTCGATCGACCTGCTCGCCGGTCGTTTCTGCAACCTGTATTCGGAACTGTGCTCTGCGAGGCGCCCGAAGGCGCTGAGCAGGTCCTGACCGGGTATGTGCGGGATCGCGGGATGGGTCGCGGAGGCCTCGCGCGCGCCGACTGCGGATGCGCTCGCGTCGATGCTGCGGGCCATCGCGCATCGCGGCCCCGACGACCACGGCAGCTGCCACTTCCAGTGCGCCCGCTCGGCCCACCAGGTTTCGCTCGGCCACCGGCGCCTCGCCATCATCGACCCGCAGGCCGCACGCCAGCCGATGTGCGACCCGCACGCCGGGCTCGCGCTGACTTTCAACGGCGAGATCTACAACTTCCGGGATCTGCGCGCCGAGCTCGTGCGGCTGGGCTACCCCTTCGCCCAGGACTCCGATACCGAGGTGCTGCTGCGCGCGTATCAGCACTGGGGAAACGACGTCGTTCATCGCCTGCGCGGTATGTTCGCGTTCGCAATCTGGGATGCGCACAAGGAGCGCCTGTTCCTGGCGCGGGATCGCTTCGGTGAAAAGCCGCTGTTCCTCCGCCAGAACGCCGGCGATCTGTATTTCGCATCGGAGATCAAGGCGCTCCTTCGCCTTCCCGGGCTCGAAGTCGGCACCGACCTGTGCTCCGTCTGGGATTTTCTCGCGTACCGCTACGTCCCGGGGCCGGCCACGCTCTTCAAAGGCGTCCGCAAGCTGATGCCCGGCACGTACGCGGTGTGGGAGCGCGGGGTCCTCAGGGAGGAGCGCTACTGGACCGCGCCGGACCGGGCGCCTCACGCGCAACCGGTCCCGGGACGCGATCTCGTCGCGGAATGCCTGTCGCGGCTGGACGAGGCCGTCAGGCTGCAGATGGTGAGCGACGTGCCCTTCGGCGCCTTTCTTTCCGGAGGCATCGACTCCTCGACGATCGTCGCGTTGATGAGCCGCCACAACGCGCTGGTCAGGACGTTCTCCGTGGGCTTTCGCGATGAAGGCTACAGCGAGCTCGCGTACGCCGCCGAAGTCGCGCAGTGCTTCGGCACCCGGCACCAGGAGATCGTCGTGGCCCACACCGACATGATCGAGCGGCTGCCGCGGCTCGTCGCCAGCCGCGACGCGCCGGTATCCGAGCCCTCGGACATCGCGATCAACATGCTCGCATGCGAGGCCGCGCGCAGCGTGAAGATGGTGCTGACGGGAGAGGGCAGCGACGAGCTGCTGGGCGGCTACCCCAAGCACGTCGCAGAGCGCGCCGCACCCGGCTTTCAGCTGCTGCCGGTGGCCCTGCGCCGCCGCCTGATCGAGCCCCTCGCCAACGCGCTGCCTTACGGATTCCGCCGCGCGAAGACGGCGATCGCGAACCTGAACATCGAGGACTGGCGCGAGCGCTACGTGCGGTGGTTCGGCGCGCTGACCCACGCCGAGCGCGAGCGGCTCAGCGTCCTGCGCCTGAACGGCTCCCAGGCCCGCGACGGTCCGCCGTTCGACGCCGATCCGCGCGCGAGCGCCCTGCGGCGGATTCTCTACTTCGACCAGACGAGCTGGCTCCCCGACAACCTGCTCGAGCGCGCCGACCGTATGACGATGGCGGCGTCGATCGAGGCGCGCGTGCCTTTCCTCGACCACGAATTCGCCGCGTTCGCCTCTTCCTTGCCCGACCGCTACCGGGTGCGCGGCCTGCGGGGAAAGTGGATCCTCCGCGAAGCCGTCAAGCACCTGCTGCCCGAGCGCATCCTCGCGCGGCGCAAGGTGGGGTTCCGTGTGCCGGTCAATGATTGGTTCCGCGGCCCGATGCGCGAGTACTTGCGCGATCACTTGCAGAGCGCGTCGTCGCGTACCCGGAGCTACTACGATGCCCGCGTTCTCGACGGGGTGCTCGCCGAGCACATGGGCGGCAGGCACAACCACGAGAAGCTCCTGTGGGCGCTGCTCAACCTCGAGATCTGGCACCGGCACTATGCTTGAGCAGAGCGCAGCCGCGGTGCGCTGGCGCCTGAACCGCCTGCGCTGCATGGGCCTCGACGAGATCCGCCACCGCGCGCTGCGGATGCTGGCGATGCGGGCCGAGCGCTGGGGGCTCGCGGGCTCCGCGGCCGCGCCGGCGCCCGACCTCGGCCGGGCGAGCCGTCCCTGGATCCACGCCGACGCGAAGGTGGACCCCGCTCCCTACGCGTCGGCCGCCGAGCGCATCGCCAAGGGCAGGTTCGACGTGTTCGCGCTGCGCGACGTCGAGCTCGGCTCGCCGCCGCGCTGGAACCGCGATCCCAAGACGGGCGTCGAAGCTCCGCTCGCGTTCGGCATGCTGCTCGACTACCGTGACCCGCGGCTGGTGGGAGACATCAAATACCTGTGGGAGCCCAACCGGCATCACCACCTCGTCACACTCGCGCAGGCGTGGGTACTCGGCGGCGAGTCCCGGCACCGCGACGTCATCCGGAGGCACCTGCAGAGCTGGTTCGCCTCGTGTCCCTACCGGATAGGACCCAACTGGTCGAGCGCGCTCGAGGCGGCGATCAGGCTGATCAACTGGTCCGCGGCGTGGCAGCTGCTGGGCGGCGCGTCTTCGCCGCTTTTCGAGGATGCCGCGGGCGCACGCTTCAGGCGGCAGTGGCTGGATTCCGTCTTTCAGCACGCGAGCTTCGTCCGCCGCAACCTTTCCCTCTACTCCTCGGCCAACAACCATCTGCTCGGCGAGGCCGCCGGGCTGTACATCGCCGCGATCACCTGGCCCTGCTGGCCGCACGCCGACGCCTGGGCTGCCGAGGCGAAGGCCATCCTCGAGCGGGAAGCGCTGCTGCAGAACGCTCCCGACGGCGTCAACCGCGAGCAGGCGACGTACTACCAGCAATTCGTGCTCGACCTGCTCCTGCTGCCCCTGCTCGCGGGCAGGGCCAACGGCCAGAGGTTTTCCGGCGCGTTCGAATCGCGGATCGAGACGATGCTCGAGTATCTCGCCTCGATCATGGACGCCGGCGGCAACGTTCCCCTATTCGGCGACGCCGACGACGGGCTCGTCGCCAGCCTCTCCCGGAGTCCCGCGCACTGCCCCTTCCGGTCGCTGCTGGCTACCGGCGCGATCCTATTCAGGCGCGGCGATTTCAAGGCGAAAGCGCAGGGACTGGACGACAAGACGCGCTGGCTTCTCGGGCCGGGTGCGGACACGGCTTTCGAGAACCTGCCGATCGGACAAGCCTGGCTTCCGGTCCGCCGTGTGTTTCCCGAGGGCGGCTACTACATCCTCGGCTGCGATTTCGAGACGGGAAACGAGATTCGGCTGACCGCGGATGCCGGCGCCCTGGGTTACCAGTCGATCGCGGCCCACGGTCATGCCGACGCGCTGGCGTTCACTTTGTCGGTAGGGGGGCGGGAATTTCTCGTCGACCCCGGAACCTACGCCTACCACACGCAAGGCGCGTGGCGGAGCTACTTTCGCGGTACGGCGGCGCACAACACCGTGCGGGTCGATGGACAGGACCAGTCGCAGCCGGGCGGCAATTTCATGTGGCTGCGCAAGGCGCCTGCGGGCTGCAACCTGTGGCGGACCTCGGCCGAGCGCGACGTCTTCGAGGG
>Ga0137409_10001565_pt1 | contig 24745 bp, 19 predicted proteins | sample CZODoug1_16funga_FD_122059 | JGI IMG/M metagenome (GOLD analysis project Ga0137409, IMG submission 122059) | Vadose zone soil fungal communities from Angelo Coast Range Reserve, California, USA - CZODoug1_16fungal (Hybrid Assembly) | ecosystem: Environmental > Terrestrial > Soil > Vadose zone...
CGTAACTCCAATATTGGGGCGCCTTTTTCCAGCCCTCAACCTTTTGGAGGAGTTACCGTGCAGAGAACGTTCGCATTACTCGCGGTGCTGGCGACGGTCGCAACGAGCGCTCACGCGCAGAGCGCCTGGCAAACGGAGATCGGAATTCAGGGCGGGTACACCCGCGCAGTCTCGGCGGGCAGCGGTGCCGGCCCCACCGACATCCTGAGTCTGCCTGGCTTCAATCTCGGGCCCATCCTGCCCTTTGCCTCCGGCATTTACGCGGTGATCCCCTGGAAGAACAAGGTCGCCATCGACGCCGATGTCGGCGTCTCCCAGCTCACGGGGGTAACGTCTGCGACACTCTTCCAGCTTGGTCTGCGCGGTGACTATGCACTGACGCCAAAGATTTATGGCGCGGCCGGTGGCGCGCTCGGGTACGTCAATACCAGCGGCACGCATGAGACGCAGCTCGGCATCCAGGCTGCGGTGGGCTACCGCCTCGGACTCAGTAACACCCTGAAAGGTCGCGTCGAATTCAGGACGACGTTCTGGAAAAACACCCAGAATTTCGGCCCGGTCGACACCTACTCGCTGCTGTTCGGCGTCGGGACGGCGACGCATCGCGCGGCCGCTCCCGCGGCTCGTCGCGCTCGCGCCGGCAGCCTCTGGTCGCCGACGATCGGTTTCTCCTCAGGGTATGCCAACGTCCACGCCGTAGGCGGGGGAGATGTCACGGTCCTCGCGTTTCCGGGCTTTGGCGCGGGACTCGGTACGGTTCTCGGACCGGCCCTGACGCTGCCGCCCACGATGTTCGCCATCCTGCCGATCGGCAACAAGATCGCGATCGAGCCGGGCGTGGACGTGCATCGCGTACAGGCCAGCGGTACGACGGCATTCCTCGGCAACCTCTCCGCGCGCCTCGACTACGCGCTCCACGGCGGTTGGTATGCGGCGGCGGGTGGCAACCTGAATTACGTGAAGACCACCGGCACGAGCGCCGCCACGCGCACGGGGGCGAATGTCGGGCTCGGCTACCGGTTCCCGTTCTGGGGACCGCTGGGCGGCCGGGTGGAGTTGAATTACACGATGTTCGGCAAGAACACCAAACTCGCCACGGCGCCGACCAACACCGTTGGGCTGATGTTCGGTGCGTTGGTGCCGTTGCGCTAATTGACCCGCAGGTGCTGAACGCACGGCCCCCGGCAAACGGGGGCCGTTGCATTTTCGCCATGCCGCGACGACACTAACAGCGATGCCGGACTCGACGCTACCACAGATACCGCCGCAGGAGCTCGCCGAACGTCTGGACCGCGGGGAATCGCTCCAGGTGCTCGACGTGCGGGCACCCGACAAGGTCGAGCGCGGCCACGTCACGATCGGATCCGAGCTGGCGTTTCATGCACACCCGAGCTCGCAGATCCTCGCGCTTCCCGACGTCAGCGCGTTACATCTCGATCCCGCCCGTCCCATCGCCGTCATCTGCGGACACGGCAATTCGAGCAAGAAGGCGACCGCCTTCCTCCGCGAGCGCGGGCTTGAAGCCTATTCAGTCATCGGGGGCATGGCCGCGTGGGAGAGCGTATACGTCGCTCGCCCGCTCTCTGCGACGCCGTCACTCTCGCATGTGGTCCAGCTCGACCGCGTCGGCAAGGGCGCGCTCAGCTACGTGTTGGTGAGCGACGGGGACGCCGTCGTGGTCGATCCGGGCCGCCACGTCGAGCGCTACGACGCCCTGCTCGCAGAGTTACGAGCGACCCCCGCGGCGGTCGTCGATACGCATATTCACGCGGACTACATCAGCGGCGCGCGCGCTGCCGCGGCGCGCTGGCAGGTCCCCTACTTCCTCCATCCTGACGACGCCGTTTCGCCCTACGACCAGCGGTCCGGCACGCTGACGTTTCAACCGCTCGGCGACGGCGATACGATCGCATTCGGGCGCGCGACCCTGCGGGCCGCCCACGTCCCCGGCCACACGCTCGGGAGCGTCGCGTTGCTCGCGGACGACGGCCTAGCGCTCACGGGGGATTTCCTCTTCGTGCAGTCAGTCGGCCGGCCCGACCTGGCGGGCAAGTCCGAGTCGTGGGCCAGGCTGCTCTGGCGCAGCCTCGAGCGCGTGCGCCAGACGTGGCCTGGCGAGCTACTTATTTTGCCCGCGCACTATGCCGCCGAGGGTGAGCGCCGCGCCGATCGCGCGGTCGCGGCTCGCTTCGACGTTATCACGGCCACGAATGCGGCCGCCGCGATTCAAGATGAGCGGGTGTTCCTGCAATGGATCGCCGATCGTCAGACGAGCTTCCCGGATGCTTACCGGACGATCAAGGAGGCCAATCTTGGCCTCGTGCAGATCTCGGATGCCGACGCGGAAGTGCTGGAATCCGGCCCCAATCAGTGCGCCATAGCCTAGCCTAAGCACGGCGTGTGCAACCTTCGGGGGGATGCCCGTCTCTCATGGCGTCCTTAACCAGGTGCAGTCCATGCGTACGTCGCACGTGCTCGGAGCGGCCGCCCTCCTGTGCATCATCTCGTCTTCCCTGCTCGCCCAGGGCTGGATCGATCCTATTCGACCCATCCCGCAGAATCCCAACGGGCGAATCGAGCGGCTCCGCAGCGCCGTGCAAGTCAGCGTCGCCGGGCGCGTGGCCCGGGTCACCGTCGAGGAATGGTTCCGCAATAACGGCCCCGTAATGGACGAAGGGATGTACCACTTCCCCCTGCCGGGCGAGGCCGTGTTCTCGAGCTATTCGCTGTGGCAAGGCGATCAGGAGTTGCGCGGGGAGGCGATGGATGCCGCGCAGGCGCGCGCCATTTATGAGGCCATCGTACGCCAGAAGCGCGACCCGGCGTTGATCGAGCTCGCCGGGCAAGGCCTGATCCGCGCTCGCGTCTTCCCGATCGCGCCCGGTGAGACGCGCAAGATCACCCTCAAATACACGCAGCTGCTCGACCGCGCCGGCGATGCCTGGCGGTTTCGCTACCTCGGCGATCGCAATCGCCAGGCTGCACCGCGCAGCTTCCGGGTGGAGGTCGACAGCGCGGCGCGATTCGGCGAGCCGTACTCGCCGACGCACCAGGTTCAGGTCACACGACGCGACAACCGGCTCGAAATCTCTCAGGCCGATGGAGCGGCGGGTGGCGACTTCGAGCTGTTGCTCCCGCTCGCGCACGGGTTGGTGGGCCTTTCGCTCATCCCGCATCACCCGGTGGGCGAGGACGGCTACTTCATGCTGCTGCTGGCACCGGGCGCATCAGCGGATGCCGCGGCGCTGCATCGCGACGTCGTGGCGGTCATCGACATCTCGGGCTCCATGTCGGGCGCCAAGATCGAGCAAGCGAAAGCCGCGCTCATCCAGCTGCTCGGCTCGCTGCGCGCGAGCGATCGTTTCCGGCTGGTGGCGTTCTCCGGCGGGGTGCGCCGCTACGCCCAGGGCTGGACCGAAGCGACGACTGACGGGCGCCGCGACGCGACGACGTGGATCGGCAGCCTCGAGGCCGAAGGCGGGACCAATATCGCGGGCGCGCTCACCGAAGCGTTCGCCGAATCACCCGGCGAGCAGGCACTCGGTGTCGTGGTGTTCCTGACCGACGGCCAGGCGAGCACCGGCGAGACGGATCCCGAGCGGATCGCGGAGCGGGCCGAACAGGGACGCGGCCGGTTCCGCGTGTTTTCATTCGGCATTGGCGACGACGTGAATACCTACGTGCTGGACCGGCTCACCGAGCGCGCGCGGGGCACGACGGAGTACATCCGGCCGGGCGAGAACATCGAGGGCGCCGTGGGCTCGCTCGCCGCGAAGATCGCGAGCCCGGTGCTGACCGACGTCACGATTGCGGCGGGCGCCGGCGTCGAGCTGTACGACCTGCAACCGGGCAGCATGCCGGACTTGTTCGCGGGCGACGAGATAGTCGTGCTCGGGAGATATCGGGGCGCAGGGAGCGGGGAGCGGTCGATAACGGTTCGTGGCCGGCGCAACGGTCGGGACGAAGAATTCAGCACCACATTCGCCGATCGCGACAACGAGGGCGCACGCTACATCGAGCAGTTGTGGGCCGCGCGCAAGGCCGGCGCTTTGTCAAAAGAGATCCGGCTGCGCGGCCAAACGCGCGAGCTGATGGATGCGCTGAAGCAACTCGCGCTGCGCTATGGGATTCTCACGGAGTACACGTCCTATCTCGTGCAGGAACCCACTGTCGCGCTGCGCGGTGCCGCCGAGGATCGACTCATGCGGGCTCCGGCCGCGGCGCCCGCAGAGCAAGCGGGCGCGGGCTCGGTCAATCGCGCGACCCGGGAGCGGTCGATGGCTGATGCAGCATCGGTGTCGGGGGTCGAGGCGATTACCGTTGACGGGACGCGTTTCGACGAGATGCGGCGCGCCCATTCGGGCATCAACCCGACGCAGCGGGTGGGAGGCCGTCTCTTCATCATACGTGACGGTACGTGGACGGACCTCGGCCATGGCGACTCGCTGCGGGTCGTGACGATCGCGCCCTACAGCGACGCCTATTTCGCGCTGCTCAAAGCGCTGCCGGACTTGCAGGACGTGGCGACGCTCGAGCCGGCGGTGCTGGTGGCCGGGCGGCGCGCGAGCATCAAGATTGGAGAAGGGGGTAAGACCAGCTGGTCGCCTGGTGAACTGGAGCGACTGGTGCGCCAATTCCGGGGCTGAGGCTACGAGTGCCCGACGACATCGCAGACGTGTATCGCAGCACCTATCCCGCGCTCGTGCGCTTCCTGTACCGCAAGGTCTGGGACCAGGGGCGCGCGGAGGATCTCGCGCAGGAGGCGTTTGCGCGGGCGCTGGTCCATCGACCGGAGAATACGCGCGGATGGTTATTCGTGGTGGCAGCGAACATGGCGCGTGACGAAGCGCGCAAGGCCGCGCGCGAGAAACGCCACCTGACCTTACTGAAGAGCGAGCCTGACGCCGTGCTCAGCTCGCCCGAAGACGAGATCGATGCCGATACGCGCGCGCGGCGCGTCCGAGTGGCGCTCGACCAGCTGACTCCGCGCGACCGCGAGGCGCTGCTGTTGTGGGATGCGGGAATGTCATATGACGAAATCGCTGCGCAAACGGGATTGGCGCGCGGCGCAATTGGCACCACGTTGGCGCGAGCGCGCCGGAGATTGGTAGAAGCCTATGACGCAGGACTGGAAGGAGGGCAACATGTCGCACGTGGATGAGGGGACGCTGCACGCGTACCTCGACGGCGAGCTGCCTTCCGACGAGCGGGCCGCACTCGAGGGGCATCTCGGTCAATGTGCCATCTGCCGCGCGACGCTCGACGAGGAGCGGGCGTTGCTCGAGCGGGCCAGCGCGTTACTGGGATCGGCGCGGCCCGTGGAGCGTGCCGCGCCGCCGCTCGAGCAGCTGCGCCGCAAACCCACCCGCTCGCCATGGCAGGTGCGCATGCCCTTCGCATGGGCGGCATCGATCGCGGTCGCGCTGGGGATCGGATACTTCTTCCGTAACCCGGAACAGCTCGCGCCCAACGCCGCGTTGGTGCCGCCAGCCGATCGCGTTGCCACAGCGCACTCCAGCGATTCAGCGGTCGAGCCCCAGCAGGACAAAGCCGTGCCGCTCCGCCAACATTTCAAGGCCTCCCCCCGAGCCACTCGCGCCGGTCCCCAGCGGGCCGCTCCCGCGGTTGATGAATTGGTACGGTCGGAGGGACAGGCGAGAGCGGATTCGTACGCCGCTGTGCGGTCGCGAGTGGAGGATGCCGGCTCTGTTGCGATGCAGTCACCGCGACTGCGCAATGCCACGCCGGCCGCAGCGGAACCCGCGCCGAGCGCGGCGATCATCGTGGCGGGCGCCGCGACAAGTGGTGCCGTGCGGCGGATGCCGATCACGACGCAATGGCCGGTCATCAGTCGCGGGGTCGCTGCGTCCCTGCTCGGCGAGGACCCGGTCGGGCTGCCGGGCTTATCGACGCGCAGAATCCAGCGCAACCCGTCGGGCGACGGCACCGTCGTCGTCGAACAGACGCTCGACTCGTCGACGGTAATTCAGATCTTTCAACGGCCGGCTACGGTCCTCGGCTCCTTCGACTCGTCCGCCCAAGCCGGAGTACACCTGTACGAGGAGCGCGATCGTGCCGCACGCGCAGCGGTGCCGGCCCGGGCCGATCGTCTGGCGCGTTTTGTAGGGCGGTTGCGCGTGGAGATTACGGGTCCCCTCTCTACGGATTCGCTGAACCGGCTGCTCGAGCAGGTCGAGCCCTTGCCCTAGCCGTTAGCCGCGCCGCCAGGCGATCAGCTCAGCAACGACGCTGACTGCGATCTCCTCCGGAGTGACGGCACCGATCGCGAGGCCCACCGGCACGCGCACTCGTTTCAGGCTCGCCGCGGGCACACCTGCCGTGGCGAGCGCTCTTGTGATCACGGCTTTCTTGCGCTTGCTCCCCAGCAGTCCCACGTAGCTCGCGGGAGACGCGGCGACGCGCTCGAGGATCAGGGCGTCATTGCGATGCCCGCGCGTCGCGATCACCACCGCGTCAGCGGCCGTCAGCGGATAACGCAGCAGCGCGGCTTCCACATCCCCGGTGACCACGCCGATCCCATCACCAAAGCGCGATGCGTCGGCGTACTCGGCGCGATCGTCGATTACGACGACACGAAAGCCGGCGGCAGCCGCAGCGCGGGCGATCGCCGCGCCGACATGCCCAGCCCCGAACACGAGGACGCGCGGCGCCTGGGTCAACCGTTCCTCCATGAAGCGGCCGTCGCGCGTGAGCGTGGCGGCGACACCCGAGATCCCGGCAGCCGCAACAGCCTGGAACGTCTTGACGGGACCACTCGTCCAGTCGAGCGCGGTGCGCACCAACCCGGACGCCGCGTCCGCGGCGGCGTCCAGTACGCGCACATAGCTATCGTCCGAGAGCAGCGGCTCGACAAAGATGTCCACGGTCCCGCCGCACGACAGCCCGAGATCGCCGGCCAAGTCGGCGTTGAGATGATGTGTGAACAACGCCGGCACGCGCCGTGCCTGCGCGTCGAGCGCCGCGCCGATGACGTCGGCCTCGACGCATCCGCCGCCGATCGAGCCGATCAGACGGCCCGTGGCGCCGACGAGCATCTTGGTGCCCGCCGGCACCGGCGTGGAGCCACGGACGCGCGCCACGGTTGCCAGCGCTCCCGGAGCGCCTTCCCGAATCAGGGCCGCCGCCGCACGCCAAACGCTCATAGTTGAGAAACTAAGCTCCCGGAGCAGGATCTGCCCCGGGAGCACCGCAAGTGACAGCCAGCGACCGCTATTGCACCACGATCGTACCGTTCATGCCAGCGTGGATCGTGCAATGGTACGTGTACGTCCCCGCCTGTAGCGTCGGCTGGTATGTACCGGTAGTCATGGTCGACGAATTCGCCGGCAAGGCTGCCGGTCCCGTGAGCCACGTCACGTTATGTGAGTTGGACGCGCTGGTCCACGTGAACGTCACTTGGCCGGCGGGTACGGTGTCGGGAGTCGGATTGAAGAAGTTGTTGCTGACTGTCAGGCTGGTGGTGTGCCCACCAGTGCTGCTGCCCGTGGAATTGCTGCATGCTGCAACGGCCGCAACGCTGATGGCGACGGCGACGGCCATACCTGCGAAACGCATAACGCCTCCGGAGTTCGAGTAGGGACCAAACGCGCTACTCGTACCCCCCGGTCCTCAAACGGGTCATGTGTGAGTTGTACGTTGTGACGCGATTAGTGCTGCTCGCGCTCGAGCGCGTCGGCCGCCAGACGGGGAGAGATGATGGGGTAGCGGCTCGCGAACCATGTCCATGACAGCAGAAAGAGCCCGCCGAAGAACAGTGCCACGCCGACTTCCGGCACGCCGAGCGCGGGACCGGCACCGTGATTGATGGACGGCACGATCTCGAGATAGCGCTCCAGCCAGATGCCGGCGAGGCTGACGACGGCGAAGCCCACCATCGTCGGAGCAAACGTCTTGGGCTTTTCTCCCAGCAGCCCGATGAAGGGGATCAGGAAGACGAGCAGGAAGACGGCGATGCCGATCGGCCGCCACGCCCCGTAGAGGCGATAGAACATGAAGTACGTCTCTTCCGGCAGGTTGCCGTACCAGATCACGAGGAACTGCGACCACATCAGGTAGGCCCAGAACACCGTGAAACCAAAGCACAGCTTGCCGAGGTCGTGCTGCTGGCGCGTAGTGTAGATGCCGGTGAGGCCCATCGCGCGTCGCAATACGATCGCGAGCACCGCCAGCATCATGAGAGCGGCGAGGAAGCTGCCCATGAAGTAGAACGCGCCGAACAGGCTGCTCACCCATTTCTGCGCGAGCGACATGATCATGTCGAACGCGAGCAGGCTGTATCCGAACGCGTAGGCCAGTACGAGGATCGCCGCGTCCCGCATGATCCGCGGGGAGTCCTCGAGCCGTTCCACTGGCGTGCCGGACGCCAATTCGCGGACATCGGGACCCACATCGCGCCGCACGAAGCGCCAGGACAGCCACGACAGCGCGACGAGGACCACGCCGTTGCGCAAAAAGAACCACTTGTTCGTGAGCCAGCCGCCGATTTCAGGCCGCGGCTCGTGAATCCAGGTGAAGATGTATTGCCGGCCGATCACGAGGCCGATGAAGAGCACCACGGCGACCGTGGTGAAGGCAGCTCCCGCCTCCGCGAAGCGGATGACGACCCCGCCCCAGTGGCCTTTGGCGAGCTTCAGGACCGCGGCGAAGACGACCATCCCCTGCGCCAGGCCGGCCCAGAACATGAAATTCGCATGGTAGGCCCACCACATCCGTTCCGGATGTTTGCTCAGCAGTCCGAGCACCAGTACCATCCCGCCGAGAATCGCGGCAATGGCGCCGACGAGCGCAAAGCGCGCGACGGGCGCCTGGCGGGCTTTCTGGGCGAGGTCGGCGCGGCTGACCGTCGCGACCGTCACTGGCCGGCCCGCGCGTTCAATTGCACGCTGCGGACGTAATTCACGACATCCCAGCGGTCGTTCCCGTGGATCTTGTCGCCGTACCGCGGCATCGACCCGCGACCCATGCGCTGGGCCTCGACGACCATTCCGTAGATCGCGCCGTCGCTCATCCTGGGACGCGTCGGATCGACGAGAGACGGAACGCCGACGAACGGGCCACCGCCGGCAACCGACACCGGCCCGTCGCCCCGGCCATGTTCGCCGTGACACACGAGGCAGTAGGTCTGGTAGACCCACTGCCCCCGGTTCAACGACTCGGCGGTACGCGTCCGCGGGTTGATGAGTCGATCGGCCGTCTCGCGTGCGATCGGCAGCTCACCGCCCGTCACGGGCACCGTGCCCGCGACCGGGGGAATGGGCCGAGCGTACGGCTTGATGTTGCGCTGATGCCGCATCGTCGCGAACCACCCGACTTTGTGCACCACAGTGTCCGGATTACAGGCGCAGAGGACGAGCGCCGCGACGACGAGCATTCGCTTAGCCACGCCGCACCTCTTCCGCGCCCGACTCGCGTAACAGCGCCTCGACGCGTGCGACCTTGTCAGCGCCCGCCGGCACGAAGATGCCGAAGCGGTCGTTCGTGAAGCGCGGATCGTACTCGATGGTGCCGAGGCGCCGCGCGGCAAAGACGGCGTTGAAGAGAATGCCCAGAATGGTCGACAGCGCGCCGAACAGGATCGTCATCTCGAACATGATCACGACGTACGGCGGCACGGATCCGACGGGCTTTCCCCCGACGACCAGCGGCCAATCGTAGGACATCCACAGCGTCAACCAGGCGCCGACGCCGCACCCGGCGAGGCCGCCGATCAGCGTGAACATCCGCACCGGGCTCACCGGCTGGCCGAGCGCCGCTTCGATCTCGTGGCGCGGAATCGGCGAATAGACGGTGAAGTCGGTGTGACCGGCCGCCCGGAGCCTCTTGATCGCATCGAGCGTCGTGTCGAGGTGCGCGAAGACGCCCAGCGCTCCCGGCGTGGGCGGCGGCAGGAAGATGTCGTGCAGCGACTTGGGCAGCGCGATCATACGTGCGCCTTTTGCGCTTTGCGGCGCGGCGGCGCGAGCACTTCCTTCACTTCGCTGATCGACACCGCGGGGAAGTTCTTCACGAACAGCAGGAACCACATGAAGAACCAGCCGAAGCTGCCCGCCATGATGCCCCAGTCAGCCCAGGTCGGATTGTAGACCGCGTTCGCCCACGGCTCGTACGGCTCGCCGGCCAGCGAGACGACGATGATCACGTAGCGCTCGAACCACATGCCGATGTTGACGAAAATCGAAATCACGAACAACGCGGTGATGTTGGTGCGGACCTTCTTGAACCAGAGCAGCCAGGGGAGCAGGCCGTTGCAGATGTTCATGGTCCAGCTCGCCCACCAGTACGGGCCGAACGCCCGATACCAGAATGCCGCGCGCTCGTGGGGGTTGCCGCTGAACCACGCGACGAAGTTCTCCGTGACGTACGAGAAGCTCACGATGGAGCCGGTGAGCAGGCACAGCTTCGCGAGGTTTTCGAAGTGGTGCAGCGTGATGATCTCTTCCAGATGGAACAGCTTGCGGATCGGCACCAGCAGGGTGATCACCATCGCGACGCCCGAATAAATCGCGCCGGCCACAAAGTAGGGCGCGAACAACGTCGCGTGCCACCCCGGCACGATCGCCATCGCGAAGTCCCACGACACGACGCTGTGCACCGACAGCACGAGCGGCGTGGCGAGAGCTGCGAGGTAGAGATAGCCGCGCGTATAGTGCCGCCACTGCTCGTTGGCGCCGGTCCAGCCGAGCGAGGTGATCGCGTAGAGCTTCTTGCGCCACCCCGTCGCGAGGTCGCGAACGGCGGCGATATCGGGGATGAGCCCCATGATCAGGAAGACGGTCGAAACGGTGAAGTATGTCCCGATGGCGAACTCGTCCCAGATGAGCGGCGACTTGAAGTTGGGCCACAGGCCGCGCTCGTTGGGATACGGAATCAGCCAGTAGAAGTACCACTGCCGCCCGATATGAATCAGCGGGAACAATCCCGCTGTCATCACCGCGAACACCGTCATCGCCTCGGCGGTGCGATACACCGCCGTGCGCCACCCCGAGCGGAATAGAAACAGGATCGCCGAGATCAGCGTCCCCGAGTGCGCGATACCCACCCAGAAGACGAAGCAGGTGATGAAGACCGCCCAGTAGACCGGGTGCGAGTAGCCCGCGAGCCCGAGGCCGTAGCGGATCAGGAACAGCAGCGTGACGATGCCCACGCCGAGCAACGCGACGGCGGCGCCGAGCAGCAGGAAATAGCCGCGCGTCGGGTTGCCGAGCGTGCGCGCGATGGTACGCGTCACGTAGTCGTACGTCAGCTTGGATGGCGCCGAGTGCTCAGCCATGGCTCGGAGTGTCCTGCGCGACGACGCGGGCGAGATAGGTGACCGCCGGCTTCGTGTTCAGCCCCGCGAGGACGTGATAACCGCGCGGGTTGCCGGCGAGCTCGTAGACACGCGAGCGCCGGTCGTTGAGATCGCCGAACACGATCGCTTCCGATGGGCACGTCTGCTGGCACGCCGTCATGATGTCGCCGTCGCGCACGTTGCGGTCTTCGAGCCGTGCCTGATTCTGGGCGCCGCGGATGCGCTGCACGCAGAAGGTGCACTTTTCCATCACACCCTTCTCGCGCACCGTGACATCCGGGTTCAGCAGCATCGAGAGCGGCTCGGGGAATGCCTCATACGCTCCGCCGCGTTCCGCGTAGTTGTACCAGTTGAAGTAGCGGACCTTGTACGGGCAGTTGTTGGAGCAGTAGCGCGTGCCGACGCAGCGGTTGTAGACCTGCGCGTTGAGACCATCGGGCGTGTGGTAGGCCGCGTACACGGGACAAACGGGCTCGCAGGGCGCGTTGCCGCATTGTTGGCACATCATCGGCGAATTGACGGCGCCTTGCGGCTCGCCGTGGTCATCCGTGAGCCAGTAGCGCTCGAGCCGCAGCCACGACATCTCGCGGCCGCGCTGCATCAGCTCTTCGCCCACCGTGGCGATGTTGTTCTCGGCGTAGCAGGCGGTCACACAGGCGGAGCAGCCGGTGCACTTCGACAGATCGATCGCGAGGCCCCAGCGCGGCTGCTCGCCCTTGTAGTTGCCGATCTCCGCCTTCTCGTGCTGCCGCTCGGCCCACCACTCGACGGCGCCGGCGGCGTACTCCGGCGTCTCCTCGTGATGGAATGGCGCGTCGCCGGGATGCAGCGCCTTGGCGCGCGCCAGACCGAGCACCTCGACCGTGCCGCGTCCGCGCTCGCGCGGGCTGCCTTCGGTCGTGACGATCTTGCGATGCTCGCCGGTCTTGGTCGCGCTGGCGCGCACCGCGAAGCTGCGGCCGCCGTAGCCGTTCGGCTGCACGCCCAACAGCTCGAACGCGTTGGCGGAGCGATCCTTGGCGTAGCGGCCGTAGGCGGTGTGGCCCTGCCCCGTCGGGACGGCGAGCACGTCTGGGCGCACCGAGCGCGTGATCCAGGCGGGGAATTTCTGCGCGCCGAACGGCGACTTGAGGAGCAGGAAGTCGCCCGTCGCGAGACCCCATTTCTCCGCGGTGTCGGGATGCACCTCGACCCAGCTGTGCCAGGCGATCTTCGAGACCGGATCGGGCAGCTCCTGGAGCCATGGCTTGTTGGCGCCACGGCCGTCGTGGAGGTTGGAATGAGGGAAGACGATGACTTCCTGGTCTTGGGTGGCAGCGGCAGGGGCGGCAACATCGATGCGCGAGACGTCCGCAAGACGCACGGCGCGCGCCGGGACGTCGCCGTAAACTCCGCCCTTGGTGAGCGAATCGAACCAGTACTGGTCGAAACCAGCCGGGTGTTTGGCGCGCCACTTGCCCTGCAGATAATCCTGGAACGTCCCGCTCTTGCCGGAGAGCTTGAGAATCAAGTCGCCCGTCTGGCGGGTGTCGAATACCGGCTGCACGACCGGTTGCTGCAACGCGGTGACGCCGGCACGCGGACGGCTGTCGCCCCACTGCTCGAGCGGATGGTGGTCGGGCAGGACCAGGTCGCAGGCCGCCGTCGTCTCGTCCATGTACGACGAGAAGCTGACCTTGTACCCGACCTTGCCGAGGGCCTGTTGGAAGGCGCCGGGCAGCGAATGCGCCGGATTCGCGCCGTGGACGAACAGCAGCGCGACACGACCCGCCGCCATGTCGGACGTCAGCGTCGCGATCTCGCCGAAGGTGTTGGTCGATCCGACGGCCAAATCGGCCCCAAACTTCACGAGCGACCCGACGGCACCGACGACGTAATTGAGGATGTTCACCGCGGCGACGATCTCGGCGCCGTTGGCGTACTGCGTCGCCATGCCTCCGGCGACGGCAAGACCGCCCTTTGAATTCGCGAATTCGCTCGCGAGGCGGACGATCGCCTCGGCCTCGATCCCGATCGACTCGGCGACGGCGCGCGGGGCGTGGCGGTCGAGCAGCGCACTCAGACGGCCGGCATCTGCGGGAACGTGCGCGAGGCGCTGCCGCACGATCACGTTCGCCATGGCCAGCGCCAGCGTGCCTTCCGTACCGGGACGCGCAGCGATCCATTGGTCGGCGTTCATTCCGGTGAGCGAGAGGCGCGGGCCCACGAACACGAATTTCGCCATCGACGCGGGCCGTCCCGCGTCGAACGCGTGGGAGCGGGAGAAGCCGTTCTGGAACTCGACCGGCGAGAGCCAGCTGTCGAGGAAGTCGGCGCCGAACGAGATCAGATACTTCGCGTTCGCGAAGTCGTAGGCCGGCAGCGACGCGGTGCCGAACGCCAGCCGGTTGCCGGCGCGCAGCGCTTCGAACCCGAACGGCTCGTAGCTCATGCGCCGCCCGCCCACCTGTTTCATCCACTCGTCTACCAGATCGCCGAATGTCGACACCTCGGCGCCGGTCAGGAAAACGATGCCCTTGCCCTGCGACTCGCGGACTTTCGCGCTGAGCCGCTGCAGCGCGCCGTCCCAATCGATGTCTTCGAAGGTGCCGTTGGCGTTGCGCACCATCGGATGTGCGATGCGGTCGGGATTGTAAAGGCCCTGGAGCGCCGCCTGCCCCCGGGCGCAGAGGCGCCCGCGATTGATCGGCGAGTCGGGGTTGCCCTCGAGCTTGACGGCACGCCCCTCACGCACGCGCACCTGCACACCGCAGCCGGCCGCGCACTCGCGGCAGGTCGTGGCGTAGTAGGTCGCTTTGCCGGGGATCTGATCCTCGGGCTGGATCAGATAGGGAATGAGCCGCTCGGTGGGCTCGGGGCCGATGCCGCACGAGGACAGAGCGGCAGCGCCGGCGCCGGTCACGCCGAGCACTTTCAGGAAACGACGACGATCGAGGGAGTCGGTCATATCAGTAGTGACAGACGCTACAGTCGCGGGTCACTTTGCGCTCCACATGACAGCGGACGCACCATCCCATCCGCAGCGTCGAGACCTGCTCCACCTGCGGCATGCGTTGCACGTCGCCGTGACAGGTCGTGCACGCCTGGGTGCCAAGCGCCTTGATGTGCCGCATGTGGGGGAAGCGTACGAAGCCGGGAAGCGCATGGACGCGAATCCACTCCGGGGCTTTCCGCTCGCGCCACGCGGCGCGGACCTTCTGGATCTCGGCCTGATGCGACGGCGTGGAGCCGTTCACCTGCGTGTGACACCCCATGCACGTCTGGAGCGCCGGGATGCCTGGCTCACTCGACACCGACGCCGAATAGTGACAGTACATGCACGGGATCTGGTCCTGTCCCGCGTGGATGTCGTGGCGGAAGAAGATCGGCTGGCGCGGTCCCTTGAGGTCGCCGGTGTCGCTGATGACGGGAGCCTGATACCGCGGTGCAGCAGAGGAAGCCGATTGTGCCTGCTGGCCGTTCGCGGCCACAGGCGGCAGGGCGAGGATCAACACCACGACCGCAGCTGAACGCAGATTCCCTCTACTGGCTAATCAGTGGTTCGGTTTTGGTGTGGGGCGGCTTAGGCCCGAAGGCTCACGAATGTAACAACGGCTACTCTGGCCGCGCCAGTAGTTGATACTTCAATCGGACGACGTCGACGAACGCCTCGACCGCGTCGAGATCGGCGAACTCCATCCAGCAATGTCGCACGCCGTCGTGCAGCGTCCCATCACGCACCGCTTGTTTGATGACGCGCGGCAATCCGTTGGTCGCGCTGATTTCCTGCTCTTCAAGTCCCGACAAGACGAACGTGCCGCTCACGCCCGACTGCATCGGATGCAGGTAGCCGAGTTTGCGGCCTCCCACCTCGTACATCCAGACCCATTTCCACGTCGTGCCGAGGTAGACGACCTGCTCGGTGACATGTCGCAGGTTGCGCAGCTGTTCGCGCGCTTTCTTGAACCGCTGGGCGGCGCGCTGCGGCAAATCACGAACGGGTTGGTCGGGTTTGGGGCGCGTGCGCGGGCTCAGATAGAGATGACTGGCCCAGTAATCGGTGTTTGGCTTGATCATGGCGCCCCTAAGGTACAGGTGAGGTCAAGAGCCGGAATCGGGCCGGATCGAGCAGCCTGCCACACGACTGCTGCGGCACGGCCATGCGGCCGTCCTTCCCCATGGTCAGCTTGATCACGTCGCCATTGCGCCCAAACCAGCGGCTGGAGGGCTCGAGATCGGAAGGATAGACGAACAGCGGCAGCGCGGCGGCCGCCAGCGCCGCCTGTGAGCCGATCCCCGACTCCGGCATCGTCCCTGCCCACAACCTGGCGCCGTACTCGGCAGCCAGCCGGTAAATCCGGCAGACCTCACTCAGCCCGCCGACGCGGTGGACCTTGATGTTCCAGACTTTCGGACCGTTCAGCGCCATGATTTGGCGAGCCGCGCGGGCGTCGCGCAGCGTCTCATCGAGACAGATGGGGGTGCGCAGCGTTTTCCCGAGCTCCGCATGCCCTACCAGCTCGTCAGGATGGAGGGGTTGCTCGATGTAGAGGAGACCGGCGTCGTCGAGCGCGCGCAACGCGGACTCGTCGCGCGGCCATTCGTACGCGCCATTCGCGTCGACGGTGAGGGGGAGATCGCTGCCCTCGAGTCCCTGCCGCGCCGCGCGAACTGCCGCCACGTCCCAGCCCGGCGCCACTTTGATCTTGACCCGCGCGTACCCGTGCCGCACAGCGTCATAAACCGAGCGCGTCAGCGCGGCGGGATCGCGGTCGGGTGGAATCCCGAGCGCGACACCGCAGGCGACGGCGGGAGCGGGCTTCACGCCCAGTCGCTCGCCGAGCAAGGGCGCGAGGCCGGTGCCCCGGGCGTGCGCTTCGAGATCCCACGCTGCTGTTTCGACTCCCGCGCGTGCAAACCAATTGCCGCGTATGCCCTCCCGCACCACGGCGTCAACGGCTTCGGGCAACGGATCCTCGAGCTCCCGGCCCACGACGCGCGGCAGCAGCACGCGCGTGATCAGGTCGCGCGCGCTGGACAGCGTCTCCTCGGAATAGAATGGCAGCTCGAACGGCGGGCACTCGCCGTATCCGACGTGGCCGGCGTCGTCATGCAGCACGACGATGAGCGAGCGCCGTTCCGTCATCGTGCCGCCGGAAATGATGAACGGCTCGAGGAGCGGTAGCGTGAGCTCGAACAGCTCAGCGCGGGCGATGCGCATTGGGAAGAAGATCGAGGAAATGCAGCTCGCCGCTGCGACGCGTGAGCTGGCCTGCCGTCTCACGCTCCAACAGCACCGCGATCAACCCGTCGCGCGGATCGAACACGAGGGCGTGGAGCGCGCGTTGCGTTCGAGAGCCGTCGGTCGCGGGATACTCCTCGAGTGGGAGCTGGAAAAAGGTGTGCAACTGGACGGACGAGCAGCCGCGCAGTGCGTACTCGACGATCAGACGGCCGGAGTGGATGTTGCCGGTGCCGGAAAGACGACGGTAGGGGACGGTAAGGGACGGTAAGGGACGGTACGAGTCCAACACCCTAAGATTCCGCTGGCTTAGATCCGGCCCACCGTAGGCAACACCTCGTTCAGCGTCAAACAAGCGGTTAAAGCATACAAGCGCGTCGGCACCCTCAGCGACATCCATCATCTCGCGCTGAAAGTCGTCGTCGAAGCGGGCGTTCATCAGCTTCATCGCCAGACGCACGTCGGCGTGGGCGCGGATGCGCTGCGGCACTTCGCGGAGCCAGCGCAGGATCTGCTGCTTTTCGTCGGCGAGGACGTCACCCGCGAGAGTCGGCGAGAAGTCCTTCTCGAGCAGCAGTGGTGACGCGCCCCAGGCTGACGCGAGCGCGCGCGTCGTGAAGGCGTATTCGTCGTCGCGAAACGGCTCGTCGAGCCGCGGCAGATGGTATTTCACCGACGGCACCGTCAACAGCCGTCCTGCCTCCCTGATGTCCCGGCCCGCACGGACCAGCGCGAGGTAATCGTCGAACGAGCGGTCCCACCCCCTGCCCTTCCACGTAACGGTCCAACCGGCTCCCCGCCGCTCGACTTTCATTTTTGTCTCGTGAATCGCCCACGCCGCCATCGACTGCGCACCGGCGGCGTCCTGTGCGATCACCGTCTTCAGCACCGCGAACGCGAGTCCCGCCTCGGCGTCGGTTTCGAGCTGCCCGACGTTGAGCGACAGCTGCCCTGACCCTTTGCCGATGGGATGCGGAATGGGCTCGCCGAGGTAACGGCCGGAGAGATCGATGCGATAGACGTCCCGGACATGCGCCGGGAAATCGCGCGGCAACTGTTTCCTGAACCGCTCGAAATCCCTAGCGAGCGAAGCGCGAGAGTCTGAACTGCTCATCCGGCGCCGCTCCGCTGAGAACGAGACGAGCCACGAGCTCCCCGACTGCCGGCCCATGCTTGAATCCGTGTCCCGAGCCGCCACCCACGATCCAGGCGTTGGCTGCCGCCGGATGCCGGTCGATGATGAAGTGCTCGTCGGGCGATTCCTCGTACTGGCAGACCCGCGCCTCGAGCAGCGGCGCGCCCTTGAGTCCCGGGAACCGGAACGCGAGATAATCCCGCGCCCGCTGGATGCCGTCCGGCGTCGGCGCGCGCTCGCCGCCGGTAGGATCGAAGACGGGGCCGCGCGTGTCGTCCGCGACCTTGAAGCCGCGCCATTCGTTGCCCGGGATGCCGTACATGAAGGGCGTGCCGTGATCGGCCCAGACGGGCATCGCGTCTTCGGTGAAGCGCCGATCGCCGGGTGGCGTCCCGAAGAAGAGGACTTCCTGCCGCGTGGCACGCACCCGGTCGCCGATGACGTCGGGGAACAGCGATCCCAACCACGGGCCACAGGCGAATACAAAGCGATCAGCCGTCAGCGTACTGCCGTCAGATAACGTAACCTCGGAGATCTGGCCGCCTTGTGGCTGCACGGCTTGGACGGCGAGCTGGCGGTATTCGCCGCCTTCGGCGAGGAAGCCTTCCAGCACCGCGGCGCACGCCCGGCGCGCCGTCAGGTACCCGCCGTCGTTCTCGAAAATGGCCCAGCGCACTTTGTCACAGTTGATCTGCGGATAGCGACGCGACAGCTCCGGGCCGGTCAACTCTTCGAAGCGAATCTTCGCGTCGCGCAAGATGGGGAGCGCGCTCTTCTCGTATTGCTCGTCGCTCTCGACGAGCCAGAGGACACCGATGCCGTGATAGAGCTGGCGGCGCCAGCGCTTCTCGTGCTCCTTCCAAAGAGTCAGCGCCCGTGCGGCCATGCGTGTGTACACGGCGCGCGGGCCGTACGTCGCGCGAATGACGCGCGTCTCGCCACCCGAGCTGGCGCGCGAGTTGCCCGGGCCCCAGGCGTCGAGCAGCGTGACGCGGGCGCCCTGGCGCCGCAGGAAGAGCGCCGTCCAGCCGCCGAACGCGCCCGCTCCGACGACAACGATGTGCGGTTGCTTGGGCTTTGGCATCAAGCCTCCGAGCGCGACTATCGCGCTGGTCTTGAGAAAAGATCGCCGTTCTATCATGCGTGAGCCTCGCGGACGAACCGCCGCACCGCTGCGCGCTCCGTGGCCGGCAGCGGCGGACCCCAGGGGTCGTCGCAGGCGTCGTCCGGGATCACGCCCTCCGCTGCGAGCGCCCACAGCATGCGGCGGATGTAGCCTTCCATGGGATCTCGGAACGTCGCCTCGCTGAACGCATCCAACTGCGCAGAAAGGCGGAGAAAGGCGCGGTCGTCTCCGCTCGCGAACGAGCGCAGCAGCGACGCCTGCAGCTCTGTCAACGCCGCGCCCATGCCGATCAGCGCCGATCGAGCGCCCATCATGAGCGAATAGCCGAGGAAGCGGTCTTCGCCGGTGATCAACAGCTTGTCGGGATGCTCCCGCATGACGGCCGCAATGCGCTGAAACGTCATCACGGAATCGAGCGTGGCGACTTTGATGCCGATGACGGCAGGGAGCGACAAAATCGTGTGCAGCGTGTCGTCGTCATAGTTTACGCCGCCGGCTGCTTCGTATAAGTAGAACGCGATCACGGGCAGCTCGCGCGCCAATTCTCGATGATAGTCAACCGCATTGGCCCGGCGCGGGAACGCCAACAGCGCGTCAGCGCCGCCGCGCTTGGCGTCGCGCGCCATCTCGATGCCGTTTGCCCCCGCCACGATCACTTTGCCGGGCAGCGCGCTACGCCACGTCGAGAGTACCAGCTGGCGTTGCTCGGCGGACAAGTGCGGACCGCGACCGGTGTGCGCCCACACCGCGACGCCGGCGACGGGCTGGCGCGCCATCCAGGTCGCGTACGCGCGCTGCGCCTCTACGTCGATCTTCGAGCCCCGAAACGGAACGGGCACAGCGGGGATCAGGGACCACTCCAGACGTTCGATCAGGCCATCAGCCCCAGAAGGTTCTTCGACTCGATCGCGGCGCGAGCGTCAGGGGAGATGTCGAGCAGATCGAGCTTCGCGACGCTGGTCTCCGGCAGCCGGAGCGGCTGCCCGGTGCCAAAGACGAATCGCTCGACGCCGACGGTGTCGAGCAACGTGGCGAGGTGATCCTCGGGCGGGCCCCAGATCCAGGAAATGTCCCACCAAATGCGGCGCGCCTCTTCCGGCGTGGAGCCGAAGTGAACCTCTTCGACAAACCCGCGGTCGGCATGCGTCACGAGGAGCCGCACCTCGGGATCACTGCGAATCAGCGCGCGCACGGCCGCCGCCGGCAGCTCGGCGACCCGATCGTTGGGATGGCGCTGCCGTCCGTCTTCGAGCCGCACCGCGAGCATCAAGGGGAGCCGCGCGGCGGCGCAGGCGGCGGTGAGGACGCGCATTTCACCGCCCGCCGGCTCGAGTCCCAAATAGAGTGGATCACAGCGCACCGCCGCCGCGCCGCCATTGGCGGCGTCGGCGAGCACCTGCTCCCACTGTGCCAACCCGGGGTGCACGGTGGGGACCGGCTTGAAGCGCTGCTCCGCTCGGGCCGTCTCGTACAGCCACGCGTTGCCCTCAGTGGGATCGCGCCAGAACAGGCTCGGCAAATGCGTGATCCAGGCGACGCTGATCGCCGTGCGATCGAGCGCTTTGACGAGCGCGTCAGGCGACGTCCCGGGGACTTTGCGCCAGGGATAGGCGCCAAGGAACGCGTTGCAATCGATGCGCATCAGTCGGCCGGGAAGGCGCCCGGCGGGAAGATGCGCGCCGCGTTTTTCCAGCGTACCAACGCCATCTTGTCTTTGGATAACAGCGTCTCGAGGTAGCGCAGCTTGGCCCAACCGGTGTCCATCGTGATGTCGCTGCCCCACACCAGGCGCTCGACCCCAACGCTCGCGAGGCACGCTTCGAGCATGCCCCCGTCCACGCCGCTCCCCGACAGATCGACGTAGACGTTGGGCACGTCGGCGACGGCGTGCAGGGAATGCAGCCAGTCGCCCCCACCGCCGATGTGGGCGAGGATGAACGCGACATCGGGATGCCTCCGCGCGAGGGTGCACAACTCACCCGCGTCTGATGCCTCCTGGCCGGGCCAGTCGCGGCGGCGGTGCTGCCAGATATGCTGCAGCACGGGGACGCGGCGCTGCAGCGCGAGCGCGGCGATCGGATCGAGCATCGGATCGTCCGCTCGCCGGCTCGCGGCCAGCTTGATCCCGATCATCCCGGCGTCGAGGCAGCGCACGATCTCAGCGCGGGCATGCGCGGTGTAGTTGGGATTCACGCACACATACCCGCGGATGCGATCGGGGTGCGCCCGCTGCAGGGCGAGCAGCGCGTCGTTCCCGGCTGTGACATCGCGGGGCGAGGGGAAATACGTAGGCGAGGTGAGGCCAAAACTGCCCAGGATCGAGGCGACGTGGACCGAGATGCCTATCTTATTCCCGGCCGCGAGACGGCTCTCATTGCGCTCCCGCCAGTCCGCGCGGGGGGTCCGCTGATAGTAGAAGTGCGCATGGACGTCTACGAGCATTGCCACAATCTACGACCCTTTTATCTTGGGGGCGTCCCGAGGGGGGAGAATTCGATGGCGATGGAGACGCTGACCAGCCGCGTGAAGGGCATCCTGCTCGAGCCACGCGCTACGTGGAAAGAGATCGACGCAGAGTTCACCAAGCCCGGCGAAATCTGGGGGAAGTACATCGTTCCGCTCGCCGCCATCGGCCCGATCGCGTCGATGATCGGCTTGTTCATCTTCGGCCAGCGAATCGCGTTCACCTCGCTCACCAATGCGGTATCGCTCACCACGGCGATTTCGATCGGCGTCGGGGGCTTCGTACTCGCGTTGCTCATCGTCTTCGTGCTCTCCAAAATCATCAGCCTGCTCGCGCCAGGGTTTGGCGGGCAGCGCAACGACGTGCAGGGCCTCAAGGCCGCCGCCTACGCCAGCACATCCGCCTGGTTGGGCGGGATTTTCATGCTCATTCCCGCGTTGTACCTCGTCAGCTGGGCCTTCAGGGTCTACAGTCTGGTCTTGCTGTATGTCGGGCTGCCGATCACCATGAAGGTCCCGCGGGATCGCGCGATGGGCTACACGGCCGTGGTCATCATCATCTTCATCGTCGTCTGGTTGATCGGGGGAGCGATTCTCACGGCGTTCTAGATCTCGCGCAGCGCCTCCTCGAGGATCGCGACGGTCCGATCGACCGTCGCGTCGTCATGGGCGAGCGACACGAAGTTGTAGGCGGTACGCTTGAACAGCAGCCCGCGCTTGGCGGCCGCGAGCGCGGCACGGTGCGCCAGATCTTCCGTCGCATAGTGCAGAAAGCACATCTCGGCGATGCCGGCCACGCCGGTGATCACGCTTGCATGGCGCCGCTGCAGCTCGTGCAGGCCGTGCAGCAACCGGGTGCCCACGCGATGCAGATGCCCGCACACATCTTCCCGGACGAACACCTCCAGCGTGGCGCGCGCAGCAGCGAGTGATACCCCTTCGGTCGCCAGCGTCGATGAGATCCAGGTGCGGGCGGCCGTGGCCATGAGATCCGCACGGCCGCCAACCACGGCCAGCGGAAATCCATTCGCGAGCGCCTTCCCGAGCACAACGAGATCGGGCGCCGGCCGGATCTCGTAGCGGGCTACGGCGCCGCCGATCGCGAGCCGGAACGCCGTCTTGATTTCATCGAAGATCAACACCGCACCCGCCCGCTCCGTCTCGGCGCGCAGCATCTGCAGCCATTCGCGCGTGGGCTCGGACACGATCAGCGGCTCGACAACGACGGCGGCCAGCCGCGCGGCGCGCTCACGGATCATCTCGCGACCGGCGGCGACGTCGTTGAAGGGCAGCTCCGCGAACAGCTCGCGCACTCCGGCGGGCACACCTTCCGTCGCTCCCTGACACCAGTCGAGCCAGCCGTGGTAACCGCATCCCAGCACCTGCTCGCGCCCGGTGGCGACGCGCGCGAGCCGCACCGCCGCGGCCACCGCCTCCGCCCCAGTCTTGAGAAAGCGCACGCGCTCGAGCCATGGAATCCGCTCGGCCAGCGCCTCCGCGAGCCGCCAGCGGGACCGGGCCGTCTCGTAGCTGTACGCCGGGCTGAACTCGTCCACCACGGCCTGCCAGGCCTCCGGGTCGTTGCGGCCCTGGGCCCGGGCCCACTCCGCCTCGGCCCGGGCCAGCCAGCCCCGGCCCTCGGGCCCGAGGATGAACTTGGGCCGCTTGGGGAACGCCGCCCCCTCCCGGGCGATCTGCAGCAGCTCGCCGGCCGCGGTGACCGCCGCGGCCGCGGCCGTGTCGTCGCCGGTGGCCCTGGCCTGTACCGCCCGGTCGGCCAGGGCGCACATCGCGACCGCGGCCGGCCTGATGGCCGAGGGATGGAAACCCCAGGGCGGCTCGTAGACGACGTCGATCGCGGCGCGCGTCTGGGTCAGTGCCTCCTCGACGTCGCCCTGCCACAGGGCGTGCTCGGCGATCAGCCCGCGCGCGATGAACCCGTCGAATCCATGCGCCGACAGGAACGGCTCGATCCAGGCGTGCCGCTCCTCCACGACCGGGTTGCCGCGCGCGACGTCGATGAACAACGCCATCGAGGACAGGGAGGCCTCGGGGATGCTGGTGACCCGGACCGGGAAGCCGTCCGCGATCTCCTGGGCGTGGTCCCACTTGCCGTCGGCGTAGTGGCACTGGAAGTGCAGATGCTGCACGTCCGTGCCGTGCGGCGCGAGTCCGAGCCCGGTCTGGTTGGCTCGCTTGGTACCCTCGTGCGCCACGGCCCCGCCGGCAGTCAGATCGCCGTGCTCCAGGTGCGCCCGGGCCAGGTGGTACGCCGCCCGCAGCTCCACGCCGAGCACCTTGGCCTCGCGGGCCTGCTTGTGCGCCTGGGTCAGCAGCTTGATCGCCTCGTCGTTGCGGCCCTCGCGGTTGCTGAGGAACCCCAGGGTGACCAGCGCGTCGGCCTGCACCCAGGGGGCGTCGGCCGCGCGGGCCGCGGCGAGCGCGTTCTCGGCCTGCTCCCGGACTATGTCGAAGTCGTCGTCGACCAGCAGGGTGTTGGCGTAGGTGGCCACCGCCCGGGCGTACTGCCAGGTCGGCGGGTCGGCGGGCGTCTGGTCCACCGTCGCCCGGGCGATCTCGACGGCCTCGGCGGCGGCCTTGGCGTCGTCGATCGTCCACAGGTAGAAGGCGAGCCGCTCACCGATCCGGCTGGCCAGGTTCACTTCCTCGTGCTTCTTGTCGGCCTGGGCGAGGGCCTGCCGCAGCCGCCGGAGCAGGTGCACGGCCCGGTCGACGTCGCCGCTGTCCGCCGCGTTGGTCGCGGACAGCAGGCCGAGCTTGCCGCGGGCCATGCCGGCCGTCTTCTCCGGCTCGGCCACCCGCTCCCACAGGGCGAGCGCCTGGTCGTAGTGCCGGTGGGCCTCGGCCGGCGCGCCCAGGCGCTCCGCCTCCTCGCCCGCCCGGATGGACGCGGCGAACGCCCCGGGGATGTCGTGGCTGGCCAGGCAGTGCTGGGCCAGCTCGGCGGCCGTTCCGGGCATGGTCAGCCGGTGCTCGTCGGACAGCAGCGCGCTCATCGTGCCGTGCAGCCTGGTGCGCTCGCCCGGCAGCAGGTCGCCGTAGACGGCCTCGCGCAGCAGGGCATGCCGGAACACGTAGCCCTCGGTGCCGTCGGGCACGAGCAGCTGGTGGGTGACGGCTTCCCGCACGGCGGCCTCGTACTCGGCCGACACCAGGCCCGACGCGGCCTGGACCAGCTCGTCGTCGGCCTTGCGGCCGGCCACCGCTGCCGCGCGGAGCACCCGCTGGGCGGCGTCGGAGAGCTGCTCCACGCGGCTGAGCAGCAGCGCCGCCAGCCCGGCGGGCAGGCTCTGCTCCGAACGGTCGCCGCTGACCGAGGCGGCGAGCAATTCCTCGGCGTAGTAGGCGTTGCCCTCGGCCCGGGCCACGATGCCGTTCAGCTCGGTGGCGCCGATCCGGCCGTGCGCGCCCGCCGTCAGGTGCTCGGCCAGGGCCGAGGGGCTCAGCGGGGCGAGGTCGACCGCGATG
>Ga0137409_10001247_pt2 | contig 24739 bp, 14 predicted proteins | sample CZODoug1_16funga_FD_122059 | JGI IMG/M metagenome (GOLD analysis project Ga0137409, IMG submission 122059) | Vadose zone soil fungal communities from Angelo Coast Range Reserve, California, USA - CZODoug1_16fungal (Hybrid Assembly) | ecosystem: Environmental > Terrestrial > Soil > Vadose zone...
GTCACGTTGTCGCCGTGGCACAGTCCGCACTTGCCGGTGATGCCCGTGTGCAGCTTCGAATTGGCCGCCAAGGTTGCCGGCGTGTAGTCGTTCGGCGCCGAGGCGTGGCAGGTTACGCACGTCAGATTGCTGGGATTCGGCATGTGCCCGGCCGGCATTGCATTGCTGTTCCAGTCCGTGGTGGTGTGGCACTGCGAACAGTCGCCGGTGGCCATGCTGGGGTCGGTACTGTTGACGTGGTTGGCGGGCCGCAGCTGCAGCGGCGTGCCGCCGCCCACATAGAAACTCTTGCCCGTGTCGTGGCAGACGTCGCAGGTTTTCGAGACGAAGGCGTGCTTGGCCGCGCTCATTGCCGTCGCGGGACCGAAACCGCCGGCCGTGTACGCCGCACCGTGGCAGGCGCTGCAATCGGTGCCGGCCAGAATGGGGATGTGCGGCGGCGCCAGCGGCGCCTTCTTCGTCGGCGAGATGCCGGAAATCGACATGGGGATGTACGGCGCGGGCACCCCGGCGAATGTCTGCCCGGCATGGCACAGGATGCAATTGGTCACCGGCAAGCCGGAGTGCAGCGTCGGGATGCTGGCGGCGAGCACCGTCCAGGTCTCCGCGGTCGGCGTGTTGCCGTGGCAAACGCCGCAATCCGGGGCCGATGCCACCAGCGGTACGTGATTCATGGGCGATCCGGACACGAAACCGGTGCTGATCTTGACGGTGCCGCTGTGGCAGGTGGCGCAGGTCTGCACGGACATCTGCGTATGCACGAACAGAGACGGTACCCAATTCGGCGCCGCCGTGCCGAGGCCGGTGGTATGGCAGGTCTCGCACACATTCGACGTGGGCATGTGGTTGCCCTGCTTGCCCACGGCTTTGACGCCGTTGTGGCAGCTGAAGCAGCCGGTCTTGATCCCCGTGTGATCGAAGTTGGCGCCCAGCCAGGTCGTGGTGAGATGGCAATCGCCACACTCGAGATTCGTCGCGATGTGAGTCTTGGTCTTGCCCGACGCCGAGGTGCCGTTGTGGCAGATGATGCAGAAACCCTGGACCGCCAGCGGGATCTGCGTGTGATCCACCGCCTTGGGCGGAATCCAGCTCAGCGTCGTGTGGCAGGTTTCGCACGCGTCGCTGCTCTGTGGATGGGTGGGTCCCTTGCCCTGCGCAATCGTGCCGTTGTGGCAGCTGACGCAGTTGCCCAAGACTTCGCGATGATCGAAGTGCACGTCCGGCCGAAATGAGATGGTGTTGTGGCAGGCCGCGCAGTCATTGCTGCTCCGGATGTGCGTCTGCGTCTTCGGCGTCGCGTTATAGACCGAGCCCGTGATGTGGCAGATGCCGCAACTTCTCGGCGTCCCCTTGAACACGGCATTCAAGTGGCAGGACTCGCAGGGCAGGTCGCGGTGTACGCCGTCGAGCTCGAATCCGGTGGACAGGTGATCGAAGGACAGCGTGATCGGCGCCGCGCCGGCAGCCGCAGCCGGCATCGACGGCACCAGGATCAAGAGCGCTGCCGCGAGCAACGCAAAGGCCATGGTTGCCCTCGCCAGCAGTCCGATTCTCCCCGGTTGGCGGCGGTTTCTCATTGCCTATTGAATCCTCGCGCCTTTCCACGTGTCGACGGAATGGCAGCGATCGCACTGCGCGCCGTATTGACCGAGATGCCTGTCATCCTTGTTGTGACAGCTGCCGCACTGCGAGGGGGTCTTCACGGTGCCCGGCGTCTCGTGGTGGCAATCGGCGCACTGCAGCTTCTTGTGTGCGCCCAAGAGCGGAAAATGAGTCTCCTTGGCGTGATCGAAAGTCCAAATCTGCCATCCGTTCTCTGAGTGGCAGCTCTCGCACTTCTTGCCGAGTCCGCCCTTGTGCACGTCGTCGTGCGAATGGCACTCGTCGCACGTCGCCGGCGCGCGGCTGAATGCCAGCGTCGTATGGCATTGCGCGCAGCTGACGACCCGGTGCAGCCCCTTTAGCGGAAAGTCCGTGAGGTCGTGGTCGAACACGATGTCGGACCGCCAGGTCTGCTGGCCATGGCAAGCTTCGCATCCGTCCTTGAGCTTGCCGGCATGCGGGTCTTCACTCTTGTGGCAGCCGGTGCAATCCTTGGCCAGCTTTTGAGTCGCGGCGACGGCGGTGTGGCAGGCGTAACAATCGATCTTGGCATGCGCGTCCACCAGCGGAAACTTGTGCTTTCCGGTGTGGTCGTAGTCCTTTACCGGCCAATGATCGTTGCCGTGACAGTCGCCGCATTTCTGACCGAATCGGGCAGCATGCGCGTCGTCGGCTTCATGACAGCCGTTGCAGTCCTTGGGGATCTTATCCTTGTAGTTGCCGCTCCGATGGCAGGCGACGCAGTTGATGCGGTCGTGCACGCCCAGCAGTTCGTAGCCCGTCTCCTTGAGGTGGTCGTACTTCGCCGTCCTCCACTCCTTGGTAACGTGGCATTTTTCGCAGTCCTCGCCCCGCGCGCCCCGGTGCTCATCGTCGGTGGCATGGCAGCCATTGCAGGATTTCGGCGTCTGCTTGTAATGCCCTGCGATGTGACAGGCGTTGCACGTCACGGTCTCGTGAGCGCCCGTCAACTTGAAGTTCGTCTTGTCGTGATCGAACTTTCCGCCGGTCCAGCTCGAAGAGCTGTGGCATTCGCCGCACGATTGCGTGAATTGCCCGTGGTGCACGTCGTCGTTTTTGTGGCACCCGACGCAGGTCGCGGGGGCCTTGCGCCAGGCCTCGCCTTTTTTGTGGCATGCCTCGCAGGTCAGCGCCGCATGCGCCTCCTCGAGAGCGAAGTCGGTGAGGCGATGATCGAACTGCGCGCGGCTGAGTTGCACGATGTCGGCCTCGCGGCCCTTATGCTCGGTATGGCAAGCCCGGCACTCGCCGATACCGGAGTTCGTCATCCGGCCGTGATAGCCCTGATGCTGCTTGAGATCCGCGGCGATGGGCTTGTGGCAATCCACGCACAGCGAGGTCTGGGTCTTCACGTTGGACCGGTCATGGCAGTTCGCGCAGTCGTTTTCCTGTTTTATGTGCGCGCGCGACACCTTGCCCGGCATCAGCAGTGTTTCCACGTTTGCCGCGAACGCACCCGAAAACGACATCATGGAGATGGCCATCAGCCAACCCGTCGCTCTTGTGTTTCGACATCCCAGCGCACGCATCACCTTGAGTTTAATACACGTTGATCGCAATCACGTGGACGACGCCTGCAATCAACAACATGAAAAACAGCGGAATGTGCAGCACGTGCCAGTATGAAAACAGCCGGGCATACAGCTTGTATTCGGATGTGCGCCGGCCGGCCTCGATTCGTCGATTGGCGTAGCGGCGCGCGACCTCGGCGATGCGGTATGCGTGCTTCGCGATCAGCGGCGAATCGCGCATCAGCGCCTTGCTCACCGCGTGCTTGATCTCGCGGTTCAGCGCCCAGCGGGCCCTGGCCATGCGGTAGGGACCGGAGAACAAGTGGAGGAATCGGAAAACGCCGCCTTTGGGAGGCACGATGTATTGCCGCTCCACCTCGTCGATCGCGTCCAGAAGTCCCGGCAGGAAGGCGATCGACGTCGTTTGGGTGCGGAGCCGATTGCCAACCGCTTTCAACTGTTCGAGCGTGTCTTCGTTGCCGTCCATGTGCGCATGCAGGCGCGTGTAGATGTAGCGGCCGACCACGCCGCTGCCGGCGACCAGCAGCATGCAGACGAGCGCAACGTTGCTATTGGTTGCGCCGAAGCTGAAGTTGGAATGAAACAGGATCAGCAGGGGCCCGACGATTCCGAGCACCATGTGGAATTCGAACCAGGCGGGGATGCCTCCCATCCAACCCAGCCACGAGACGCGCTTACGCGCCGAATACATCAGCAACAACAGCATCAGCGAACCGCCGGTAATCCCGAGCCAATAGCCGGTGCCGCGCTGCGGCGTGATGTAGCGTTCGAGGCGGGCATGCATGCCCCACACGATCAATCCCGTGACCACGATCGTCCACATGATCGGCCAGTGCAGCCGCGGCAGCTTCTTGGTTGCAGGAATATTTGCCGCTACGCTGTTCACGAGATCACGCGGTCTATGGTGATTTTGAGAGGCTGATGGTCCGCCGGATTGATGATGCCGCTCGTCCCCTGCAAATCTCCGGCGGCCGGCAACGGTTGACCCTTTTGAGAAATTCGCGCCTCGATGGTTACGCGGCGCGCGCTCGACAGGTTCCGTCCGGGCATCATTGCCTGCGAATCATCCAGCGTGAATTTCAGAGGCCAGTTGCCGACGCTGCCGCGAAACACCGCGACCGGAATGCCGGGCGCATCGACCGACTTGGCGACGATGAAGAGCGTTTCGCCGGCGGTGGCTTTGGCGGCCAAGCCGGCGGCCAACGTCACCTCGCCAGTGACGGCAACGCCGGATCCCACGGCCGGCGATCCGGCGGCTGGTGGCCTAGTAGCCGGTGATTCAGCAGCCGGCGATCCGGCGGCCGAAGCTGATGCGGACGATTTTGCGTCTCCCGCCAACGAAGGCAGCTGTTTCGCACGCGCCTTCGCCGCATCGGCCGGGCGGCCGAGAAACTCGAACGACTTGGCCAGCAGTTCCCAGTCATCGGGCGTACCGCCCCCTTTGGCGAGTCTCGCTTCCAAAGCCGAGATGGCGCTGTCCATGGAACCTGCGGCGGGCTTCGGGGCGGCGCCCAGCGCACCGTCCGGAGTCGTGGCCGGGCCGGTTGCCTCGCCAAATACTTTCGCTGCAGTGCCGAAAGCGCCTGCACTGCCGGACGTTGCGGCGCCAGCGGTCGCAGCGGGCGGGGACGGCTTGTCTGCCACATCGGAGCGCACCAGCCAACTGTGCGATGCAAAAAATGCGGCTACGACCACAATAGCAACCACTGATCCCTGCCAAGGGGCGGGCGGCAACGACGCGAAGCCCGGAATGCTGCGCAGCAATGGCGATAGCACGACGAGGAGGGCGAGCGTGGTCAGTACCCCGGCAAAGAACCAAAATAACGGCATTAATATCCCTTGAAACCAGTGAATTAATAGCTGACCGAGTCGTGCTTACGGCGTTATCCTACTGTCAACGGCCGGAGTGTAATCCCGCCCAATCGAATCAATGCAATGTGTGCAAAATGCGACACTTTCGCGTGTTGTGGTTAGTGGCCAAACTCACGGATAGCTGAAGAAATGACCTTTAGCCAGATCTACCCCACCCCCCTGACTTGTCGAGCTCGTTAAAGCATGGAACTGGCCATTTATGCGTTTTTGATGGTCGCGATCAGCGCCGTGTACATCTGGCGGCAGCGGCGCGCGGGCGAGCGTCACAATCAGACGCTGCAGGATAGCGTCGCGGCGGGGATGACTGAGCCGGCCTCATTGCATCCCCTCATCAACGACAGCAAATGCCTGGGTTGCGGAGCATGTGTAAAGGCGTGCCCGGAAACTTCTCATCATGATGTGCTGGGACTCATCAACGGCAAGGCCGTGCTGATTGGCCCCACGGATTGCATCGGGCACGGAGCGTGCAAAACCGCCTGTCCCTTCGACGCAATCACTTTGGTATTCGGCACGGCGCGGCGAGGCTTGGATATACCACTGCTGAAGCCGAACTTCGAATCCAACGTGCCCGGCGTCTACGTAGCGGGCGAATTGGGCGGTATGGGCCTCATCAAGAATGCGCTGACGCAGGGTCAGCAGGCGCTCGAAGCCATCGCCAAGGCCGGCGTGAAGCGGCCCGGGGCCCTCGATGTACTCATCGTCGGCGCGGGGCCGGCAGGTCTCGCCGCGTCTCTCGCCGCCAAGAAAATGGGAATGTCGTATCAGACTATCGAACAGGAAGCGCTCGGCGGCGCCGTGTTTCAATATCCCCGCGGCAAGCTGGTGATGACCGCGCCGGTGGAATTGCCCATCGTCGGCAAGGTTCAATTTCGCAATACCTCCAAGGAAACCCTGCTGAAATTCTGGAACCAGGCATGCCAGGGGAACGCCCTGAAGATCGGTTATCAGGAGCGGGTCGAAAGCATTGAAAACAAGGATGGTGCGTTTCACGTACGCACCAGCAAGAACCAATATGTGGCATCGACCGTGCTGCTGGGAATCGGGCGGCGCGGCACCCCGCGCAAACTCGGCGTTCCCGGCGAAGATTTGTCGAAGGTCGTCTATCGCCTGATAGATCCCGAACAATATCGTGGTAAACACGTCATCGTCGTCGGCGGCGGCGACAGCGCGCTCGAGGCGGCGGCCAGCATCGCCGAGTTGGGTGACACCACGGTCGCGCTCTCGTACCGCGGTGATGCGTTCCAGCGCGCCAAGCAGCGCAATCGCCAGCGCGTCGATCAAGCGAGTGCGAAAGGCCAGCTCAACGTGCTCCTGAATTCCCAGGTCCGCGAGATCCGACCCGAGGAAGTGGTGATGAAGCAAGCGGACAAGGAGATCAGGCTGCGCAATGACGCGGTGATCGTCAGTGCCGGCGGCATTCTTCCGAACGACTTTTTGAAATCGATCGGTATCCAGGTCGAGACGAAATGGGGGACTGAATGACGGCTGTTGACGGCGCGAGGGTGCGGTTCGCGGCACTATGCTGCGCGATCAGCCTCTCCGCCGCCGGTGCGCCTGCGAAACAAGTCAAGCCGCAGGATCCGGTGGAGCCGGCGCGTGCGGCTCTGCGGACCTTGCAGTTCGACAAGGCGATTGCGTTGCTCAAAGGCGCCGGCAATGCCGGAAACGTCAATGCGCAATACTTGCTCGCACTGATTTACCTGAATGGCGTCGGCGTCCCGGCCGATGCCGCCCGCGGCCGCACGCTGCTGCAGACAGCCGCCGAACACGGGCACAGTGAAGCCGCCTATGTGCTGGCCGGCGAGCTTGCGCGCGCGCCGGACGCTCCGCCCGACGCATGGCGTCAGTGGCTGGATCGCTCGGCGAAGCTGGGTTACTACCGCGCCGTTGACGCACAGCGATCCGGCCGGCCCTTGCTCGATCGTGAGTCCGTAGGCGCCTCCGATCCGAACTTGCTGACGCCGTGGGTGATGGACTGCGTGCGCAAGAACGATGCCGCCGAATTGCGCCGGCTGGGGCCGGTCAGTGCGTCGGTTCGCGATGAGTTCGGGCGCAGCTCCCTGGCCCACGCCGCGGAAGACGGCACGACCGCCGCGGCCACGGTGCTCCTGGAGATGGGCGCGGATGCGCGCGCGGCGGACCAGGCGGGCACGACGGTGCTGATGGTCGCAGCCGAGCGGCCGGATGCGGCGATGATCGATCTACTCTTGAAGCACGGGGCCGACCTGCATTCGGTGGATGGAGAGCGCCGCACGGCGCTGTTCTACGCGGCAAGGGCCGATCGCGTCGACAACATCATTGCGCTGCAGCGCGCCGGTGCGGCTCTCGATGTACGGGACAACCGCGGGTACAACGCGTACGACGCTGCGATGGTGGTGGGCGCCGAAGCGGCGGTTACCGAACTTGGAACGTTGGGGTTGCACGCCAATCGAGTCACCGTCGATCCGGCGCGGCAAGGCGGCAAGTTCGATCCGGGGCACCCCGGTGAAATCTATCGCGGCTGGCCGCCCCTCGCGCTCGCGGTGGCCCGCAACGACACCGCGAACGTACAACAGCTGCTGGCGGCCGGAGCTGATGCGAACCTGCGGCTGCCGCAGGGCGACCCCCTATTGCAGGTGGCGGCGGATGCCCACGCGCTGCCCAGCATGCAACTGCTCCTGGCGCGCGGCGCCGACGCGACCGCGACCGATCATTCCGGCCACAGCGCGCTCTGGCTTGCCGCAACGCGCAACGACCGGGACGTCGTCAAGACACTGCTGGAGGCGGGCATACCGCCGGACGCGCATGCTCCGGGCGAGCCGACGCCTTTCCTCGAAGCACTGCGCGGCAAACATCCGGAGGTGGCGGAGAGGTTGCTTGCTGCGGGCGCGAGTATCGAGGCCACCGACCCCCAAGGCCACACCCCGTTGATGTTGGCCTGCGCTGCCGGCGAAGCCGTGCTGGCGAAAACTCTCGTCGAGCGCCATGCCCGAGTCGACGCGGAAGATCACCAGCATCGCACTGCATTGTGGTACGCGGCCGCGTTCGGCTCCGCCGATGAGGTGCGCCTTCTGTTGTCGGCCGGCGCAAGTTTCAAAGTGGTGGATTCCGACGGCCTGACGTTGCTGCATGCCGCCGCCGCTCAGTCCGGCGCCGCTGTCTTCGAGCCGCTGCTCTCGACCGCCGCCCGTTTGAACGGGCGTGATTCGGCGGGCAATACGCCGCTGCTGATCGCAGCGGCGAAGGGTCATGGCGATGTGGTCAAGGCGCTCCTGGTCCGTTCGCCGGATCTGGACGTTCAGAACGCCGCCGGCGACACGGCTTTGATTTCCGCGAGCCGCGGGGGATACACCGACATCTGTCGCATGCTGCTGGCGGCCGGGGCCGATAAAATGTTGCGCAACGCCGCCGGCGTCACAGCGGGCGATGTCGCCACCGGCCGCGGATTCGACGCGATCGTGAAGGAGTTGGCCGGCAAGGGCTAGTCGCGCTCAGTTGATTGGGCCGCTGTTCGCACCGCGCGGGATCGGATTTGGTTTGGGACGGGAGATCAGCGGTTTCAGCGGTGCCGACGGGATGGTGGTGGTGATGGTCCAATTCAAGGTGCTATGGCAGCTGCCGCAATCCCGCGTGGTCGGGATGTGCCCAATCTGCTTGGTGGTGGCGGCGACACCGTTGTGGCAGCTCTGACAGGTGGCGTTGATGCCGAGGTGATTGAAGGTGGCCGGAGCCCACGCGATGGTGCCGTGGCAGGCGCTGCAATCCTGATTGGTCTGAATGTGCCGTGTCGGTTTGCCCGGAGCGGCGGCGCCGTTATGGCAGCTCGCACAAGTCGCGGTGACGCCTCGATGATCGAAGTGCGCCGGAATCCAGGCGAGGGTGGTGTGGCAGTTCTCGCACGAGTTGTTGCTGGCGATGTGTCTGGGGCCCTTGCCCGCCGCCAGAGCGCCGTTGTGGCAGCTAAAGCAATTGGCGACCACGCCCGCATGATTGATGCGCGTGATGCCCATCAGTGACGGTGCGCCGGCTACCGAGGTGCCGCCGGTCGCCAGGGCCACGCTGCCGGCGATGCCGCCGGCGACCCCGCCGCCGCGCAGCTGGACGCCCGACTGACTCAACAAGCCGCCGTTGGCCGAGCGGCCGGCGAGACCGGTGTTGGCCACGACACTCACCGTTGTTTTGGTGGTGGCGGGAGCCGCGGCGGTCTTTCTGACCTGGGCGTTGTTCCAGTTGTTGGTGCCATGGCAGCCGTTGCAATCCTTGCCGGCGTGATGGCCGTTCGGCCGGTGCTGCAGATTCGTCACGCCGTAAAATGCCAAGGTGGTCGCGTCGTGGCACTGATCGCAGGTGCCGCCGGTATGGGCCAGCAACTGAGTGTGCTTGGCCGAGGACATGGTGGTGCCGCTGAAGGCGGTAAATACCGTGGCCGTGTGGCAACTCTCGCAGGGCGTGGCGGCGCTCGGGATATGCGGCGGCGAGAGGCCCGAGGCGGCCTTGGGCGAGAAGTTAGTGGCATACACCGGCTTCGCCGCGTTCGGCGCGCCGTGGCAGGTGATGCAGCCGCTGACGATGCCGGTGTGCAGGATGGCATTGGAAGCCAAGGTGGTGTAATTCGCCGGCGCCGCCGTGTGGCAGGTCGCGCAGGCCTGGTTGGCCGGGTTCGGCATGTGGTTCGCCGGCAGCGTGCCGCTGTTCCAGTTCGCGGTGGTGTGACAGCCGCCGCAGTCGCCGGTGAGCATGGTGCCGGTGGTGTGATCGGCCGGGCGCAGCTGCAGCTTCGGATTGGCCGCGCCCATGTAGAAGGCGACCGTGGCGGTACCATGGCAAGTTTTGCAAGTCGTGGCCACGAAGGCATGGGTGGCCTGCGTCATGTTCATGGGCCCGAAGGTCCCGGCGGCGTACGTCGTGCTCTTATGGCAGGAGCCGCAATCGGTGCCGGACAGGTACGGGATGTGCGGGGGCGTGAGCACGCTGTCCTTCACCACCATGTCATTGTTGTAGAACGACAGCTGGGTGCCGGCGCCGTGGCACTGCGAGCAGTTGCCGGTGATGCCGGTGTGCAAGACCGCGTTTGACGCGAACACCTTGTAGTTCGTGGGCGCAGAGGTGTGACAGACGTTGCAAGTCTGGTTGCCCGGATTCGGCATGTGGCCCGACGGCAGCGCCGTGCTGTTCCAGTTCGCGGTGTTGTGACAGCCGCCGCAATCGCCGGTGAGCATGGTGCCGGAGCTGTGATCGGCCGGGCGGCCCTGCAGCCCCGGGCTTGCCGCACCCATGTAAAAGCTCAGGCCCGCTTCATGGCAGGTCTTGCAGGGCGTGGCCGAGACGTTGGCATGAGTGGCCTGAGTCATGTTCATCGGGCCGAAGCCGCCCACGACGTAGTTCGCCTTGTGGCAGGCGCTGCAGTCGTTGTTGGTGAACGACGGAATGTGTGGCGGCGACAACGAAGCCGCGGCCTTCGGATTGTCGTTGTTGTTGTAGAACGTGAGTGCCGTCGCGCCGCCGTGGCATTGCGCGCAGCCGGTGGTGATGCCGGTGTGCAGTACGGGGATGCTCGCCATGGTGGCGTAGCCAGCTATGGTGCTGAGGTTGCCCGTATGGCAGACCGAGCAGGTCTGGGTGCCCGGGATGGGCATGTGTCCATTGGGCAGCGTCGTCGGAGTGGTCCAAACGGTGGTGTTGTGACACAGCGAGCAGTCGCCCGTAGCCTGGCTCGGCGGGTTGGGCGCCGAAATATGATTCGCCGGCCGCTTCTGAATCGTGGCGGGCGTGGATGCGCCGAGATAGAAATTCGTGGTGCCGTCGTGGCAGGTATCGCAAGTCGTCGGCACGAAGGCATGCTTGGCGGCACTCATGTTGGTGGGTCCGAAGCCGCCCGCGACATAGTTGGTCGCATGGCAAGAACTGCAGTCGGTACCGGTCAGATAAGGAATATGCACGGGCGACAGTACCGCCGCCTTGATCGGGTCGTTATTGTTGTAGAAGGTCAGCGCTCCCGACGGGCTGCCGTGGCACAGACCGCAGTTGCCGCTGATGCCGGTGTGCAGCACCGCGATGCTAGCCAGCGTCGCGTAGCTGGCAGCGGTGGCGCCGATCGCCGTGTGGCAAACGGAGCAGGCCTGGTTGCCGGGGTTCGGCATATGGCCGGCCGGCATTAGATTGCTGTTCCAGTTCGCAGTGGTGTGGCAGCCTGAGCAGTCGCCGGTTTGCTGCTGTGCCGTTCCAGTGGGGGCCATATGGTCGGCTGGCCGGCCCTGCAATGCGGGCGTCGCGGCGCCCATGTAAAAGCTCAGGCCCGCTTCGTGGCAGGTGTCGCAGGCCGTGGGCACGAAGGCATGCTTGGCCGATGTCATGTTCATGGGCCCGAAGGTGCCAACGGCGTAGGTGGTCGCGGAGTGGCAGGAACTGCAGTCGGTGCCCGAGATGTACGGGATGTGCGGCGGCGTCAGTATCGCGTCCTTGGGCGTGTAGTTGTTGGCCCAGGTCAGCGCGGTCACGTTGTCGCCGTGGCACAGTCCGCACTTGCCGGTGATGCCCGTGTGCAGCTTCGAATTGGCCGCCAAGGTTGCCGGCGTGTAGTCGTTCGGCGCCGAGGCGTGGCAGGTTACGCACGTCAGATTGCTGGGATTCGGCATGTGCCCGGCCGGCATTGCATTGCTGTTCCAGTCCGTGGTGGTGTGGCACTGCGAACAGTCGCCGGTGGCCATGCTGGGGTCGGTACTGTTGACGTGGTTGGCGGGCCGCAGCTGCAGCGGCGTGCCGCCGCCCACATAGAAACTCTTGCCCGTGTCGTGGCAGACGTCGCAGGTTTTCGAGACGAAGGCGTGCTTGGCCGCGCTCATTGCCGTCGCGGGACCGAAACCGCCGGCCGTGTACGCCGCACCGTGGCAGGCGCTGCAATCGGTGCCGGCCAGAATGGGGATGTGCGGCGGCGCCAGCGGCGCCTTCTTCGTCGGCGAGATGCCGGAAATCGACATGGGGATGTACGGCGCGGGCACCCCGGCGAATGTCTGCCCGGCATGGCACAGGATGCAATTGGTCACCGGCAAGCCGGAGTGCAGCGTCGGGATGCTGGCGGCGAGCACCGTCCAGGTCTCCGCGGTCGGCGTGTTGCCGTGGCAAACGCCGCAATCCGGGGCCGATGCCACCAGCGGTACGTGATTCATGGGCGATCCGGACACGAAACCGGTGCTGATCTTGACGGTGCCGCTGTGGCAGGTGGCGCAGGTCTGCACGGACATCTGCGTATGCACGAACAGAGACGGTACCCAATTCGGCGCCGCCGTGCCGAGGCCGGTGGTATGGCAGGTCTCGCACACATTCGACGTGGGCATGTGGTTGCCCTGCTTGCCCACGGCTTTGACGCCGTTGTGGCAGCTGAAGCAGCCGGTCTTGATCCCCGTGTGATCGAAGTTGGCGCCCAGCCAGGTCGTGGTGAGATGGCAATCGCCACACTCGAGATTCGTCGCGATGTGAGTCTTGGTCTTGCCCGACGCCGAGGTGCCGTTGTGGCAGATGATGCAGAAACCCTGGACCGCCAGCGGGATCTGCGTGTGATCCACCGCCTTGGGCGGAATCCAGCTCAGCGTCGTGTGGCAGGTTTCGCACGCGTCGCTGCTCTGTGGATGGGTGGGTCCCTTGCCCTGCGCAATCGTGCCGTTGTGGCAGCTGACGCAGTTGCCCAAGACTTCGCGATGATCGAAGTGCACGTCCGGCCGAAATGAGATGGTGTTGTGGCAGGCCGCGCAGTCATTGCTGCTCCGGATGTGCGTCTGCGTCTTCGGCGTCGCGTTATAGACCGAGCCCGTGATGTGGCAGATGCCGCAACTTCTCGGCGTCCCCTTGAACACGGCATTCAAGTGGCAGGACTCGCAGGGCAGGTCGCGGTGTACGCCGTCGAGTTCGAATCCGGTGGACAGGTGATCGAACGACACGGTAATCGGTTGCATGCCTGCGGCCGCGACCCGCATCGACGGCGCGAGCAGTAACAAGGCCATAGCGAGCACAAGCCTACATACAGCCATTCAAGCACTCCCCGCTGAACCGCGCCGTATCCAGACCAACCGGACCGTCCCTTCTCGGCGCACCACTTTGCAGTGCAAAGTGGTAAACATCGCAAAACCCCAATATATCGATTGATCAATGTAGGCAATTCACCTACTGGAATGAGGAATTGTGATCCAACCCCTGCGGTACGGTATGCCTGATAAGACATAACGTCGGCACTTTTTGGCGGGAAGATTACCTGTTCGTACGAAGGCTGAATCCGTACACGTACGGGCGCTCGCGGCAATCAGTAGGCGTAGAAAGGCCCTTTGAGCGTGCCGCTCATCGTTTGGTCGATGCCGACGTAGATTTTCCGTCCGTAGAAGAAGGGCATGCCCCAGGTGAACCGGGTCGAACCCTGGCCGCCGCCCAGATTGATGAAGGCGGTGGCAGTGGCGACGAAACTGTTCGGGTCGGCGATCGCGAACTGCACGGTGTTGGTCGCATTGTTGGCGCCGACGCCCGTGTTGACGGCGAAAACGCTCAGCGGCGCCGTGGCGGGACAGTAATAGCCCACCCATAACGGATTGTTGGGGGGGGTCGCGGTGCAGGTCGCGATGTTCGGATCAGCAAAAGCGTAATCGTCGCTGCCAGAGTCGATCAAGGCCGGTAGCACGGCGGTGCCGCCATTGTAGGTCGCACTGAAATCCCCGGTGGCGGGATCCGCGCCGAGCACCGTCAAGCCCGTCGCCGGCAGAGCATTGTCGGTTTGCGTTCCCAGTCCGAATATGATCTGGCCCTGCACAGTCGCATCGCCGTTGGGACTCTGTAAGCCGGGCAGATCCACGATGACGCCATTGTTGTCGGTGGCGAATGCAGCTACCGGGTTCGTGACCTGGCCGGTGAGTGCGACATTTTCGGCGGTGCACACGCCGGGCGCGGTTCCAGTGCAGCCGTAGTACATGTCGGGTGGAGGCGCGGGGCTGACGCACGCCGTGCCGCAGTCCTGCGCGAACACGCCCACGCCGAGGATGCCGTTGGCAAGGATGGTGGGCACGTCGTTGTGCACCGAGCCGGTGTTGGCACCGCAGATGGAGGTCGTCGGCGCCTGGGCGCTGGAGTTGGTGTCGTCCATCACCTGTACCGGCAATTTGGCCGCTACTTCGCCGGCCAGGGTCACGTCGGCCAGTGCGACCGGTCCCCAGGTCTGACCGCCGGAGAAGGCCGCGCACTCTTGGATGCTTTTGCCTTGGGTATCGGTTGAGGGCGTTAGCGTGACGCCGCCCGCGGTGAGTACGGAGCGAACCAGCCGCAGCCCCCAGGAGCCGGTATCGAGCAGCACATGATCGATGTCCGCGCACGTGGTGCTGCCGGGCTCACAAACCTTGACGGTCACATACGGCCGATTGACCGCGCCGACGGGCGCCGGGGGGACGCCCACCGTCGGTCCGGCATCGACGATCACGGCCAGGGTGTTCACCGTGGGCGTCGGCGGGACAGTGTTGGTCGCCGTGCCCTTGCTGCCGCCGATGCACGCGCACAGCAGACCGGGGGTCAGGACCACGAGAAGATGTTTGATGCGCATGCGCGTCCTCGCGTCCCTGAAGCTCAGCGAAGTTCCGCCGCCGACGTTCCGGCCGGGATCAAGGCTGGCAGATACGCTCGTCCGGAAAAGGCGCGCATGTGACCGTCGGACTCGAACACCAGGTCGGACGTGGAGATACGCAGGGAACGCTTGAGCACCGGATGATTTTCGGCCGCTATCGCGGTCGCGTAGGTTTTGTAGCTCGCGCCCAGCAGTTTTTGCAGGTCCGGCATCGCGGGACCGCTCCAGGCGACGGCAAAGACCAGGCCGTTACGATCCAAAAACTCACGCAGCCGCATGCCGTTGCCGGACGTGATCTCATGAATGTCGTATTGCTGCAGGAGGGTGGAGCGAATCACGCCGTGCAGCGCATCCGCGTCGGACGCCACGCTCGCAGCGTCGCCGCCGAGGGCGGCGCGTGCCGGCGCCACGCACCACGGGGTCATCCCCAAGGCGACGAGCACGCAAATCCATTCAACCTTGCGAGGCGTCATCTTCCGATTCTCCAATAGTTTCAGTCCTCGAGGGCAATGTCGGTTGCGAGAGACACTGGTCGGCGCGGCCGGGAGGCCAGGCCTCGCCGTGTGAACGGGTCGGGCCGTTTCCATTGCCGGCGTACCCGTCGGTCAGCCACTCCCTGTGGTCGTTCGATTGCATTCGAACTGTCGAATGAGCATACCGCGAAGCGGCGGCAAGATGTCAATCGCGCGGATAAAACTCCGCGGCGATCTCGGTCAGAACGCCCGTGACATAGCCCGCGAACGAACGCCAGACTTCGATGTGAAAGGCATCCGCTCGCGTGCGCCACAGCGTGATATCCGCTTTGGCAAGGACCGTGCGTGTACACATGCCCACCGGGAATTGCGCGCGGTCCAGATCGAGCGGGCAGGCGCCGCTCAGGATGGTTGCGGCATGGGGTCCGCCTATTTCGAATGAGAATTGCCGGTGACTGATGTCGACCAGTGCGTGCGGGACATCGGCCATCGCGCGTTCGAGCGCGTCGAAAAGGGTCGATGCCGACGCGCCGGCCGAGGGTTCGCCGGTTCCAAAATTCAGAAGGAGATACTCATCGGGACCCAACCAGAGCGTTGCTCGCGGGTTACTTGTGTTCGCTCGACAGGCTTCCTCCGAGAACGCCACGCCCCAAACAGGGTGGACCGCCGCTCGCGCCGCGGCGTCGCCATGGAAAGCGAGACGCGTGGCCGGTGGCAGGCCTGTGAGCCATTCAAGGGAAGGTACGGTGGGCACGCGACGTTGCGCCTGGTCAACCATTGATTCGCGCTCCGCTCGGATCGTAGAAGACCGGCGAGGTTACTTCTACCTCGAGGTCGCGGCCGGGCATGGGGACGTAGAGCGTCTGGCCCATGCGTGCGCGGCCCCCGGCGACCAAGGCCAGCGCGATCGGATATCCCAGCACGCTGCTGGCATACGAGGAGGTCACGTGCCCGATCAACTCCATGGGCGGGCGTTGGCCCGCCTTGGCGGCGACTTGCGCGCCTTCTTCGAGCACGGTCCCGGAATTGCGGGTGCGCAGTCCGACGAGCTGCTTGCGGTTCGCGGACTTCATGGAGGCACGCTCCAATGAGCGCTTGCCGACGAAGTCCACCTTATTCTTGCCGATGGCCCACGAGAGGCCCGCATCGTCGGGCGTCACCGTGCCGTCCGTGTCTTGTCCCACGATGATGTAACCCTTCTCCGCGCGCAGTACATGCATGGTTTCAGTGCCGTATTCCACCATCCCGTGCTTCTGTCCGGCGGCGTATATCGCCTCCCATACCGCACCGCCAAAATCCGCCGGCACGTTGACCTCGAAGCCCAGCTCGCCGGTAAAGCTGACCCGGAACAGCAGCATTGGAATGCCGCAGATCGAGCCGCGTCCCACGGCCATGTGCGGCATGGCGGCCGCGCCGATGTCGATTCCTTCGACCAGCGGCTCGAGCACGCTGCGTGCCTTGGGACCCTGCACGGCGATCACGGCCCATTGTTCCGTCGTCGATGTCAGCCATACCTTGAGCTCGGGCCATTCGGTCTGGCGGTAGTCCTCCATCATCGCCAGCACGCGAGGCGCACCGCCGGTGGTGGTCGTTACATGGAATCGATCGGCGGCCGTCCGCGCCACGACTCCGTCGTCGTAGATAAAGCCGTCGTCGCGGCACAGGATTCCATACCGCGCGCGTCCGACGCCCAAATTCGTCCAATTGTTGATGTAGAGCCGGTTCATGAACTCGGCCGCGTCCGGCCCGACGATTTCGATCTTGCCGAGGGTCGATGCGTCGAAAATGCCGCAGTCGCTGCGCACGCTCGAGGATTCGCGCGCCACCGCCGCGTGCATGCCTTCGCCCGCGCGCGGAAAATAGCGCGCACGCTTCCACAACCCGACATTCTCGAAGACGGCGCCCTTCGCGACGGCCCATTCGTGAGTGGGTGTCGTGCGTACAGGGTCGAAAAGATCGCCGCGGGAGATTCCGGCGAAGCTGCCGAAACTCACCGGCGTGTACGGCATCCGAAAGGTGGTGAGCCCCACGCGTGGAATGGGGACGCCGAGTTTTTGCGCGACGATGGCCATCGCATTGAGATTCGACGTCTTGCCCTGATCGGTGGCCATGCCGGTCGTGGTGTAGCGTTTGACGTGCTCGATGGACTGAAAACCCTCCCGGGTGGCCAGCGCCAGATCCTTGGTGGTCACATCGTGCTGCCAATCGACGAATGACTTGGCCGTGGGTTTAGGCAAGGCCGCAGGCAGGGCTCCAAGATAGGCATCGGCAACGCGAGCCGCGGCCTCCACCCCGAATAGGCGCGGCGGCGGACTCGCTTCAGGGTATGCGGCGGCGCCAGCCGCGGCCCCGTCGGTCAGCACATCGGCCAGTGCGAAGACTCCGCGGCAAGCCCCGGCGGAGCGCTCGTTCTCGGCCGATTGCCCGGGCAGGAACGCTTGCAGCTTGTCGTTCCACTCGAGCTTGCCGCGTGATTGCGAAAACAGGTGCACGCTCGGCGTGAAGCCGCCGGACATCAGTACGGCATCGCACTCGATGCTGCGTTCGGCGCTCACCGTACCGCCGGCGACCCGTCCCAGAGCGATTCGGGTTACCCGCAGATTGCCGCTCGTGCCCAACACGGTGGACGCGGGTGCGACATTGATTCCGGCCCGCCGCACCGCTTCGGGGAGCTCACCCGCGGGTGCCCGGCGGATATCGGCGACGGCGGCTACAGTCGCGCCGGCGGCGCGGAGATCGAGCGCCGTCTGGTAGGCGGCGTCGGCGGCGGTCACGATGACCACTCGTTTGCCGACGAGTACGCCGTAGCGATTGAGATAGGTTTGTGCGGCTCCCGCGAGCAAGATTCCAGGCCGATCGTTGCCCGGAAAGACCAAGGGGCGCTCGATCGCTCCGGTCGCGAGCACCACGGAGCCCGCGCGAACCTGCCAGAGACGCTCGCGCGGGTGCTTCGAGTTCGGTTGGGGAAGGTGATCGCTCAGCCGTTCGCAGAGACCGATGAAATTGTGAGGGAAATAGCCGAAGGCCGTCGTACGGACGAGGAGGGTGACCCGGGGATTGGCTCGCAGCGATGCGACCGAACGCTCCACCCACGTGCCGCCGGAGTCGCCATCGATGCGGGCGGCGACGTCGCCCAGCAAGCTGCCGCCGAATTCCGCCTGCTCGTCGCACAGCATGACGCGGGCGCCGCCATCCGCGGCCGTCAGCGCCGCTGAGATACCGGCAGGTCCCGCCCCCACGACGAGTACGTCGCAATGCGCATAGCGCTGCGCGTAGCGGTCTGGATCGGGGAGGGACGGGGCTTCCCCCAGGCCGGCAGCCCGCCGGATCACCGGTTCATACAGCGCCTTCCAGGCTGTCCTCGGCCACATGAACGTTTTGTAGTAGAAGCCCGCCGGAAAAAATGGCGAGAGCCAGTCGTTCACCCTGCCGAAGTCGCGGCGCAGACTCGGCCAGCGGTTCTGGCTGATCGAGACCAAGCCGTCGTATAGCTCAACCTGAGTGGCACGCAGGTTGGGCGTAAAGCGTGCCGGATCCCGGCTGACCGTCACGAGCGCATTCGGCTCCTCTACACCTGCGGCCAGGAGGCCGCGCGGGCGGTGGTACTTGAACGAGCGTCCGACCAGATGCACGCCATTGGCGAGCAGTGCCGAGGCCAGGGTATCGCCCGCGAAGCCGCCGTACGGCACGCCGTCGAAGCTGAACCGCAAGGGCCTCGACCGGTCGACGCGGCCGCCGCTCGCCGTCCGCATGCCATTGCCTGCCGCGGAACTCACTTCGGGTACTCCGGCGGGCGCTCGCCGGTCTTGTAGAAGGCGAGAAATTGATCCGTGGTCGTGTCGCGCACGGCATTGAAAAAGCGGCCGCAGCCGCGTGCGTGCCGCCAGCGTTCGGCGTAGACCCCCTTGGTGTTGGTGCGCATGTACAGGAAGTCGGTCCACGCCTGATCGTCGAGTTCGGCGGGCTTCACCGGCCGTGCGAGGTGCGCCTGGCCGCCGTAGGAAAATTCGATCTCTGGACGCTTTCCGCAGTAGGGACAGACGATGAGCAGCATTCAGTGCGCCACGGCGGCCGCCGCGGCCTCGTCAATCAGGTAGCCGTCCCGAAACCGCTCGATGGTGAAGGGTGCGTTGATCGGGTGCGGCTCGTCTCTCGCGATGGTCCACGCGAACACATGGGCGGATCCTGGTGTGGCCTTGAAGCCGCCCGTACCCCATCCGCAGTTCACGTACAGGCCGGGAACCTGCGTCTTGGCGATGATGGGCGACCGGTCCGGCGTGACGTCGACGATGCCTCCCCAGTTGCGCAGCATCCGCATGCGCCTAAAATTCGGGAATAATTCGCAGACTGCATCGAGGGTGTGGGTGTTGATGTGCAGCGCTCCACGCTGCGTGTACGACGTGTAGGCGTCCGTACCGGCGCCGATCACGAGTTCGCCCTTGTCCGACTGGCTGATGTAGGCATGGATGGTGTTCGACATCACGACGCACGGGAAAATCGGTTTGATCGGTTCCGACACCAGAGCCTGCAGGGGATAGCTTTCCAGGGGCAGGCGGACTCCGGCCAGACGGAGCACCACGCTCGTGTTGCCGGCCGCCGAGACGCCCACTTTGCGGGTGCGGATGAGGCCGCGCGAGGTTTCCAGCGCTCTCACCGCGCCGCCGTCGTCACGCTTGATGCCGGTCACCTCGCAGTTCTCGATGATGTCGACGCCCAATGCGTCGGCGGCTCGCGCATAGCCCCACGCCACCGCATCATGGCGCGCCGTACCGCCGCGCCGCTGCAGCGCCGCACCGAGCACGGGATAGCGGATATTGTCCTCGATGTTCAATGGCGGACAAAATGCCTTGGCCTGTTCAGGCTCCAGCCACTCGTTGTCCACGCCGTTGCAGCGATTCGCGTGCACGTGCCGTTTGAATACCTGGATGTCGTGTACGGTGTGCGCCAGCATCATCACGCCGCGGGGCGAGAACATCACATTGTAGTTCAGTTCCTGCGAAAGCGTTTCCCACATCTTCACCGAGTGATCGTATAGAGCGGCGCTTTCGTTGAACAGGTAATTGGAGCGAATGATGGTGGTATTGCGGCCCGTGTTGCCGCCGCCGATCCATCCTTTCTCGAGCACCGCGATGTTGGTCAAGCCATGCTCTTTCGCCAGGTAGTACGCCGCCCCCAATCCGTGTCCGCCGCCGCCCACGATGACGGCATCGTAAGCGGCCTTGGGCTCGGCCTTGCGCCATTGCTTCTGCCACCCGAGGTGGCCCGACAGCCCGCGGCGGATCAACGCCAGCGCCGAAAATGATTGCCTGCTCATGGGGCGCCGAGTCAGGCCTTGAGGTCCTTGTTGTCCGGATCGTACGGGGAGTCCACGAGAATCGTGGCGCGCTTGCGTTCACCCAAGATCTCGATCTGCAATTCGCCGCCGACGCCCGCGAATTCGGGCTTCACGTAGCCCAATCCCAAACTCTTGCCCAACGCATGCCCGTAGTAACCGGCGGTCGCGCGGCCGACGAGACTGCCTTTGGCATCGAACAGAGGTTCGTTGCCAAGGGGGTCGGCATCCGTGACGCCGTGTACTTCGAAGGTGATGAAACGATTCGGCACTCCGTTCTTGAGTTGCTTCTCGAGGGCCTCCTTGCCGATGAAGGGGCCCTTGTTCAATCGCACGAAGCGGTCCAGCCCCGCCTCGTATGGCGTGTAGTCGGGGCTCAAGTCCGTGCCCCACATGCGATAGGACTTCTCGAGGCGCAGCGACTCCATGGCGCGCATGCCGGCCATCCCGATGCCGAATTCCTCACCGGCGGCGAAAATCGCATCGAAAAGATGATGCGCGTATTCGATGGGGAAATGTAGCTCCCAACCCAGCGCACCGACGAAATTGACGCGCAGCAGATACACATCCACAGCCAGTCCCACTTCGGCAACCTGACCGGTCAGCCAAGGAAAGGCGGCGTTATCCAGCGGCGTGTCCGTGATCTTTGCCAGCAGATCGCGCGACCGCGGTCCTGCGACCACGTAGCAGCCGCGGCTGCCGGTGATATTGCGCAGTGCAACTCCGCCGGCCGCCGACCCGTGAGCCGCTTCGGCGTGCGGCAGCATCTGTTGCAAATAGTCGCTGTCGTAGCGTTCTGCCGCGCCGGCGCTGACGACGTAGTAGTGCTCGTCGGAGATCTTGGTGATGGTGAATTCCGAGCGGATTCCGCCGCGGCGCGTGAGTGCATGGCAGAGCGCGATGCGGCCGATCTTGGTTGGCACCTTGTTCGCCACCAGGGTGTCGAGCCACGCCTCGGCGCCCGGGCCGGTCACTTCGTGCTTGGTGAACGGCGTCAGATCGATCATTCCGACATGGCGGCGCAAGCGCTGCGCCTCGGCGCCGACATGCTCGAAGTAGTTCGAACGCCGGAAACTCCACTTGTCCGCAGGAAGGACGCCCGGGGGAGCGAACCAATTGGCGCGTTCCCAGCCGTAGCGTTGGCCGAAAACCGCACCCATTCGCTTGAGTTTGTCGTAAATCGGACTGGTCTTCGCCGGCCGCGCATCGGCACGCTCCTCGTCCGGATAATGGATGATGAAAACGTTCCGGTACGTTTCCTCGTTCTTCTGAACGACGTAACGCTTGCTGGTATAGGGACCATAGCGGCGCGGATCGACGGCCATCATGTCGATGCCAGGTTCGCCTTCGACGATCCATTCCGCGAGTTGCCAGCCCGAGCCGCCGGCGGCGGTGATGCCGAAGCTATGACCTTCGTTGAGCCAGAGGTTCTTCGCCCCCCAAGCGGGGCCCACGAGTGGGCTGCCGTCGGGGGTGTATGCAATCGGCCCATTGACGATGTCCTTGATGCCGCAGTTGGCGAGAGACGGGACGCGGCGCTGTGCCGCCTCGACATGCGGCAGCAGGCGTTCCAAGTCGCCTTCGAACAAGCTCTTGCCGAACCAATCCGGGACACCGTCGGCAAATCGCGCCGGCGCGCCGGACTCGTAGGGTCCGAGTATCCAGCCCATGCGCTCCTCACGGAGATAGTACGATTGGTCCGACTCGCGCAGCACGGCGAGTTCGCGGCCGCCTTTTTGGCGGTAGGCTTTCAATTCCGGCGCCTCGTCATAGACGATGTACTGATGCTCGACGGGAATCGAGGGCACGTTGAGGCCGAAGAGGCGGCCCGTCTGGCGCGCGTAATTGCCCGTGGCGCAGACGACGTGTTCGGCGACGATGTCGCCCTTGTTGGTGGTCAGATGCCACTCGCCCGACGGCGTGCGTTTGACGGCGCTGACTTCAGTGTGTTCGTAGATTTCGGCGCCGCGGGCTCGCGCCCCTTTGCGCAGCGCCATGGTGAGATCGGCCGGAGCGATGTGGCCGTCGTCGGGGTGATACAGCGCGCCGACGATGGTCGTGGTGTCGCCGCCGTTGCCGATCTCGGCCAGTGGCCATAGGTCGCGGACCTCCCTCGGGCCGATCACTTGGAACGGTACGCCGATGGTATTCGCGGTGCCGCAGTACTTCTGATACTCGTCCATGCGGTCGCGGTTGGTGGCGAGCCGCAGATTTCCCGTGACGTGGAAACTCACATCCTGGCCGGTTTCCGCGGGCAGGCGCTTGTAGAGATCCACCGAATACTTGTGGAGCTGGCCGACGGTGTAACTCATATTGAACAGCGGCAGCAGCCCCGCCGCGTGCCAGGTCGACCCGGCGGTCAGTTCGGCACGCTCCAGGAGAACGACGTCCGACCATCCCTTCAACCCTAGGTGGTAGAGCGTGCTGACGCCCACCACTCCGCCGCCAATCACAGCCACGCGGGCATGAGTTTTCACTGAGGCTTTCTCCCAACGCAAATGCGCCCCGCAGTGTAACCAGCCATAGGCCAAACACGACGCTAATTGCGACAACCCCGTGTTGAAACGCGCCAGAACGTGCGGACGGGGGGCGGACCAGCCCCGGGCCGAGTGCGGGAGCCTGTCTAGAAGCGACGGAATTTTGTCGGATTTGGGCATTTGCGGTCCGGCTGGTGGCATAATCGAGCTTAGGTTCCGTTTCGAATCGGAGGTCCCTGTGGATTCGCCGGTAGTTTTGCGAAAGTGCCGGTATGCCTTTCTGACGCTGCCGCATTATTCCTTGATCGCCGTCGCGAACGCCATCGAACCGCTGCGAATGGCGAATCGTCTGGTCGGCCGAGACGTCTACGAGTGGTCCGTCATCAGCCTCGACGGGCGGGCCACCGATGCCAGCAGCGGCCTCAGTTTGTCGCCCACCGGTGTCCTGGATAAATTGGGGCCGATCGACATCTTTTTCGTGTGCGGCGGCATCAACGTCCGTGACGCAGTCTCCCCGGCGCTTCTTGCCTGCCTCCGACGCCTTGCGGACCGCCGGGTACCGCTGGGCGGCTTGTGCACCGGGGGCTATGCGCTGGCGCGCGCCGGCCTGCTCGACAATTTTCGCGCCACGATTCATTGGGAGAATCTCTCCGCCTTGCGCGAGGAGTTTCCGCGAGTGCGCATTGGCGACCAGCTGTTCACCATCGACCGGGACCGGTACACCTGCTCCGGCGGCACCGCACCGCTCGATCTCATGCTCAATCTGATTCAGCTGAAGCTGGGACCGCGGATCTCGCAACTGGTGTCGGAGCAATTCATCGTCGAGCGCGTGCGTAAGGACACCGACCGCCAGTATGTGCCGCTGCGGGCGCAAATCGGCACATCGCATCGGGGGCTGCTCCGCGTCGCGCAGCTCATGGAAGAGAATATCGAGAAGCCGCTGTCACTCGAGAAGATCGCGAAGGCAACCGGACTGTCGCGCCGTCAGATCGAGCGCCTGTTCAAACGAGACCTCAACTGCGTACCGAAGAGGTACTACCTGGAAATGCGCCTCCGGCGCGCTCGCGAACTGCTGTTGCAGACGTCCATGCCCATCATGGAGGTCACCGCAGCCTGCGGTTTTCAATCGCCGCCGCATTTCTCCAAGTGCTACCGCAATCAATTCGGCTACCCGCCGAGCTCCGAGCGCAAGCCGGGAGGCGCCGTTGCCTCCGTTGAAGCCCTTATTTGAATGCGACCGTCTTTTGATCGTCGAGAAAGACGCGATGCTCGAGCAGCAGGCGCACGGCGGTTGACAGCGCGCGGCGCTCGGAATCGCGTCCGACCGCGCTCAACATTTCGGGTGTGTAGCTGTGATCCACGCGCTGGACGATCTGTTCGATGATCGGGCCCTCGTCCAAATCGCCCGTCACGTAATGGGCCGTCGCGCCGATTAATTTCACGCCGCGGGTATGCGCCTGGTGGTAGGGCTTGGCGCCTTTGAAACCCGGCAGAAACGAGTGATGGATATTGACCGCGCGGCCGTGCAGGCGCCGGCTGGTCTCATCCGACAAGATTTGCATGTAGCGGGCAAGGATCACGAGCTCGGATTGGGTTTCGTCGATGAGCGCGAGCAGGCGGGCCTCCTGGGCCGCTTTGGTGGCGGGGGTCACCGGCATCAAAAAGTACGGAATGCCGTGGCGTTCGGCGATGGGCTGCATATCCGGGTGATTCGAAACGATGCAGCTGACGTCCATTTTCAATTCGCCCGTCCGATGGCGGTACAGAAGATCTTCGAGACAGTGATCGAACTTCGACACCAGGATCATGACGCGGCTGCGATAGGCGCCGTCGTGGATCGCCCATTGCATCTGTTCGAC